>JAEEGL014330751.1_pt1 | contig 34416 bp, 35 predicted proteins | sample 9134231 | NCBI WGS metagenome assembly JAEEGL01 (sample SAMN16246548, study PRJNA631951) | gut metagenome | biome: gut microbiome; feature: rumen; material: fiber-attached | host: Bos | place: Iran: Karaj | collected 2018-10
AATATATGCAGCTGGGCTCTCATATCTTTTACTACAACTAAGGGAAAGCAATGAAGATCTACAACACATTATCCAGACAGAAGGAAGAATTCGTCCCGATCGAGCCGGGCAAGGTCAGAATGTATGTCTGCGGCCCGACCGTCTACAACCTGATCCATATCGGCAACGCACGCCCCATGATCTTCTTTGACAGCGTGCGCCGCTATCTGGAATATAAAGGCTACGAAGTTAATTTCGTTTCGAATTTCACAGACGTGGATGATAAAATCATCCGCCGGGCGCAGGAAGAGGGCGTGGATTCCTCCGTTATATCCGAACGTTATATTGCCGAATGCAAAAAGGATATGGAAGGCATGGGCGTGCGTCCGGCCACAACACATCCCAAGGCGACGGAAGAGATCGGCGGCATGATCAAAATGATCCGGACGCTGATCGAGAAGGGCTATGCCTACGAAGTGGACGGTACGGTCTATTTCCGCGTGCGCTGTTTTAAAGGCTACGGCAAGCTGTCGGGCAAAAATCTGGATGAGCTCGAAAGCGGCAACCGTGCCCTGCTCGTCACAGGCGAAGAAGAAAAGGAAGACCCGATGGATTTCGTGCTCTGGAAGCCGAAAAAAGAGGGTGAGCCTTTCTGGAGAAGTCCCTGGAGCGAAGGCCGTCCCGGCTGGCACATCGAGTGCTCGGTCATGTCGAAGAAATATCTGGGCGAGGAGATCGATATTCACGGCGGCGGCGAAGATCTGATTTTCCCGCATCACGAGAACGAAATCGCGCAGAGCGAAGCCTGCAGCGGCCACATTTTCAGCCACTACTGGATGCACAACGCCTTCCTCAATATCAACAACGTCAAAATGTCCAAATCGCTCGGCAATTTCCTGCTCGTACGGGACATCTCGAAACAGTACGATCTTTCGGTGCTGCGCTTCTTTATGCTGAGCGCGCATTACCGCAGTCCGTTAAACTTCAGCCCTGAGCTGATGGAAGCCGCGAAAAGCGGTCTGGACCGCATCCATACCGCGATGCAGCGCTTAAAGGACGAGCGCGGCAAAGGCACAAGCGGCGAAGAAACAGAAGAAGAAAAAGCGGCGGTGCAGGAATTCGTAAAGAAATTCGAAGCGGCCATGGACGACGATTTCAACACTGCCGACGCAATCTCTGCTATCTTCGAAATGGTCAAATATGCGAATACGCTGAAACCGGAAGAGGTTTCGGCTGCGTCCTGGGACGATCTGCGCAGCACCTTGCTGAAGCTGGCCGATATCCTCGGGATCGAAGAGCCGAAACAGGAAATGCTGGATGCGGATATCGAAGCGCTGATCGCGGAACGCCAGGCGGCACGCAAAGCGAAAAACTATGCCCGTGCGGACGAGATCCGCAGTCAGCTGGCGGCGCAGGGCATCCTGCTGGAAGATACCAAAGACGGCGTTAAATGGAAGAGAGCATAAGAAAAATCTTCGGTCTGCCGGAAGGCAACCCCAGGATGCTGCCGACGCTCTCCCTGGCTTATGTGGGAGACGCGCTGTTTGACCTGGTGGTCCGGACCGTACTCTGTGAGGAAAGCGGCGGCTTAAACGGCGCACTTCACCGGCGCGCCCTTCCTTATGTTTCGGCTGTGGGACAGGCGAAAATGGCGGAAGCCCTCCAGCCGCTGCTGACGGAAGAGGAGGAGGCTGTTTTCCGGCGAGGGCGCAATGCCAAGCCGGAGCACGGTGCCAAAAATGCGAGCAGCCGGGAATATCATCTGGCGACCGGATTAGAGGCGCTTTTGGGATACTTATATTTGAGCGGTCAGTCTGTCCGGGCGGCAGAGCTGATCAAGACGGGGATGCCCTATGCGGGAAACGAACAGAATTGAGGGCCGCAACGCGGTTCGGGAGGCCCTTCGGGCCGGAACGACAATCGAAAAGCTGTATGTACAGAAGGGCCTGAAAGACGGTCCGGTGCAGACTATTATTCAGGAGGCGGAAGACCGGGGTCTTCGGCCCCTTTTTGTGGAAAAAGAAAAACTGGATCGGCTTTCGGAAAGCGGCCGTCATCAGGGCGTTGCTGCCGATATCGCTCCCTATGCCTATGCGGAAGTGGGGGATATGCTGGAGGCGGCGCGAAAGAAGGGAGAGGATCCCTTTCTGATCCTGCTGGACGGGATCGAAGATCCGCACAATCTGGGAGCGATCTTAAGAACGGCCAATCAGGCCGGTGCGCACGGAATCATTATTCCGAAGAATCGGGCCGTCGGTCTGACCGCAACGGTCGCAAAGGTATCCGCCGGTGCGGTCAACTACACACCGGTAGCCCGTGTGACGAATCTGACGCGGACCATGGAGGAGCTTAAGGAAAAGGGACTCTGGTTCGTCTGTGCCGATATGGACGGCGAGATCCTTTATCGACAGAACCTTACGGGGCCGATCGGACTGGTAATCGGCAGCGAAGGCGACGGTGTATCGGCTCTGGTCAAAAAGCATTGCGATCTGGTGGCGCGCATCCCCATGGAAGGGGATATCGACTCGCTGAACGCTTCGGTCGCGGCTGGGATCCTGATCTACGAGGCGCTCAGGCAGAGAAAGTATAAAAATATTTAGGAGCATAGTAACATGTCGGTTTGTGTACGCAGCGAGATCGGAACGCTGAAGCGGATTCTTCTGCAGCGGCCCGGCCGGGAGCTGGAACAACTGGTTCCGGCTACGATGGGCAATCTTTTATTTGACGATATTCCCTACCTGTACAGAGCACAGGAAGAGCACGATCATTTTGCCGAGCTGCTCCGGAGCCAGGGAGTGGAAGTCGTCTATCTGGACCGCCTGGTGGAAGAAACCTTAGCGGCAGAGCCTTCTCTGAGAGAGAGGTTTATTCTGGATGCGGTAGATCAGGCCGGCCGTACGGCCCGGGGATACCGGAACGAGGCGGTCAGATATCTGATGGACATCCCGGACAATCTGACTCTGATCCGGACCGTGATGTCCGGCGTGCCGCGGCAGGAGCTTTTTCCGCATAGCACGGGACATCTGGGCGATGTGATCCGGAAAAAATCGGACTTTATTATCCCGCCCATGCCGAATCTGTATTTTACGCGGGATCCGTTTGCGGTCATCGGCACCGGCGTGAGCCTGCACCGTATGCATACGGATATCCGGGACCGTGAAGTCCTGTTCGGACAGTATATTTTCAACTGGCACCCGGAATATAAAAATGTGAAGCAGTACTACGATCGGAAGGAGCTCTTCAGTCTGGAAGGCGGGGATATCTTAAACCTCAGTGAAGAGGTACTGGCGGTCGGCGTGTCCGAGCGGACCCAGCCGGAAGCGGTGGAGCATCTGGCAGAGCGGATCTTTGGCGACGAAAATGCCAGGATTAAGACCGTTCTGGCTTTCATGATTCCCCAGTCGCGGGCTTATATGCACCTGGATACGGCTTTCACGCAGGTGGATGTCAACAAGTTTACGGTGTATCCGGGCATTTTGCCGTCACTCAGAATCTACGAAATCAGCGGAAAGGGCGAGAAGCAGCTGCATATCCGGGAATGGAACGGTTCTCTGGAGGACCTGCTGAAGCAGTACCTGCATCAGGACCGTATCGAACTGATACGCTGCGGCGGAGACGATCAGATCGCAGCGGACCGGGAGCAGTGGAATGACGGCTCCAATACACTGTGCATAAAGCCCGGGACCGTGGTGGTTTACGACCGCAACTATGTGACCAACCGCCTGCTGGAAGATGCAGGCATCCGAGTCCTGGCCTTTGACGGCGCCGAGCTTTCCCGCGGACGGGGCGGCCCCCGTTGTATGAGCCTGGCACTGGAGAGAGAATAAGACGAAGCATCAACGAAAACATATAAAAGGAGATTAAAAATGAGCGTCGATCTGAGAGGCAGACATTTTCTGAAGCTGCTGGACTATACCCCGGAGGAAATCCGCTATCTGCTGGATCTGTCAAAACAGCTGAAAACAATGAAAAAGCAGGGAACACCCCATCGGTACCTTCAGGGGAAGAACATCGTTCTGCTGTTTGAGAAGACTTCAACCCGCACGCGCTGCTCGTTTGAAGTGGCCGGCATGGACTTAGGCATGGGCGTCACGTATCTGGATCCCGGCAGCAGCCAGATGGGCAAGAAGGAGAGCATCGCGGACACCGCCAAGGTGCTGGGCCGCATGTATGACGGGATCGAATACCGCGGCTACTCGCAGAAGATCGTGGAGACGCTGGCCGAGAACGCAGGCGTGCCTGTCTGGAACGGTTTGACGACCGAATTCCACCCGACGCAGATCCTGGCCGATCTGCTGACGATCGAAGAAAACTTCGGAACCTTAAAGGGCATTCATTTCACCTATTTCGGGGATGCCCGCAACAACATGGGCAATTCGCTGATGGTGGGCTGCGCAAAGATGGGCCTGCATTTCACGGCCTGCGCGCCGAAGGCACTCTTCCCCGAGGAAGCGCTGGTAGAGACCTGCCGGCAGATCGCGGCCGAAAACGGCGGCTCGGTCCGGCTTACGGAAGATGTTGAAGAAGGTGCGGCCGGAGCGGATGTGCTCTATACCGATGTCTGGGTCTCCATGGGAGAACCGGACGAAGTCTGGGAGAGCCGGATCCGCCAGCTTACGCCTTATCGGGTCGACCGGCATGTTATGTCTCTGGCAGCACCGGATGCGATCTTTATGCACTGCCTGCCGTCCTTCCACGACACCGAGACCGTGATCGGACGCCAGATCGCGGAGAAATACGGAATTACGGAGATGGAGGTCAGCGACGAAGTCTTCCTGAGCCCGCAGTCCGTCGTATTTGATGAGGCGGAGAACCGCATGCACACGATCAAGGCGGTCATCTGGGCCACGATGCAGGCCCGCTGAAACGGTTTGGCTGAAAGGAGCGATATGCTGGAATTAAGAAAATACTATCCGCCGGATTTTACCGAAGAGCGCTTTGTCAAAGCGCCGGATGCCCGGCTTGAGCCTGCGCCGCGTGACGGCGTAGCGCCGGAAAAATACCATGCTCTCAGTATTTTCCCCGAATATTTCAAGATAAACGGGCAGTGGCTGCTCGCCGAAGAGAGCCGCATGGACTGCGTACCTGTCCTGCGGGACGGAAAGATCGAGGTCGTGGAATTCCGGAATCTGAAAGCCGGCGAGCCGGTCGTTGTGGGCCGGACCGAAGACGCTTCCGAAGGAATCTACGTCTACGCGGACGGCTTCCGCGAGGCAAAGGATTCGCACGATGTCTTCGCCTTCCGCAATAACCGCAGCCGTGAGACCGCTTTTTCCCGCGATTACGATGAGCTTTACGATATCCTTCGCTACGAGCACGACCACGGCAAGATCGTATGGGTCATGGGCCCGGCTTTCGCCTTTGACCACGATGCGCGCAAGGCAATGGGAAAACTGATCGAAGCGGGCTACGTCCATGCTATTCTGGCCGGCAACGCGCTGGCAACGCATGACCTGGAAGCCAGCTATCTCGGGACCGCGCTGGGGCAGGATATCTACAGCCAGAAGCAGATGCCGCTGGGGCACTACAACCATCTGGATCTCCTGAACCGCGTGCGCTATTACGGAAGCATTCCGGCTTTCCTGAAGGGCGAAAACATTCAGGAGGGGATCATTTACAGCTGCGAAAAATGCGGCGTGCCCTACGTACTGGGCGGCTCGATCCGCGACGACGGTCCGCTGCCGCCGGTTTTCGGCAACGTTTATGAGGCACAGGATGCGATGCGGAACGAAGTTCGCTCCGCGACCACGGTGATCTGCATGGCAACGATGCTGCACACGATCGCGACCGGCAATATGACGCCTTCCTACCGCGTGCTGCCCGACGGCACCGTGCGGCAGATCTATTTCTACTGCGTGGATATCGCGGAGTTTGTGGTCAACAAGCTGGCGGACCGCGGCAGTCTTTCCGCGAAGGGCGTCGTGACCAATGTTCAGGACTTCATCTGCAACATCGCCAAAGGACTGGGACTGTAATGAAAAAGAACCGACTTGTCATCGCCCTGGGCGGCAATGCCCTGGGCAATACTCCGGCGGAACAGAAGGAAAAAGCGGCAGCCTGTGCCGAAGTGCTGGCAGAGCTGGCGGAAAAGGGCTTTGAACTGGTTCTGGCGCACGGCAACGGTCCGCAGGTCGGCATGATCCAGCTGGGCCTTTCCTATTCGGCGGCAGCCGGTGTGATCCGGGCGGAGATGCCGCTTGCGGAGTGCACAGCCTTAAGCCAGGGCTATATCGGCTTTCATCTGCAGAACGCTCTGCAGGATGCGCTGCGCCGGCGCGGGATCGCCCGCAGCGTGGTCACGCTGCTGACGCAGGTCGAGGTGGATCCGAAAGATCCGGCCTTTGCCTGTCCGACCAAGCCGGTAGGCACCTTCTACACCCGGGAAGAAGCGGAAAAGCTCGGCGCGGAGAACGGCTGGGTCATGAAAGAGGACGCCGGCCGTGGCTGGCGCCGCGTCGTAGCTTCCCCGAAGCCGGTTGATATTCTGGAAAAAGAAGCGATCCTCCGTCTCGCGGAGCAGGGAACGATCGTCATTGCCGTGGGCGGCGGCGGGATCCCCGTGATCCGGACCGCGGATGGCTATGAGGGGGTTCCGGCGGTCATTGACAAGGACTTTGCCTCCGAAAAGCTGGCGGAGCTGGTCGATGCGGAGCAGTTCATCATTCTGACGGCTGTGCCGCAGGTGGCGGTTCATTACTCAAAGCCGGATCAGCTTAACCTGAAGAGCCTGAGCACGGAACAGGCCCGGGCTTATATGGCAGCCGGCGAATTTGCTCCGGGGAGCATGCTGCCCAAGGTACAGGCGGCGGTCAGCTTCGCGGAGTCCGGCGAAGGAAGACGGGCCGTTATCGGTCATCTGGATCAGGCTATGGCCTGCGTCACGGGACAGTCCGGGACGGAGATTATTCGGTAGAGCAGAAACAGGCTGGATCCGGGAAGCATGGGATCCGGGAAAGGAGCGTGCCGTGACAGACAGAACGGGAAAAGATTTCTCAAAAGGAAAACTGGCAATATTTGTTTCCTATCTCAAACCGCATAAAAAGGAGTTTATCACGGACATGGTCCTTTCCATGGGCATTGCGGCCGTGGATCTGATCTTTCCGTATGTTTCCCGCTGGTCCATGAACAAACTGCTGCCGGACAAGCTGTTCGGCGCTTTCTTTACGGTCATGGCCTGCATGGTCGCGGCCTATATCCTTCGGGCTGTCTGCCATTACCTGATCACCGTGATCGGCCACGGCATGGGCATGAAGGTCGAGAGCGACATGCGCCGCGACGTCTTCAACCATATACAGGAGCTGTCCTACAGCTTCTTTGACAAAAACCGCACCGGCGTCTTGCTGGCCCGCGTCACCAACGATCTGTTCGAGGTCGTGGAGCTGGCGCATCACGGCCCGGAAAACATCCTGATCTGCTCCCTGACCATCATCGGCGCGCTGATCGTGCTCTTTACGATCAACTGGCGCCTGGCGCTGGTCCTGCTGGTCCTCCTGCCGCTGCTGATCTGGTTTACCTTAAAACAGCGGATGCGCATGCAGGCCGCCAACCGGGAGGTCAAGATCAAGGTCGGCGAGATCAACGCGGCCATCGAGAGCGGCATCTCGGGCATCCGGACCTCCAAGGCCTTTGCGAACGAAGCGGAAGAGGATGCCAAGTTCGACAAGGCCAATGAGGCTTACCGGACCAGCCGCAACGGCTATTACCGGGCCATGGGCCGCTTCAACGGCGGCGTGGAAGGTGCGATCGGGATCATGCAGGTCGCAGTGATCGCCGCGGGCGGCTTCCTGATCATGCGCGGTCAGATGAACTATATCGATCTGATCACGTTCACGCTCTATATTTCCACGTTTACCTCGCCGGTGCGCCGTCTCGCGCAGTTCATGGAGATCTTCACGACCGGCATGGCCGGCTACGACCGCTTCCTGGAGCTGATGCGGACACGGCCGGATATCGAGGACGCGCCGGATGCAGAGGAGCTGCAGAACGTTCGGGGCGAGATTGAGCTGGATCACGTTTCGTTCCACTATCAGGACGGTACACAGGTGCTGGAGAACGTCAGTCTGAAGATCGCACCGGGCGAGACCTACGCGCTGGTGGGGCACTCCGGCGGCGGCAAGACCACGCTCTGCCATCTGATCCCGCGCTTTTATGACGTAAGCGCCGGGCGGGTGCTCGTGGACGGCCACGACGTGCGCGGCCTGACCCAGAGTTCCCTGCGGAAGAATATCGGGATCATTCAGCAGGATGTCTTTATCTTTGCAGGCACCGTCATGGACAATATCCGCTACGGCCGGCCGGATGCGACGGACCGCGAGGTCTACGCGGCAGCGGTCAAGGCGGAGATCCACGAGGATATCATGCAGATGCCGGACGGATACCAGACCTTTGTGGGAGAGCGCGGCGTGCAGCTTTCCGGCGGTCAGAAGCAGCGGCTTTCGATCGCGCGCGTGATCCTGAAAAATCCGCCCATCCTGATCCTGGACGAAGCGACCTCCGCGCTGGACAGCGTGACGGAGACGAAGATCCAGGAGAGCCTGGACCGCCTGAGCGAAGGCAAGACCTGTCTGGTGATTGCTCACCGGCTTTCCACGGTCCGGAACGCGGACCGCATCGGTGTCGTGGACGAAAAACACATCGTAGAAGAAGGCAGCCGGGAAGAACTGCTCGCGAAAAACGGAGCCTATGCAGCCCTGGAAAAGGCGCAGCAGCTCCGGTAAGAAAGCCCATACAAAGTTTTTTGTTATATTTGTCAGATTTCAACTCCCACGTCTGATTGACCGGGAGTTTTTTCATGTTGGGATGAATACAAGCTCAGCAACCCGGAGAGAGGAGCGGCGTGCTGTCTTTTGTGTGCCGAATGAACTGCCGCAGGCAGTAAATAAAACCGAATTGGTTGTCAGCCTCCCGGCAAAAGAAAAAATTTTTTTGAAAAAGCGCTTGACAAGGCGGTCTACCGATGATAGACTCAGCTTGAAAGATGAGTCTATCAACAATAGACCTCTCAAATACAGTACAACGCTTAAAAAGGAGGCGCATCATGAAGAGAATCATTATGTTGGCAGTGGTACTGGTGATGGCACTGGGAGCAGCCGCCTGGACATTGGGAGCCGAAGCAAAAGCCGGAAAGGAAAACAAACCGGTTCTGGCGCTGACAGCCGAGGAGACAGAAAATCAGCTTGGTTTTAGAAACGGTCCCGAAGGAAAGTACGGTCCCTCCGACTTTGTTGTCCTTGATAAAAACGAGGTCCTGATCCTGGATGCGGTCGCCAAAAGGGTTCAGCGGTTTAAAGACAACAATCTGACGGAAACTATCAATCTAAGTGCTGTTGACGGGGAACTCTTTCTTCTCGAAACAGTAAACGGATATGCCTACGCCCTGGGAAAGGAGCAGCTGGCCGAGATCGATCTGACGAACAACGAAGTGATCTGGTATGACTTCCCCGAGAACGAAGAAGCCATGGGCGGCCTGGGACTGTACGTCTATGATATGACGGTGCGTGAAAATCAGCTGGTTATGATTACGGGATCTTTCGGAAACTATACGGTGAACAGGGAAGCCGGACAGATCGTTAAAACGGCGCTGGGATATACCGCCTTCTTTGACGGCAACGGAATTGATGTCTACGAGGCCGGGAAGAGCTGGAATCCCAAAGAGATCGGTACCACCATGGATGTCCTGCAGCTGCGGGAAGACGGAAGCATTCTGGTGCAGGCCGTGAAGATTTCCGGATCGATTTCCGCAAAAGATTATCTGACGGTCAGAGACTATTCTCCGGAAGGTGAGGTGCGCGCGCAGACGAGTATTGACATAAACGGCTGGAAGACCATTCCGCGGAGATTTGCCAAGGTGTATAACGGAGAACTGTATCTGCTGGTCATGACGAATGAAGGAACAACGGTAAGCCGTCTTGATATGGAAGCGAAATAAGGAGGACAAAGAGATGAGAAGAATCAGGAATCTGACGGGACTCGTTGTTTTAGCGGTATTATCGGCAGGATTGCTGACCGGCTGCGGCACAGATAATAAGACGACTACATCGCCGGTCACGACACAGGCGCAGACCGTTCAGCCGGCAGAATCACAGACTGTGAAACCGACGGAGTCGCAGACTGCTGCCCCGAAAGAGACCACGGCGCCTGCGCAGCAGGGGATCATTGACCTGCAGGAGAAACGTTCGGAGATCCTGGCCGGGAAGGTGATTGCGCTGAATGAAGACGGATCCCTGTATGACGGGTTTGGCTTCACGGCAGATATGATCTCCGGCGGGAAGGCGGAAACGATCACGGTACGGGAAGGCCGCTATAAGGACGGCTCGGCCGGCTGGGAGCTATACTGTGATGAAGCGGAGACCGGTTACAGTTCCTATCTGACCCGCATGGAAACCGTTCAGAGTTTCCCTTCCCTGGAGTGGCCGGATGAAGCCAATTTCCGCAAGGAAGACGGCTGCCGCCTGTATCTTGTCAGTCTGGATGGCAAAAAGCTTTCTCTGGCTGTTGAAGGGAAAGATGAAATATGGGTCATCGGCTTTGCAGAACTGAAAGGAGATGGTCTGACGGGAAAACCGATCGTTGCGGTGGCCCGCCTGCGGGGAAAGGGAAAGAGTATCCATGACCTGACGCCCTGCCTCTCTCCGGAAGAATATGTAGCGGCCGGCTGGGAGGTCAGACCGTTCCAGGGAGATCAGATCGATCTGACCGGAGACGGAAAGAAAGAGAGCGTGAATCTGTATTACGAAGCTTCAGGAACCCCTTTCCGTGAATGGATCGGCGTGGTTACGACGGCCCGTGAGGGGACGGCTGTTTCCTATGTGCGGCGTGATGCATCCAATGTTCTTCTGAATGAGTTCCGCTATGAACACCTGTACTATGTTGCCCGCCCGGACGGCGGATATGATCTTCGCGGAGAAATCACGGTAAACGGTGAGCAGATTTCGGTGACCTTCACAGCGGAAAAGAACGCGGAAGGCGTGTGGAAACTGGCAGAGGTGAAGGGGAACTGAACAGGCGGAGGCAAGTCGCTCCCGCCCGCCCCTGACGGGGCACCCTCCCCCGCTGCCGGGGGAGGGCAGAATGTTTACAGAGGAAATTATGGAGCACAAAGCCCTTGCTTTTTATTGGCAGGGGCTTTATTATGTTGAAGAAACACTTTTGTAAGAGATTTGATTTGCAGAAGGAGAAAATGTGTATGATTTCAAGAGCTTTATGCGAAAAGGTCCTCGCGGCGGCTGCCTCCACCGGCGCCGACTATGCGGAGCTTTTTGCGGAAAAAACATTTAACCGCTCCGTCAACATGCTGGACAGCCGCGTTCAGTCCGTGTCCGACAACGTGGTGGCCGGCGTGGGCATCCGTGTTTTTAAGGGGCTGCGGAGCGTAGCGGCTTCCACGGTGGATACCTCCGAAGCCGGTCTGCTGCGCTGTGCGAAACAGGCGGCCGATGCCCTCGGAGCGGGCAAGGCGGAGATCTCTATTGTCCTGAAAGAGAGGCTGTACGGCGATATCCATCCGATCCGCATCGTCCCGGGCAGCGTGGAAACGGCCCGGAAGGCCGAGATCTTAAAGACTGCCTATTTTGCAGCCAAGGACGCCGATCCGGCCATTGTGCAGGTGAGCGGCGGTCTGATGGACGTGGACCACAACATCCTTGTGGCGAACTCCGAAGGCACCTATGCGCAGGACCGCCAGATCCGGACCCGGCTGTTTATTACGGCGGTGGCGGACAAGGGTCAGGGAACCCAGACAGGCAGCGTCGGCCCCGGTGCCCGCAAAGGCATGGAATTCTATGAGAATGACATTGATCCGGCGGCAGCCGGAAAGGAAGCGGCGCGTCAGGCGCTGGTCATGGCCGGTGCGGGCTACTGCCCGGCGGGGACCATGCCGGTCGTGATCGACAACGCCTTCGGCGGCGTGATCTTCCATGAGGCCTGCGGCCATTCGCTGGAAGCCAGCTCGGTCGCATACGGTACGAGCCAGTTCACCGGCAAGCTGGGACAGCAGATCGCCAACGAGAAGGTGACGGCCGTGGACGACGGCACGATCCCGAACGCCTGGGGCTCCGTCAATTTTGACGATGAAGGCACGCCTTCCCGGCGGAACGTCCTGATCGAAAAGGGTATTTTAAAGAGCTATATGATCGACAAATTCGGCGGCCGCCGTATGGGAATGGCCCCGACCGGCAACGCCCGCCGGCAGAGCTATGCCTATGTGACCACCTCCCGTATGACCAACACCTTCATTATGGAAGGTGAGGACAGGAACGAAGACATCATCGCTTCCGTTGAATACGGTCTGTATGCGAAGGATATGGGCGGCGGTTCTGTGAATCCCGCTACCGGCAGCTTCAACTTCGCGGTTAAGGAAGGGTATCTGATCCGGAACGGAAAGATCGCCGAGCCGGTCCGCGGCGCATCTCTGGTCGGGACGGGCTCCGAGATCATTATGAAGATCGATATGGTCGGTCAGAACCTGGCCCGGGCGCAGGGCATGTGCGGCTCCAGCTCCGGTTCGATTCCGGTCGACGTCGGTCAGCCCATGATCCGCGTTTCCTCCATCACGGTGGGCGGAAGATAAGGAGGCAGTCATGAAATACGAAGAATTTAAAAAACTGGTGATCGAAGCCGCCGAGGCGGAAGGTCTGAAGGATTATGAACTGTATTACAGCTCTTCGGAAGATACGACCGTAGAGACCTTTAAACACGAGGTCAATAACTTCTCGTCCTCTGCGGAGGGCGGTGTCTGTTTCCGCACGCTGGTGGGCGGTCAGATGGGCTATGCCTCCACCGAGGATCTTTCGGCGGAGGAAGCCGCTGAGATTGTAAAGCGGGCCAAGGCCAATGCGGCGGTCCTGGAATCGGCGGAAGAGCAGTTCCTGGGCGAAGCCGGCGGTACTTACGAAAAGCAGGAACGCAAGCCCCTGGAGCTGCCGACCACGGAAGAAATGGTGAAAACGGCGCTGGCGGGACAGGATGTTGCCTATGCGGCCGATCCGAAGGTCATTGACGGTACTTCCTCGGAGGTGATCCGCGCCACGCAGCGCATCGCGATCTACAATTCGCGCGGTCTGGACCTGCAGCAGGAAAACAACGCAGTCGTCTTTCTCAGTGCTCCGGTGGTCTCTGACGGAAAAGAGATGAACAACACCTATGAGCTCCATCCCGGCGCCCTGAAGGATCTGGATCTGAAGGAAGTGGTCGGCAAGGCTGTGGAAGCAGCTGTGAAGAAATTAGGGGCGGATGTGGCTCCGACCGGCGCATATCCCGTCGTCTTTGCCCCGAAGGCCATGGCGAGCCTGCTGGCGACCTTCTCGTCTGCATTTTCGGCCGAGGCGGCTCAGAAGGGCCTGTCCCTTTTAGCCGGCAAGGAAGGCCAGACCATTGCTGCGGAAAAGGTCACGCTGACCGATGATCCCTTCTATGAAGAGAGTCTGATGCCGATGCCGTTCGATGCGGAAGGCATGCCGACCCGGAAGAAAAATGTGATTGACAAAGGCGTTTTCACAACGCTTCTGCATAACCTGAAAACCGCGGCCGTGGCCGGCGTGAAGACGACCGGCAACGCTTCCAAGCAGGGCTATGCGGGAACGGTCGGGATCAGCCCCTTCACGCTGCTGCTGGTTCCGGGCGAGTTTACGGAAGAAGAACTGCTGGCCAGGGCTGAAAACGGGGTGTGGATCGATTCCCTGCAGGGTATGCACGCCGGTGCGAACCCGATCTCAGGCGACTTCTCGCTGCAGAGCGCGGGCTTCATGATCGAGAACGGTCAAAAAACGAAGGCGGTCAAGGCATTTACGGTGGCTGGCAATTTCTATGAGCTGTTAAAGAACGTGGAAGCGATCGGCAATAAGGCGGAGATGGGCGGCTTCGGTGCAGGCATTACCGGTTTTGCCTCACCTGCCGTTCTGGTGAGCGGTCTGACCGTAGCCGGAAAATAATGTGTCTTCTCTGAGAGAAGGTAAAAAACGGAGATCTTTCCTTCACCGGGAAGATCTCCGTTTGCATGTGTCAATCTGCCGTTTTTCAGCGCCAGCGCCCAGTGAAAGTGACGATGTTTTACATCGCACGCGGAAGCTTCCAGCGGAAATGAGCGGAGGCCAGACGCAGCAGGCAGATAAAGGAAGCACTGACAGCCATTGCCAGCGTCTCGCCGATCAGCGGCCAGAGTAAGGCACAGAAGAGAGCTCCGAAAATACAGGGGATCGCATACAAATGCTGCTTGGCCAGGATATACGGCTCCTCCGCAGCCAAAAGATCCCGAATGATGCCGCCGCCGAAGCCGGTGATGGCGCCTACGAAAACATACATGAACAGGTGCCCGTCCGGATACAGGAGCTTGGCGGTTTCTACTCCAACGACTGTAAATGCCCCCAGACCGATCGAGTCCGTAATCAGCATCAGGGTGTTGTAGATGCGGAGATGGTGCTCAAATAAGCGGTGGACCGGCGGCAGAAAAATGAGCAGAGAAGTAATGATCCCCGTCAGGGCATAAGTCGGATCCCGAAAAGCGACCGGCGGCGTATTGCCGAGGATCAGATCCCTCAGAATACCGCCGCCTACGGCGGTGACCATGCCAAGGATCGCGACACCGACAAAGTCCATGCGTTTCTTGATTCCCAGCATGGCACCGGAGATTGCAGCCGGAATCGTCCCGATCATAACAAAAATATTTAAAATTGTTTCGCTCATGCTGTATCAGAACCCTAGCGTGTCATTCACGAGGATCACGTGGATCCGGTCCGGATCGCGCGAAAAGCGGGTGATAAGAACCTGACAGCAGATGCAGTCAGGGGCCTTGCAGTTCAGACAGGTCCCGGTCTTGGCGCAGGGATTCTGATGACCGAGGCGCTGTACATTCGCAACCGCAGCGACGTTTCGGGCCCGCTTTACTGCTGAATCCACATCGGGGCAGATTTTATTCATCCCGACAATAAATACGACCTTTTTGGGACCGTAGGCAATGCAGGAAGTCCGGTTGGCGTTGCCGTCGATATTGACTATCACGCCGTCCTGCGTCATCGCGTTGGCACTGGAAAGGAATACATCCGCGTCGTAGGTCAGCAGATAGGCCTCGCGGGGATCGGTATACTGCGTCCGGTCGATGAAATTGTACGGACCGTTCTTCAGCGCGGTATCCAGGCCGATATCCCCGATGCTCATGCCGCCGCCCATGGAGACGGTGGCGCCTTCCGGGATCAGCTCCAGTGCCAGCTTCAGGGCTTCTTCTTTATTGGCGGCATAGTAGCCGGTCATGTGGCGGGACTTTAATCCCTTGATCACAGTCTGCGCCAGCAGTTCATTTCTTTTCGTTACGAATTCATTCATGGGAGTTCTCCTGTCTGTGTACGTGCTTTTCCGAACCGTGCCGGAAGGGAATCTCGTAAATGAATTGTACACGGAATCCCGGAAATAGTAAAGAAGGAAAACTCAGCGCTGTTTTCTTTTCCTGATAGTGTTATGAAATAGAAGAACGACAGCAACGGCCGCCAAAACGATCAGAATCAGCGCGGCGATCAGCCATCCGGTTTCCTGAGGCAGGAGACGGGAGATAACCCGGGTGATCTGTTCGGTACTCTGAGACGGCAGAACGGCACCCGGATCCGGGAAGGCATGTGAAGAGAATAGCTTTTTCAGTACCGCAGCAGCCAGACCTGCCAGCAATAAAAGGCAGGCGGTCATGCCGCTGCAGAGCGGCCAGATCGCGCGGTATCTTTGGTCTGTCTGATAGGAGCCTGCCTGCAGCACGAGGTCTTCGTCGATCTTTCCGATGGCACGGTTTAAGGTTTCGGTGTTCATGAAATATATCCTTCTTTTTCCAAAGTCTGCGCCAGTTTTTTTCTCAGACGGTGCAGGATCAGATAGATCCGGGCTTCACTGTACCCTGTGCGGGCACTAATCTCCGGGATGGGATCCCAAAACCAGTAGCGGTCGATGAAGATGATTCGCCGGATCTCAGGCAGCTGTTTAACGAATCGCTCAATGATGGCAGTCAGCTCGGCTTCTTCTACCGCCGTCGCCGGGTCACCGGCCGTCCCCGCCACTTCTGCGAGTTCCTCCAGCGGCAGGAACTCATGCTTTCCGCCTCGTTTCAGCGTGCTGTTTTTCCTCAGCCGACTGATCGCTTCGTTTCTTGTCAGCGTCGCCAGATAGGATGAGAGCTTCTCCGGACGGTTGGGCGGGATGCTGTTCCAGACGGCAAGCAGAGCATCATTGACGCATTCTTCCGCATCCTCCGGGCTTTTCAGCATTCGGACAGCAATCGAATAGCAGTAGGCATGATATTTCGCCTGTGTTTCGGCGATTGCCTCATCCCTGCGCGCCAGGAATAATTCGATGATTTCGCTGTCTTCTATAATGGCTTTCAGCCTCCTGAAAATGGTTTCAGCAGAGTTTGACCGGCGGAATACATTCCACAACGACAGGCAGCCCGTTGATGATCCCGCTGCTTCGGATTGCGGCGCAGTCCTCTTCCCGGAGGACGCCGATGATCCCAATATTCTCCATATCTGAAATGGTCCGGGCCGTAACTGTAATGTGCAGTTCTTTCTCGATCGCAGCGGCTGCCGCCTCCAGGGCTCTTTTGAGTTCATTCCTGGAGTAAGTCATTTTCACGTACCGGACGTTGTCATATTCCGAACCGATCGTCTTGCTGTAACGCTTCGTTATTTCGTCACTGATCTCGGTCAGGCCGATCACGAGAGTTTTTTCGTCTTCATCCAGCCAGGCTCCGCAGTAATAATCCGGATAGATCGGTTCCCCGGAGTCTTTGCAGGCAAAGGAATCTGTCAGAGAGGTAAAAGCATCGCCTGCCCTGGCCAGCTGCGGATTAAACTGAAATTCATCCTGCGAGCCGTTTTCATCGCGTGATAAAGAAGCGGCGCTGATCACAGGCAGACAGCCGAGCATGATAAAAAGCATAACAAAGATCTTTGATCTGTTTCCGATGAGCATTTTTAACTCCTCCTCCGATGCTGTACGCAAAGTTGTTTTTGGCTTCTCACTTATAAAGACGCATTCCGGAGGAAGATCTTTCATCGGAAAACAAGAATAGTTCTGTTAAAGAACCGTAAAAGCGAAATAAGAAGATAATAAAGCCACAGCTACCTCTGCACCAGCAGGGCGTGCATGGCGTCCTTCAGGCCGTCCAGGGTGAGGGGATACATCGGAAAGACTTTCGCGATGTGATAATAGCTCTGGCCCCAGTAGCCGCCCGGAGTCGGGGCGTCTTCCGGATTGAGCCAGACGCTGTGTTCGAAGTGCTTCCGCAGCACCTTGAGATTATCCAGCCCGCTGCGCTCGTTTTTATCGTAATAATAGCCGTAGCCGTTGCCGCGCAGCTCATACATATCCATGAGGGCATCGCCGACCATAATCAGCCTGTATTCGCTGCCGTAGTTCTTCAGGAGCCAGTCTGTGGAGACACGGCCTGACCAGGCAAGGCGCGGATCCGTGTACAGCGAATTGTACACGCAGTTGTGGAAATAGTAGATGTGCAGCTCCTTGAAATGGTTGGAGTTTTCGGCCGCCTGAAAGAGCTGGGAACAGAGGCGGGAATAGTATTCCATGGAGCCGCCGGAGTCCATCAGCATCAGCAGCTTGACGGTGTTGGTACGGGGCTTTTTATACTTGACCTTGAGGACACCGCCGTTGTCGGCGGTCGCCTTAATGGTCCCGTCCACGTCGAATTCCGGCTCCTGATCCGGCAGCTGGTCCGAATACTGGCGCAGCAGACGGAAGGCCATCTGGAACTGGCGCGTATCCAGCTTGTTGTCGGTGCGGAAGTCGCGGAAGCGCCGCTCGCCGGCTACCTGGAAGGCATGGCGGTAGCGCGAGATGCCGCCGACGCGGATCCCCTGCGGAGAGTGGCCGCTGTGTCCGAAGTTGGAATATCCGTTGGTTCCGATCCAGTAGGATCCGCCGTTGTGCTCCTCGGTCTGCTCTTTTAAACGCTCCTCGAACATCTTAAGGATCTCATCGATCTCCTTCGGCTCGTAGCCCTGTTCGATAAGGAAAGCCCGGAAGGCCTCCAGCACGTCCTTCGGTTTCTCCAGCCACTGCAGCAGCTCGTCCGGCAGCTCATCTTCGTAGGGGATATCTTTGAAGTACTCTAAAAAGATCCGGTCGAACTTGTCATAGTCGGCTTCGGACTTGACCAGGACCGCACGGCACAGCTCATAAAAGCCCGTGAGCGAAGAGCGGTGCAGCCCGGCCGTAAGGCCGTCCAGCAGCGCCACCCATTCGGTCAGCGAGACACCGAATCCGCGCATTTTCAGGAGGTAAAAGAAAGCAATAAACATAGTCCGGTCTTATCTGAGACGGCGCTTCATGGTCTCGATGTCCTTGTCCTTTTTGAGCAGAACGCCCGCGAAGGGGATCTCTTTGGTGATGCGGCTTACCGGGATGCCGCTGATCGAAAGGGCGCGCACCCAGTCCACGAGCTCGGAGGTGGAGGGCTTTTTCTCGATCCCGTCGATCCCGCGGATCATGTAGAAGGCTTCCATGGCCTGCTTCAGAAGCTTATCGTCCAGTCTGTCGAAATGGACCCGGAGGATCTTCTCCATCTGCTCCTGGTCCGGGAAAGCGATATAGTGGAAGATGCAGCGGCGCAGGAAGGCGCCGGGCAGCTCTTTTTCCGCGTTGGAGGTGATGATCACGACCGGCCGCTGTTTGGCTTTGACGGTTTCTTTGGTCTCCGGGATATAGAACTCCATCTTGTCCAGCTCCCAGAGCAGGTCGTTCGGGAATTCCAGATCGGCTTTGTCGATTTCGTCGATCAGCAGGATGACCGGCTCGTCGGCCGAGAAAGCCTCTCCGAGCTTGCCGAGCTTGATATACTGCCGGATATTGTCCACTTCCTTGCCGCCGAACTGGCTGTCGTAAAGACGCTGGACGACGTCGTAAACGTAGAGGCCGTCCTGAGCCTTGGTCGTGGATTTGATGTTCCAGATGATCAGCTTCCGGCCGAGTGCATCCGCGACGGCTTCCGCGAGCATGGTCTTGCCGGTGCCGGGTTCGCCTTTTATCAGAATCGGCTTTTCGAGCGTCATCGCGATATTGACCGCGCCGATCAGCTCCGGCGAGGCGACATAGTTCTGAGTACTGTGAAAATTCGGCATGAATTTCCTCCTATAACACCATTTCCATGGTGGTCTTCTGCGGGACGAGACCGCAGTGTTCATAAAAAGCATAAGCGCCGAGGTTAAGTGCCCAGACGTTGAGCGTGAGGTTGTGGCAGCCGCAGGTGAGAGCTTCCTGCTTCATGCGGTCAAAGAGCAGCTTGCCGACTTTTTTCCCGCGGGCCGCCTCATCCACGCAGATATCGTCAATATAGAGCGTGGTGAGCCCGTGCAGCAGACGGCTCTCAGGCGTTTCGGTCAGCTCGCCGATCGCATAGCCGAGGACGGCGCCGTCCTCTTCGCAGACGAAGAGCCGGTGCGCGGGATCGGCCAGAAGAGCGGCAAGCTCTTCGGCATCGTACTTGGTGGTCGGTCCTTTGAACAGGTCGGGCCGGCCGTTGTGGTGGACCATATTGACCTGGACCAGCAGGCGGAGAATATCGGGGATGTGCCTTGTTTCGGCGGGAAGTACGGTTCTCATAAATAACCTCCTAAAGATAAATAATTGTAGCATATCGGCAAACAAAATTAAATAAAAGTTTTTGCCCGGATTGCCTCCCCCGCCGAATTCTGATATGATGGCGGAAACAGTGAGGCAGGACGGAAACGGGATGAAGATCACAGTGCTGGCGGTAGGCCGGATCCGGGAAAAGTTTTACAGCGAGGCGGTGGCGGAGTACATAAAGCGCCTCGGCCGTTATACGAAAACGGAAATCCTGGAGGTCGCGGACGAACCGGCACCGGAAGGCGCTTCCGTAAAGGAAGAAGAGCAGATCCGCGAGAAGGAAGGCGTTCGGATCCTGACGAAGATCCCGGACGGGGCGTATGTGATCGCGCTCGCGATCGAAGGAAAGGCCATGGATTCCGTGGCGTTTTCAGAGAAGATCAGCGCGCTCGGGCTGGGAGGCGTCAGCCATATCTGCTTTATCATAGGCGGCTCGCTGGGCCTGTCGGAAGCGGTCCTTAAGCGCGCGGACGAGCAGATAAGCTTTTCGAAGATGACCTTCCCGCATCAGCTGATGCGCGTGATCCTGCTGGAGCAGATTTACCGGGGCTTCCGCATCGCCCGCGGGGAGCCGTATCATAAATGAAGGAGGAGCGATCAGTCCATGATCCGCATCCATGACATAAAACTGCCGGCAGTGCCGCCGGAGGAAGAAAAGAAGAAACTGGAGGAGGTCCTGAGCGGCCTCTTCGGAAGAGTCCCGCCATACCGGATCGTCCGCCATTCGCTGGATGCACGGAAGAAGCCGGAGATTTATTCTGTCTATTCGGTTGACGCGGAAACGGCCGGACCGAAGGAGGAAGAGCGCCTGCTGAAGCGGCGGACGGGCCTGAAGCTGACACGGGAGACGCCGCTTTGCTATCGGGAACCGGTCTATAAAGGAACAGAAAAGCCGGCGGTCGCCGTGATCGGAGCGGGACCGGCCGGCCTGTTTGCTGCCCTTTTGCTGGCCAGAGCGGGCCTTAAACCGCTGCTGATCGAACAGGGCGCGCTGGTGGAAGAAAGAAAAGAGCAGGTTGAGACCTTCTGGAACGGCGGGAAGCTGCTGCCGTATTCCAATGTGCAGTGCGGTGAAGGCGGAGCCGGTGCGTTTTCCGACGGAAAGCTTGCAACGGGCATCCGCGACAAAGAGGGCCGCATCGCTTACATCCTGAAGGAATTCGTGAAAGCCGGCGCGCCGGAGAAGATCGCATACGAGGCGAAGCCGCACGTCGGGACGGACGGGCTGTACCGCGTGGTACAGGGCCTGCGGGCCGCGATCCTGGCGGCGGGAGGCTCGATCCGGTATTATACGCGTTTTACGGAGCTGATCCTGACGGACGGCCGCGTGACGGGCCTGCGTGTGGCGGACAGCCGGACGGGAGCCGAAGAGATGCTTCCGGCGGACTGCGTGATCCTTGCTCCGGGCCACAGCGCGCGGGAGACTTTCCGCAGGCTCCGGGAACAGGGCGCCCAGATGGAGCCCAAAGGCTTCGCCATGGGGCTTAGGATCCAGCACCGGCAGAGCGATATCAATGTTATGCAGTACGGAGAAGGCGCCGCGGACTTCCTGCCGGCGGCAGACTATAAGCTGACCGCGCATACCTCCGGCGGACGGGGCGTCTATTCCTTCTGCATGTGTCCGGGCGGAACCGTGGTCAATGCGTCGGACCGGCCCGGTGCGCTCTGCGTCAACGGCATGAGTGACGCGGCGCGGGACGGCGAGAACGCGAATTCGGCGCTGGTCGTGGAGGTCAGTCCCGCGGATTACGCGGCGGACGGCCTCTTCGGCGGAGCCGCCCTGCAGGAGGCCTTTGAGCAGGCGATGTACCGGGCGGCGGACGGCAAGCTGCCGATCCAGCGATGGGAAGATTTCGCCGCCGGCCGGAGAACGGAAGCAGCGGGGAAGGTTTCGCCGCAGGTGCGCGGAAACTGGACCTTTGCCGAGCTGCGGGAATGCGTGCCGGACTGGATGGCCGAAGCGCTGCTTGAGGCGATGCCGCAGTTCGACCGGCGCATGCGGGGCTTTGCGGACGGCGATGCGCTGCTGACCGGCGCGGAAAGCCGCACCTCTTCCCCTATCCGCCTCTTGCGGAATGAAGCGGGAGAGAGTAATATAAAGGGACTCTACCCCTGCGGCGAGGGGGCCGGCTATGCCGGCGGCATCACCTCTGCGGCGGTGGACGGACTGAAAGCGGCGGAAGCCGTTATCGCTTTTTTGAACGGACAGTGAATCCTAAGGAGGAGTGAATCGGTATGTCAGGAAAGAAGAGCAGTCTGGATCTGACGGAAGGCCCTATTGCCAAGCGTCTGCTGCAGTTTTTTGTTCCGATCCTGTTAGGGATGCTGCTGCAGCAACTCTACAACACCGTGGATGCCATCGTTATCGGAAAATTTGAGGGGACCTACGCCCTCGGTGCGGTCGGCGGCTCCACGGCTACGCTGATCAATCTGATCATCGGGATCGTGACCGGTCTGGCTTCGGGCTCCTCGGTCGTACTTTCGCAGCTGTACGGCTCCCGGGACGAAAAACGTATGAGCCGGACGGTCCATACGATCATCTGCTTCTATTTTCTGGTCGGCGTAGGGCTGACGGTCCTGGGCTATTTTATCACACCGGGCGCACTGAGTCTGGTCAATACGCCGGAAGAGATCATGCCGCTCTCCACGATCTATATGAGGATCTATTTCGTGGGATCGGTGCCCCTGCTGCTTTACAACATCGGTTCGGGCATCCTGCGGGCGGTCGGCGATTCGAAGCATCCGCTGTATTTCCTGGTTGTCTGCTGCATCCTGAACATCTTTTTCAATCTGATCTTTGTGGCCTGGCTGAAGATGGGGGTTGCCGGCGTTGCCTGGGGCACGGTCATCGCCCAGGCTATCAGCGCCGTCATGGCCATGTCGGTCATTATGCGATCCAAAGAGGCGATCCGCTTCAGTTTCAAAAAGCTGGAGATCGACTGGCCTTCGCTGTGGCGGACCTTGCATATCGGCATCCCGAGCGGGATCCAGGCCAGCATGTATTCCGTCTCCAACATGATCATCCAGACGGCGATCAACGGACTGGGGGCCGTGACGGTAGCAGGCTGGACCGCTCAGGGCAAGCTGACAGGTGTCTATTGGGTCACGACGAACGCCTTCAATATCGCGATCTGCGCTTTTGTGGGGCAGTGCTTCGGCGCGGGCAAATATGACCGTCTGAAGAAGAGCATGCGGATAGGTATGACCTTAAGCTGCAGCATCACACTGGCCCTCACGGCAGCGCTGCTTCTTTTCGGCCGGACCCTGCTTCATCTGTTTACCGACGATCCGGAAGTCATCGAGGTCTCATACCGCGTGATTACACTGCTGTCTCCGGGCTTCGTCTGTTATTCGGTCATGGATATTTTGGCCGGCATTCTGCGCGGCGTGGGAGAAACCTTAAAACCGACGCTGATCGTTATAATCGGGATCTGCGTGACGAGGATCCTCTGGGTGGCCTTTATCGTGCCGCACTGGAACAATCTGACCGGCATCTCGCTGTCGTATCCGAGCTCGTGGCTTTTGACCATGACAGCGATGATCATCCTGTATGCGAAAACAAAATGGCTCGAGCATGCCAGACTGCACGACGCTTCCCGCGGCTGAAGGCAGAGTTAGGAAGGTCACATTATGACAGATGAAGAGATTGTGGCCCTGTATTGAGAACGGAACGGGGACGAGATCACGATCACAGATCAAAATTTAGGTTTTGATATTGAAAAAGGCACTGCCGAAGTGCCTTTGGATCCGAGTGCCGAATATTATTACATGAATGTGAAGAAAAAGAAATAAACCGCTCTTTCGAACCGTTACTCCGGCTGCAGGTTGCTCTGAATAAAAGCCGGCACCGCCTCCGGTTCGATCCCCAGTACATAGGCAAATTCTTCATGCAGCAGACGCTCCGCTTCCTTCAGACAGGTGGAGTCGGCCGAGCGCATTTTTTTTCCGTCTTCATGCAGACTGCTGCGGCGTTCATAGAGCGTTTTGATCAGGCGTACCAGCTGTCTGTAATCCCCGCTTCGGAGGATCAGCTGATACGCTTCGCGCCGGGCATTTTCCTGATCGATCCAGATACATTCGGCCTGATCTATTTCGCGGATGGCGGACAGGATCTCTTCTTTATCCAGAACCGGGCGCACGCGGGACAAAAGCTTGTCGTTGTCTACAGGTAAAAAAACAACAATATTCTTGCGGAAATACGGATGAAGCTCGTAAAACCGGCGGACCTGTCCGTCCACTTTTTTGCTGACGATATCCGTAACCTGACAGACTCCGTCCATCCCGTAGAGGACGGTGTCGTTTACAGCGAACATAACGGCCTCCTTTGCTAAAAATCACCTGTTTCGGCTATAGTATAACATAAAAAGTCAATGATGGCAAACAAAATTCGTCAATATTTGAAAATTTATTAGTTTTTGCGCCGCAGGTCAGCCAGAGAGGGCGAAAAATACGCGTAAAGATTGACAAGTGACACTTTTTTGCGGTTTCTTTTAAGAAAAGAACAGAAAAAGGAATGTAATTATGCAGGTTGTGGCCGGAAGTGCCAGAAGAATCTTACTGAGAACACCCGCGGGCGATCATACCCGTCCCACCTCCAATCGGATCAAGGAAACCCTGTTCAATATCCTCCAGCCGGAGATTCAGGGGGCGCGTTTTCTGGATCTGTTCGCCGGCTCCGGGGCGATCGGGATCGAAGCCTTAAGCCGCGGGGCCCGGGAAGCGGTCTTCGTTGAAAACAACCGGCAGGCGCTTGCCTGCATCCGAGACAACCTGGAACGGACACATCTGGCCGATAAAGCCCTGGTGCTGCAGACGGATGTGTCGGCGGCCTTGAGCCGGCTCAGGGGGCGGGAACCTTTTGACATCATTTTCATGGATCCGCCCTATGATGCAGACTACGAACTGCCGGTGCTGAAGCTGCTGGCGGCATCGCCTCTGGTGACGGAAGAGACGCTGATCATCGTAGAGACCAGGCAGGCGAAGCAGTTAAACGAAGCGGAAGCCTTCGGCCTGAGCATTGTCCGCGAAAAGGAATACAAAAACAATAAGCACGTTTTTCTTCGCAGGAAGGAGAAGGAATGACAGCCAGACAAAATCGCACGGTTCTTTATCCGGGCAGCTTTGATCCTTTGACACGCGGGCATCTGGATCTGATCCGGCGCGCCGCGAAGATTTTTGACCGGGTTTATGTCGGAGTTCTGGTAAATCCGCATAAAAAATCGTTGTTTTCCGTCGAAGAGCGTGTTATAATGATTCGTCGTGTAACAGCGGATATTCCGCAGGTGACGGTAGTCAGTTTCGAAGGTCTTCTGGTGGATTTCTGCCGGGAGCTGGGCATCCGGAACATCCTGCGGGGGCTGCGCGATGCGGCCGATTTCGAGGCGGAGATCAAGGTGGCTCAGGGGCTGGATGTACTGGATCCGGGACTGGAGACGGTGTTCCTGGGAACGGATCTGCGCTATGCCTTCCTGAGTTCTTCGATGGTGCGGGAGGTCGCAGCCGGCGGCGGCGACGTCAGCGCCTTTGTCCCGGAAGGGCTGGCCGAAGCGGTCAGAAGAAAATACGAAACCGTTGAATAAAAGCATTGACCTGACCATAACAAGGGGGAGATTTCTATGAGCAGAATTGAACAAATCATCAATGAAATGGAAGAGTATCTGGACGGCTGCAAATCCCAGGCTTTTTCCAACAGCAAGCGCATTGTTGTGGAGAAGGATGTAATGGACGATATGCTGGTCGAACTGCGGATGCGGACGCCGGAAGAGATTAAAAAGTATCAGAAGATCATTGCGAACAAGGATGAGATTTTGGCCGAGGCACGGCGTCAGGCAGAAGATACCCTGGTCGAGGCCAATCGTCTGAAAGCGGAAATGGTCAGTCAGAGCGAGATCATGAAGACCGCCTATGCCGACGCGCAGAAGCTGATGACAGAGACCGAGGAAAAGGCGCAGAGCATGATCAATGAAGCGACCCTTGAGGCCGATGAGATCCGTCAGAGCGCGATGAGCTATACGGATTCCCTGCTTTCCGGTCTGCAGGATTTCCTGGGACATTCCATGGACAGCCTGCAGTCACGTTTCAATTCCTTCTACAATCAGCTGCACGCCAGCTATCAGGTGGTTGCCTCCAACCGTCAGGAACTGCAGAATCAGCAGGGAGGCGCGCCCGCTGAAGAGGAAACAACGGAACCGAAACCTGAGACCGAAGAATAAAACACGCAGAGGGAACGGTTCGCCGTTCCCTTTGTTTTTGGAGAGAACATGAAAGACTTTTTCGGAAACCCTTTTCAGAAAGGGACGTATGAGTATTTGTCTGCGCGCAAGCGGCAGCAGCTCCGTTTTACCCTGGTCTTTGCCTTTCTGGTGCTGGCTTTTGTTCTGAGCGGACTTCTGATCTTTAAACAGCGCAAAAATATCCTGGTTCTGCCGGGCATCATGATGGTGCTGCCCATGGCCAACTTTCTGGTAACTTATCTGGCACTCGGCGGTTCGAAGCCGCTCTCCGCTGAACGGCGGGAGCAGGTAAAGGTTTATGAGGAAAACGGCCTGGCTCTGTTTCATCTGATGTATGTCGACGAGAAAGGAAAGCGCCACTATCTGGATCACGTAACCGTCTATCAGAATGCGGTCGTGGCGTTCAGCAGCCGGATCAGGGCTGAGGAAAAGACGGGTGTCGAATCGGACTGCATCGTGCGTCTCCGCAAGAAAGGCATCAGCCAGCGGCTGAAGATCTATACGGACTGGAACGAGTATTTAAAGCGGCTGGAAGAGATCGCGCCGGAAGTACCGGAGGATCAGGTCAAAACAGTAGAAAAAGCACAGGAGCTGATCCTGGGCATGTGTCTGTAAAGGAGTAAACCGTGCGGAATCTTTCCATCGGACCGCTGGACGCGGGACAGCGGCTGGACAAATTCCTGCTCCGTTATTTCAGGGAAGCCGAAAACGGCTTCCTTTATCGGATGCTGCGAAAAAAGAATATCACCCTGAACGGAAAGAAGGCATCCGGCAGCGAAAAACTGGCGGAAGGCGATACGGTAAACGTTTTCTTCTCCGAAGAGACCTTTGAAAAGTTCCGCGGAAAGCAGGAAGCGGCGCCGGCGGCTCTGACAGCGTCCGGGCCGGCAACGGCGGCATCTCCCGCAGTATCCCCCGCGGCAGGGCTCGCGGTTGTTTATGAAGACCGGCATATCCTGCTGGTCAGCAAACCGGCGGGACTGCTGACGCAGAAAGGGGAGAGCGGCGACGAATCGCTGACGGACCGTATTGCGGCCTATGTAAATGCGCAGGGCGGCGAACATTCCGAAGGCTTTACGCCGGCGGCGGCCAATCGGCTGGACCGCAACACCAGCGGCCTGGTCCTGGCCGGCAAGACTCTGCCCGGACAGCAGCTGCTGTCTTTTTTGCTGCGGGAAGGAAAACTGGAAAAGTATTATATCTGTGTGGCCTGCGGTGTACCGAAGGCGCCGATCCGCTCCCGCCTGTACTGGAAAAAAGACGGACTGACAAATACGGTAAGCATTCTGGACCGGCCGGAAACCGGAGCGGTCCGGATCGAACTGTCTGCTGAGGTGCTGGAATCCTACGGGGAGTACAGCCTGCTCAGGGTTCAGCTGATCAGCGGAAAAAGCCATCAGATCCGCGCCCAGCTGGCGCATCTGGGCTATCCGATCCTCGGTGACGGGAAATACTGCCCCAAACAGCTGTCACAGCAGGCGGCGGCCCGGCTGGAAATGCCGATCCGTCATCAGCTGCTGCACAGCCGGGAGGTCGTGTTCCCTCCGGCAGAAGAGGCGGCGCCTCTTTCCGCCGGGGCGGCAGAGGAATGGCGGCTGCTGGCAGGAAAACGCTTTGAGGCTCCGCTGCCGAAAGTCTACGGCCGGGTCATTTCCGGCCTGGGAGGTTCATATGGCCAATAATCACGGATTGCGCGGTTCCACGCTCGAGGCAATGACCAACCTGAGCCTGGAACGCTATCGGGAGGACGGGCTGGCCGTGATCCAGAAGGTCCCGACCCCGATCACCCCGATCAGTATCGAGCAGGAAACCCGGCATATCACGCTGGCCTATTTCGATGCGAAGAGCACGGTGGACTATATCGGTGTGGTGCAGGGAATCCCCGTATGCTTTGATGCCAAGGAATGTGCGCCGGATACGTTTCCGCTTCAGAATATTCACGAGCATCAGTACCGGTTTATGCGGGATTTCGAGAGCCAGGAAGGAATCGCCTTCCTGCTGCTGATGTTCACCGGCCGGGATGAATGCTATTATATTCCGTTCCGCGATGTGCAGACCTTCTGGGAAAGAGCCGAGGCAGGCGGCCGTAAGAGCTTCACGTGGGAAGAGATCGACAAATCCTACCGCGTCGGCGATGCGCCGGGGGTTCCGATCCATTTTCTGCCGCTGCTGCAGAAGGATCTGAACGAACGGCCTTAACGGACTGAAACAGGAAAGGATCGAAGGAGAGACTATGCGCCGTTTAGCGCTTTCGGAAGAGCTTCTGAATCAGGTGGAAAAGCCCGCCCGCTACGTGGGCGGTGAGCTGAACACCGTGATGAAGGACAAGAATAAGGTGGATCTGCGGTTTGCCATTTGTTTCCCCGATGTGTACGACATCGGCATGGGAAATCTGGGCATGCAGATCCTTTACGATATGTTCAACCGCCGGTCGGATGTCTGGTGCGAACGGGTCTATTCTCCCTGGCCGGATCTGGATAAGATCCTGCGTGAAAAGAAGATCCCGCTGTTTGCGATCGAATCGCAGGACCCGGTGAAGGACTTCGATTTTCTGGGCATCACGCTGCAGTACGAGATGTGCTATACAAATGTGCTGCAGATTCTGGATTTGTCCGGGATCCCGCTTCATGCGGCGGAGCGCACCGGGGCGGATCCGATCGTGATCGGCGGCGGTCCCTGCACCTACAACCCGGAGCCGGTGGCGGAGTTCTTTGATCTGATCTACATCGGCGAAGGGGAAGTCGCCTACGACGAACTGTTCGATCTTTATATCCGCATGAAAAAAGATGGCGCGTCCCGCGAGGCTTTTCTTCGCGCGGCGTCCCGGGTGGAGGGGATCTATGTCCCTTCCCTGTACACGCCTCACTACCGGGAAGACGGCACGCTGGCCTCATTTGAACCGGCGGCGGAGGACGTGCCGAAAACCGTCCGCCGCGTGATCGTGCGGGAAATGGACCGGGCGGTCTATCCGGAGCGTCCGATCGTTCCTTTTGTGCGGCCGGTGCAGGACCGGGTCACGCTGGAGATCATGCGCGGCTGCATACGGGGCTGCCGCTTCTGTCAGGCGGGGATGGTCTACCGGCCCGTCCGGGAAAGAAGCCTGGATCGGCTGAGGCAGATCGCAGCGGATGCGCTGGCGGCGAGCGGCTATGATGAGATCTCGCTCAGCTCGCTCAGTTCGAGCGATTACAGTGGAATTGAACCGCTTGTCAATCATTTAATCGATAAATGTTCCGCGAATCATATAAATATTTCCCTTCCTTCCCTGCGCATCGATTCCTTCTCGCTGGATGTGATGAGCAAGGTGCAGGACGTAAAAAAGAGCAGCCTGACCTTTGCTCCCGAAGCGGGGACCCAGCGCATGCGCGATGTCATCAACAAAGGCATTACCGAGGAGGAGATCATGCGCGGCGCGGCGGCGGCCTTCCACGGCGGCTGGAGCAAGGTGAAGTTCTATTTCATGCTGGGACTACCGACTGAGACCGAAGCGGATATGAAGGGAATCCCCGAGCTTTGCGAACGGGTGGCGGCTTTGTATTATGCCGAGATCCCGAAAGCGGAGCGGCGCGGCAAGATTCAGATCACGGCCAGCTCGTCCTTCTTTGTCCCGAAGCCGTTTACGCCTTTTCAGTGGGCGCAGATGGAACGGAAAGAAGAGTATCTGCGGCGGGCGCATCTGGTGAAAGATACGTTCCGTGCCCAGCTGAACAACAAGGCGATGCGTTATGAGTATCACGATGCGGATGTCACGGTCCTGGAGGGCGTCTTTGCCCGCGGTGACCGGCGCGTCGCGCAGGTGATCGAGCGGGCCTACCGCCTGGGCTGCCTGTTTGATGCCTGGTCGGAACAGTACGATGACACGAAATGGCAGCAGGCTTTTGCGGACTGCGGCGTGGATCCTGATTTTTATACCCTGCGGGAACGTCCGGCTGACGAGCTGTTCCCCTGGGATTTCATCGATATCGGCGTGACAAAGCGTTTCCTGCGGCGTGAGTGGGACCGCGCAATGGAAGGCGTGGTCACACCCAACTGTCTGGTTCAGTGCAGCGGCTGCGGGGCCGGTTCTTACGGCTGCGGCATCTGCCCGACCAATACAAATCCGCTGGAACCGGCGGCCAGGGGCCTCCGCGGCGCGGCGGCAAAGAAACCGTTTGAAGCGGAGGGGCCGGGCGATATCCCGTCAGGGGAGGTGAGAGCATGATCATCCGCGTCCGTTTCGGAAAAGAAGGTGCGCTGCGCTTTATCGGACATCTGGATGTGCTGCGGACGTTCCAGAAGATCTTCCGCCGCGCGGGGATCCCGATGGTCTATTCTCAGGGCTTTTCGCCGCATCCGATCATGAGCTTTGCCCTGCCGCTCGGGCTGGGATTGACGTCGGAAGGGGAATATCTGGATGCGGAGATAGAGGACGGATTGGGAATGGAGGAAGAGTCGCCCTCACCCGCCTCACTGTGTTCGGCACCCTCCCCCGCGTCCGGGGGAGGGCAAGCGAAGGTGACGGATGAAATCCTGACCCGCCTGCGCGGGGCGACTTCCGATGAACTTCCCGTCTATGCGGTACGCATCCTGCCGGAAAAGGCCGGCAATGCGATGGCCAGTGTGGGAAGAGCGGCTTATCGGCTGGAGATCCCGGAAGACAGTGCGGCGGCAGTGGCGGCCGCAGCGGAGAAGCTGTTGGCCGAGACCAGCCATATCATCGATAAAAAGACGAAAACGCAGACCGTCTCGTTTGACCTTCGGCCCTGCATTTATGAATTATCCTTCTGCCGCCGGCAGGGCGGGGGCGACTTGCCCCCTTGCCCTCCCCCTGCAGAGGGGGAGGGATGCCTGCGCAGCAGGCAGGGTGAGGGCGACTTGCACCCTACTCTATCCCTCACCCTTTCCGCCGGCAGCAAATCCAACGTCAAGCCCGAACTGGTCTGGGAGGAGCTGTGCGGAATTGCTGCCCTGCCGGAAGGCGTAAAGCCTCTTTCCGTCCGTCGCCTGGATCTGATGACGGAGGACGGCACCTCGCTTGGGGATATCGGAGAATAAATCATAAACCGGTGATAAAACACATGTATAAACTTCTTGTCACGACAAAAGAAAATGACCGGATCGGCGTCCTGTATGAGAACGGCAAAGCCGTGCGGCTGAGCCGCACTCCGGCCGGTGAGCAATTCGGTTTCGGCGATATCTTCCGTGCCTGCGTGCAGAACGTAAGCAAAGGTCTCTCATCGGCCTTTTTGACGCTCGGCGGCGGACAGAATGCCTATCTCAACACCGGCGGCCGCCCGGTGAAGGCCGGACAGGAACTGACTGTGCAGATCAGTCAGGAAGCGCTGGGCAACAAGCTGCCCACAGTCACGGACCGCATCACCCTCTCCGGGGAATATCTGGTTCTGACCGATGATCCCGGTGATCTGGCGTTTTCCCGCCGGGCGGAGTTCCCGGGAGAGCGGCGCGAAGCGATGAATGAACTGCTTTTGCCGTTTATGGAGCAGAACGGTTTTATCCTCCGCACGGCTGCGGAAAACGCACCGGATGAGGTGCTGATCGCGGAAGCGGAAGCGCTGACCGATGCGTACCGTCAGCTGATACAGAAGGCGGAGCACAGTCCGGCTCCGGCTAAAATCGCAGCCGGTCAGCCGGTTTATCTGGAATGGCTGCAGGGACTGGATAAATCTCAGCTGCAGGAGGTCATCACGGATATTCCTGCCGTTTACGAAGAACTGGCGGCTTATTTTGCCCGTATCGGTCTGCCGTCCGAAAAGCTTCGCCTGTACAGCGATCCGATGATCACCCTCGGTCAGCTGTATTCGCTGGAAAAAACGCTCGGCGAAGCGACGGGCCGGCGCGTCTGGCTGGACAGCGGCGCCTATCTGATCATAGAATATACGGAAGCCATGACTGTGATCGACGTCAACAGCGGCAAGGATGAAAAGGATGCGAAATCCCTGCAGGCGGCGGAGACCATCAACCGGGAAGCGGCCCGGGAGATCGCCCGTCAGCTGTTGCTGCGGAACCTGAGCGGCATGGTCATGGTCGATTTCATCAACATGAAGCGGAAAGGCGCGGAAGCGGATCTGCTGGACTATATGCGCGAACTGACAGACCGGGATCCGGTTTTTGTGAAAGTTCTGGACATGACGCCGCTCGGCATCATGGAGCTGACCCGCCGGCGGATCCGCCGGCCGTTTCACTGAAGTACGAAAGGACAGAATGATCCCATGACTTTGACGACAGAAAGACTCCTGCTTCGTCCCTTTGAAGACGACGATGCGGAGAGCGTGTATGAATATGCGAGGGATCCGGACGTCGGGCCGATTGCGGGCTGGCCGGCGCACAAAAGCGCGGAAGAGAGCTTAAGCGTTATCCGAACCGTTTTCAGCACGCCGGAAGCCTACGCTGTCTGCTTAAAAAGAAGACGGCAGGGCGATCGGCGCCATTGAGCTGAAGTTAGGCGGCAATAATCGCAGCGATCTGGCCGTAAAGGAGGATGAATGCGAGCTCGGCTACTGGCTGGGGAAACCCTTCTGGGGACGGGGCATTATGCCGGAGGCGGCAGGGGAAATGCTTCGCCACGCCTTTGAGGATTTAGGCATGGAGCGCGTCTGGTGCGCCTACTACGACGGCAACGATAAATCAAAGCGCGTGCAGGAAAAATGCGGCTTTCGCTATCAGTGGACCACGCACGGTCTGGACGTAAAGCTTCTCGGCGAAAAGCGGACCGGCCACGTCAATTTACTGACGAAGGAAGAGTGGAGAAGAAACCGCTGAACGCGGCCTTAAGACGACGGAGCATGAGAAAACGCTAAAAGCGGCGGCGCTTGCGCCGCCGCCTTTTCTGTGATATATTTATTATTTAGTGCGGGCTGATTCCCACTTCATTACCAGGCTGCCAGACATGCGGAACACATGGAAACGCGGCCTGCAATCCTCGTCTGAATAACTGTCAGGGAGATCTCAATGAAAAGATGGTTCAAATACGCTAAACCCTACCTGCCGTACTTCATCCTCGGTCCCTTGTGTATGATCGTGGAAGTGGTGGGAGAGGTCGTGATGCCCAAGCTTCTGGCGAAGGTCATCAACAATGCGGTCGCCGGGACTTTGACGACCGGCATCAGCCTGGGCACCATGGCGCTGATGATCGGAACGGCCGTCATTATGATGGCCGGCGGCGTCGGCGGCGCTTGGTTCGGTTCCAAAGCCTCCGTCAACTTTGCGGCAGACCTCAGAGCCGATATCTACGCCCGCGTCCAGACGTTTTCCTTCGCGAACATCGACAGGTTTTCCACCGGTTCGCTGGTGACGCGCATGACAAACGACGTCACGCAGATCCAGAACTTCGTCAACATGATGCTGCGCATGATGCTGCGCGCCCCGGGCATGATGATCGCGGCCCTGATTATGGCGATTGCCTTAAGGCCGTCCCTGTCCGTGGTTTTCGCGGTCAGCATCCCGCTGCTTCTGCTCGGCGTCGGCTTCATCATCCGGATGGGCTTTCCGCGCTTTAAAAAGATGCAGGAAAAGGTGGACGGCATCAACTCCACGGTGCGTGAAAACGTGACGAACGTCCGCGTGGTCAAGAGCTTCGTCCGCGAAAACTTTGAGATTGAAAAGTTCGGAAAGGCCAATCAGGACTTAAAGAATGCGAATATCAATGCCGTGAAGGTCATGATCTTTATGCAGCCCGTGATGACCGTGATCATGTACGGCACCATCATGGCGCTGGTGCTGACCGGCAGCCCCCTTGTTTTAAACGGTGATATGGAGGTCGGTGACCTGTCCGCCTTCGTGACCTATGCGACCCAGATCCTTTCCTCCCTGATGATGGTCACCTTCCTGCTGATGTTCTCCTCCCGGGCGCTCGCTTCCGGCAAGCGTATCGCGGAGGTGCTGGACGAAAAGAGCGATATCACGGATCTGCCCGGTGCGGATCCGGAGCTCCGCGTGGAAAAAGGCACGGTAGAATTCAAAAACGTATCCTTCCGTTACTACAAGAACAGCGAGGATACGGTGCTGAATCACATCAATCTGACGATTCCTGCCGGCTCGACCCTGGGCATCACCGGCTCCACCGGCTGCGGCAAGACAACGCTGGTCTCCCTGATCCCGCGCCTGTACGATCCGGATGAGGGGCAGGTGCTGGTAGACGGTGTGGACGTGAAAGACTACACTTTAAAGAACCTGCGTGACGGCGTCAGCATGGTTCTGCAGAACAATACGCTTTTCTCCGGCACTATTGCGGAGAATCTGCGCTGGGGCGATGAAAACGCTTCCGACGAGGAGGTCCGTCAGGCGGCGGACTACGCGCAGGCGGCCAAATTCGTGGAAACCTTCAAGGAAGGCTACGGGACCCTGCTGGACAAGGGCGGCACGAACGTGTCCGGCGGTCAGAAGCAGCGGCTCTGCATCGCACGGGCTCTTCTTAAGAAGCCGAAGATCCTGATCTTAGACGACTCCACCAGCGCGGTGGATACGGCCACGGAAGCGCAGATCCGGGCGGCTTTCCGCAACGAACTGAAGGATTCGACCAAGATCATCATTTCTCAGCGCATCAGCTCCGTGCAGAACGCGGATCTGATCCTGGTCATGGAAGAAGGCGCCGTCA
>JAEEGL016989167.1_pt1 | contig 34413 bp, 28 predicted proteins | sample 9134231 | NCBI WGS metagenome assembly JAEEGL01 (sample SAMN16246548, study PRJNA631951) | gut metagenome | biome: gut microbiome; feature: rumen; material: fiber-attached | host: Bos | place: Iran: Karaj | collected 2018-10
ATCTGGCACAGCAGAGTAGTTCTCCACCGAGATGGCATCAAGTACCGCTTGTGCCTCTTCGATGGCCGTCTGTAGACGAGCCTTCACCTCGTCAGAGGCGGGGCGCTGCTCCAACAATTGACGGGCTTTGTCTATCTCATTCGACAGTGCTGTCCGCATCTCCTCTGCCATTGCTTCATGAGTGATTCCCAGCACAGGCATCAGCGTTGGGTAAGTGTTGCAGATGGCCACGTTGCTGTAGTAGCCCACGTCGCTTACTGTGCCTGCCATACCCGTGGCTGTCAGCCCCATGGCCAAGATAAAGCCCGTACCATTGGAGTTGAGCACCACTCGCTCACCCATGTTGTTGAACCATGAGAACAGCTCGTTGCCATTCAATAAGTTCCAGACGAATAACTGCTGACCGTCGGGAGTGGTGCTGACATAGTCAGGAGCCACCTGGGTTCCATGGTTCACACCGTTGATCCACCATAGATAAGTGTCGGCGGATCCTGTCTTCAGATTGCTGCCACGGACCACCAGCCACCGGTCCATGGAGGTGATGAAGTATTTGCCATCGCATTCGGCTCCCATCTTGAAAGCTACATTGTTCTGGCCCGAGGCCGTCACTGTGAATGACTGTCCGTCATAGCTGAAAGAGCTCTGCGGGGCGCGGGCGTTGTCGGTGGACACGTAATCGGTGGGCACAAAACGGTAATGTTCCTGTGCCAAGATTGTGGTATGACAAAACGATACCGCAATCATTGTCAATAGCATAAGTACTTGTTTCATTTTACTTGTAAGTATTAGGTGTAGTCTGCAATTCCCATTAACAGTGATACTGTTCAATGGTGCAAAGTTAAAATGAAACGACTTATTCATTGCAAAACATATGACGATGATGCTGTAACAAATGTTGAAAAGTGCCTATTTATCTAGGTATTCCGAGGGTTTGCAACCAAATTCTTTTTGGAAGCATTTGCTGAAGTAACTTGTGGAACAGAAACCTGTGTGCTCTGCAATCTCGGTGACAGACATGTCACCTCTTTGCAACATGGCGGCTGCGCGATGCAGGCGGATACTGCGGATGAAAGCCACCGGAGGTTGCTGCATCAAGTTTGTCAGCCGCTTGTAGAGACCCGTGCGCTCCATGCAGAGATCTGCAGCCAACCGCTCCACATTATAGGTCGGGTCGGTGATGTGTTGTTCAACCAACTGTGTGGCGCGTGCCATAAACTCTTTCTCTTGCGCTGTGGGTTCTGGCTTTGAAATGGTCGATGCTGAGGAATCGGGATCATTGAGCACCACAACAGCTTCGGTTTGTTCATATTGATTCACTTGTTCCACCAGATTCTGAATGCGCAACAACAACATGTCCTCACGTTGCTTTCGTTGCAGACGGCGTTGATAGAGGCGGAAAGTGGCAGCGATGGCAGCAATAGCCACACAGACATACAAGAGATAGGACAAAGGGGTTTGCCACCAAGGCGGACGGATGGTGAAAGTGATGCGGCGCACAGTGGCACCCTCCCAATGGCTGGGGTTAGTGGTGGCCATCACCTCCAAAGTGTAATCGCCTGGTGAGAGACTGACCAGCGGTAAATAGAAGACACCTTTATCATCAACCAAATGACTGGCAGAATCGGCTGATAGTGTATGCCACTGTCCTGTGTCGCCCGAGAAGCGATAACGATAACATGTGCTGCGGGGACGCACATAATTCATGGTGGAGAACCGAAAGGCCAGTGAGTTTTGATCGTGGCTGAAAGTGAGGTGTTGGGTATAGGGCGGAGTGACTTTGAGCAATATATGACCATCATAGTCGTGCCCTACCTGTAAGGGCTGACCATGGAGATAGATGGTGGTGAGAATAGGGGCTACTTGAATGTCTATGGGTTGTGTGTCAAAGATGCCTGACAATGGTGATGTGTATAGCAGCCCATTGTTGTAGGTGCCAAGCCAGATGCCTCCCTCCCGGTCTATCCAAACGGTGTTGATGCCTGTGGTAAGTGTTGTTCCATCGGGCAAGTGCAGATCACGGTAGGAGTGCTTTTCACCCGTAGAGGTATTGATACTGAGATAGCCGTCGGATGTAGTGAGGTAGAGCATTCCTGTGGGTGTTGGTGTCAAAGTGTGCATCCAGGTGGCACTTGTCAACAGTTGATGCCATTGATGCGTCTTAGGACTAAACGACTGAAGCACGGAGCCTCCGTTGCCTGTACGTACCTGGTAGAAACAACCGTCTGCACCGTGCACGACCAACGACGTGTTGGCGTACTTGTCCCGCAAATGTTCATCATAGGCCTCTGACAGGTAAGCCATGTGACCATTTTTCAGATAGACGGCGAGCTGTCCTGTACTAAAGAAGGTATAGACACTATCAGAGTGTGATACCACATCTTGCAAGTTTCCAGCTTCAGTGGGTAGATGCAACACGTGCTGAGAGGCAGAATTGACCAGTTGTCGCCCATGAAGCAGCCATGTCTCTCCATCGCTGGTAATGAAGAAGTCAGCAGCCGTCCAGTTGCGCTCCTTCAACCATTGCATCGTACGCAGATTGAGACAGTAAAGCCGCCCCCACTGTTTCATCCAAAGGCGGTCCTGAGCGTCGGCAAAAAGATGGGTTGCCCCTATATAGCCTGGCACGCCAACCCATTGCGTGGTGTCAATGGCCACCGACGAAAACCGTAGCCCATCGTACACATCCACTGCTTTGTCGGTAACCACCACCATACGTCCGTCGTTCAACTGTAGCATCTGCAATACACAGTTGCTGCTCATCCCGTTCTGACTGTTCAACGCATAATAGTTGTTGCTCTTCTCTGCCGCCATATGATGAACGGGAAAGAGCACTACCAACAGTAAGATAGCCACAGTGGTTTTATTCCATACACGAAACATATAAGGTGGGGGCTAAAAAAACCTTTTTCTTATGATAACAGTGCCTTGTAATGCCGATGCGTCTTAGTTTACTGAAGGCAGCTTTTTCGCGGGCCAGCCTTCATCTTGATACATGGTGACACTTAGGTTGTTTTTCTTGGCATAGACGGCCAGTCCTTCTGCCCTCAGCCTCTCCCGTGCTTCTGCATCGCTGTTGATCATATGGAATTGATCATACTTGTCACCAAAGATTTTTTGAGCCGACGGCAGGTAGCCAGAGCCATCCTCTACTTGGTCGAAGCCCGTCACATCAAAACCTTTCTCAGTCTGCCGGATGTGCATCAGTCCAGGATGGCTGCCGCCGGAAACACATTTCAGTGTGTCGCCCACTTGATTGTAGTTGAACACCCAGAAGTCTCCCCAGACAAGGATGTCCTCGCCATTCCTCTCATCGACAGTGACGATGCTGTGAATGGGAACGGAGTGCTCACCTTCTGTATACTGCTTGCCGAATTCATTTACCAGATAACGGTCGATGGCAGGGAAATAGTTGGTCTCAACGCTTGTTTCTTCTATCTCAGTTTGGGGGGCGGCTGTCTGTTTGTTTCCGCATGCTGCCAAAAGGATCAAGGCAGCAAAAGAGACAAGGGCCACGCTTAGCATTTTTAAGATTTTTACCATAGTTTGAAAAATTGGTGTTTTGTATTAACAGGTATTTTCTGGCAGGTCACGGATGGTGTCAGTAGCTGCATATCCGCATTCCTCTTTTCATCATGTTCTTCTCTTTGATATAAAAACGCTGTGTGATTTGCAAATATTGTTTTCCCATTCATTTTTTTGAAGTCCTCAACTCCTAAACTGATGAGCTCCTGGACTTCTCAATTTCAGCATTCGAAGGAAAGCGACCCCCAACGCAGCTATCGCCACATAGATGAGCAGAAGTTGCCAACGATTGAGGGCCATATTTTCTATACTGGAGCCCGGCAGCGACGACACCCAGGTAGCCACACCCGTCTGCCACCCCACCATAGTCGACAGGAGTTTCGCCACTATCGGGAGAAGTCCCGGTACCAACGCTGCGACAAACATAGCTGCCGTCAGATAAAGGATGATGGTGGCGAGAGGGATGACGACGAAATTGGTCAACAAAAAATAGACTGAGAACCGCCCGAAATAATATGCCGTGAGAGGAGCCACTCCTATCTGTGCGCAGCATGACACCACCACCATCGCCCACACCCACTTCACGATGCGGTGCGTTTGCAGATATTCTGCGGACACCAGCCCATAAACGGGCTTGTAAAACACCAAGATGGAGAGCACCGCCATGACCGACATCTGAAACCCCACGTCATACAGACACAAAGGATGAGCTGCCAACATGATGATGACGGTGAGCGCCAGTGCGTTGAGTGACATCCGGTCTCGCCGGAGCAACCCCACCAAAGAGTAAATCGTGATCATCAGCGCAGCGCGCACCACCGAGGGCGACAGTCCTGTGAAGACCGCATACGCCCAGATGCCACCGATGATAAACAGCTCGCGCAATGCGCCGAGTCGCCGCGCGCCCATCACCAACGACAGCAGCATATAAATGATGCCGAGATGAAGACCCGAGAGGGCCAACACATGCGAGGCACCAGAGATGGAGTAGATGTCGCGCAGGTCGTTGGTGATACGCGACTTGTCGCCTAGAGCCATCGCCACCGCCACCGCCATGTCGTCATCGTCCAGTCCCAAGTCCAGATAACGCTGCAGGGTGGCGTGCCGGAACTTCATGGCCGCCAACCTGGTGCGTTCTACGTAAGACAGGCTCTCCAAACTGAGCCGCTCACATCGCCAGTTGTCAGGGTAAACCAACGTGGTGGCCGTCACGCCATGGCACCGCAGATAGAGCGGATAGTCGAAATTGGAGGCATAATAGTTGGTGGGCCGCTCCAACTGCGAGCGCACCACGATGCCGTCGCCTATTTGTAGGTCTGGCCATTGGTTTCGGGTAGTGTCTCTGAGAATGGACGCTTTCACCCGCCCGGGCATGGCATCGCCTCCGTTGACTACCCACAGGTCCATCTGCATCACTTTGCCCCTTTGCTGTGGTTCGCTAGCCACCACCGCCTGATACTCCACAGTACCTAAAGGCAGCGGTTGTGACAGACGGTCCGTCTCACGGGTGACCAGATAGCCCGACAGCAGTGCCGCCGTCAGCATCACTGCCCCGCCCTGCACCGTATCACGGCTGAAAGACAATAGTGTCAGTACCAACGACAGAGCCGCCAACGACAACCAAATCGTCTGCCCCATCGCCCCATAGCTCTCATAGCCCACAAACACGCCGGCAGCCATCGCAGCCGCAATGCGAAGGAGTGGGAAAAGCTGGATTCTTGAGTTTGTTTTCATAGGGCAAATCACATAAAACCTTTTAATTTGAGCGAATGGGAGACTTTAGTTCCTAAATTTCGGCGATAAAGATACTAATTATTATGTAATAACATGGTTATTGGCCTCTGCTTTTTTTCTTTTTTTCAAATCACACGGCATCCTTCGGCCCTTCTTCGATGCATCAGCCCCATTTTTTTGTGCATGCTAAAAACCTTGCCAGATAGCTACCACAAAAATAATAGCCTTTGATTTCAGGAAATCCAAGGCGTGATGCATCTTCGGCAAAAGAAATAAATGGATTCATTTTGTTCTGCACTCGTTTTTTATTACCTTTGCAGCCGATTTTTTCCACCTTATACAACATTTTTGCGTTTTAAGGGTTATATATATAAATAGACGATATTTTGGCGAGGATATATTCAGAGCAGGCGGCAAGCCTGCAAGACAGTCATGACGCGATGAACTCTTGGCAACGAGCCGTCAAGAGGGTGACAGACTTTGTCTGCGCCCTTTTGGGGTTGATTATCCTCTCGCCTGTCTTCCTGGCCATCGCACTGGTGATGAAATTCCAGAAAAACGGACCAGTGTTCTTCGCTCAGGAGCGTATCGGATATGGTGGCAAGCCCTTCACCATCTATAAGTTTCGCACCATGAGCACCGTGGTGGAAGACGAGGGGCCGCAACTCATCGCACGAAGTGACAGCGTGAAGTCGACACCTTTTGAGCGGTTCTTGCGCGAGCATCATCTTGACGAACTACCCCAGTTGTGGAATGTGCTGGTGGGTGACATGTCGCTCGTAGGCCCGCGCCCGGAGCGCAGATACTTCATCAACCAGATTATGGAGCACACCCATGACTATCTGCTCATCTACCAAATGCGTCCGGGGCTCACCTCTGAGGCCACCCTCTACAATGGTTACACCGACACCATGGAGAAGATGCTCAAACGCCTCGATATGGACATCCGCTATTTGGAGAACCGCTCCTTAGGCCTTGACACCAAGATTATACTCAGCACAATATACGGCATCGTCAGTGGCAAGAAATTCTAACCTATCTGTCTGAACATGAAGAAATCCATCATACTACTGTTTCTCATGATGCTCCTGCCCATGGGCGTCATGGCACAGTCGTCGATGACCGACGACCAGATCTTCCAGTTCATCATCAAAGAGCATGAGGCCGGCACCTCACAGCAGCAGATTGTGATACAGCTGATGCAACGTGGCGTCGATATCAACCAGATACGCCGTGTGAAGAAAAAATATGAGCGGCTGTCGAAGCAGGAGGGTCTGGGCACCCTCTCCAACGACACAGATCCCTCTGGCGACCGCACACGCAGCAAAGCCAAGAAGAGCCAGATGCTCGACGGACAGTATGACAGCCGTATCGCCGACTACTCGCAAGACCAGAACCGCTACAACTCTGGCAACTGGATACAGACCGACATCCCCAACGCCACCCGCACTTACGATGACGATGATGAGGATTTCCTCGAGTTTGTAGACGAGCTGAACAGCTGGCTGCCGGCTGACACCATCACCATGTATGAGAACCTGGTGGAGCGCATCCAGAAACAGAAGAAGAAAATCTATGGTCACGACCTGTTCAACAACAAACAGCTCACCTTTGAGCCTAATATGAACATCGCCACACCAGAGACCTACCGCCTTGGACCGGGCGACGCCGTCTATATCGACATCTACGGCGCCTCGCAGAAAACCATTGAGAGCACCGTGTCGCCTGACGGCTCTGTAGTCATCGAAGGCTATGGCCCTGTCTATGTGGCAGGTATGACCGTCACACAGGCCAACTCCACCATCCGCCAGAAGTTGGGCGCCCGCTACCAGAGCAGCAAACTGCGCCTCACCGTGGGCGAGACACGCTCTATCATGGTCAATGTGGTGGGCGATGTGAAAGTGCCCGGCACCTATACCCTCTCGGCCTTCGCCAGCGTGTTCCACGCCCTTTACATGGCCGGTGGCGTGACGGACCTTGGCACACTGCGTAACGTGAAAGTGTATCGCAACGGACAGTTGCTTTCTGTCATCGACATTTATGAGTATATCGTCAACGGACGGATGACCGGTAATGTGCGTCTGGCCGACAACGACATGATTCTCGTAGGACCCTACGACTGTCTGGTCAACGTCAGCGGCAAGGTGAAGCGCCCCATGTACTACGAGATGAAACGCAATGAGAGTCTGGCCTCTGTCCTTAAATTCGCAGGAGGCTTCACGGGCGACGCCTATAAGAAGGCGGTGCGTGTCATCCGCAAAGCTGGACGTGAATACTCTGTCTACAACGTCGATGAGTTTGACTTCTCATCGTTCACCATCGCCGACGGCGACTCCATCACCATCGACTCCATCATCGACCGCTATGACAACATGGCCGAGATACGCGGCGCCGTGTTCCGCCCAGGCATGTATCAGGTGGGCAACGACATCAACAGTGTGCGCACCCTCATCGAGCACGCCGAGGGTCTGCGCGAGGAGGCTTTCACTGCACACGCCGTGATGCATCGTATGCGTAAAGACCGCACGCTGGAGGTGCTCCGACTAGACATTGATGGCATCCTCGACGGCACGAAGGCCGACATCGAGCTGAAGCCCAACGATGTGCTCTTCATCCCCACCAAACAAGACATGATGGAGGAGCAGACACTGACCATACACGGCGAGGTGCGCTATCCCGCTGTGTATAAATATGCCGCCAATGAGACCGTCGAAGACCTCATCTTACAAGCCGGCGGACTGACAGAGACGGCTTCGACTGTGAAGGTGGACGTGGCACGACGTGTCACCAACCCACAGGCGATGACCACCGACTCCATCATCGCACAGACCTACAGCCTCACCCTTAAGGACGGCTTCGTCATCGACGGCGAACCAGGCTTCATCCTTATGCCCTTCGACGAGGTGTATGTGCGCAAGAGCCCTGGCTCCTACAAACAGCAGAATGTGAGCATCGAGGGCGAGGTGATGTTTGCCGGCACTTATACCCTCTCTACCAAGAACATGCGTCTAAGTGACCTGGTGCGCACCGCTGGCGGTGTCAACGACCGCGCCTATACCAGGGGTGCCCGTCTCGACCGCCGCTACACACAAGAGGAGCGCCAGAATGCCATCGAGGCATTGAAGAAAGCCCAAGAACAGGCAGAGCTCAACCTGCAAGAGCAAATCGCCAAAAGCGGCAATGCCAGCTTAGCCAACCTGAGCCAAAGCCAACAGTTGAAGAAATATGAGGTGGGCAACACCTATCCCGTGGGTATCGACCTGGAGAAAGCCCTGCAAAATCCTGGCGGTGACGACGACATCGTACTCCGCGAAGGCGACCGTATCGTGGTGCCACAATATACAGGAACCGTGAAAATCAGTGGCGAGGTGATGCACCCCAACTCAGTGGTCTATGAGGCAGGCCGTAGCGTCAGCTATTACATCGACCAGGCCGGCGGTTTCGGCACCAACGCCAAGAAACGCCAGTCGTATATCATCTACATGAGTGGCAAAGTGGCCAAAGTGAGCCACGGAGCCAAACCTCAGCCCGGCTGCGAGATCGTGGTACCCTCCAAGCCTATCAGCAAGACCTCACTGCAGGAGACCCTGAGTATCGCCACCTCGGTGGCCTCGTTCGCCGCCATCATCGCCACCATCGCCAATATCGTGAAGTAAAAGCCCTCTCGCTTACAAAAGAGGAGGATGTCATTCGCAGCGTATGATCAAGTATGACGTGAAGAAGTTGTTGGGCGCAGACAAGCGAACCGCCCTGATGAGGAAAAACATCGCCCTGTCGTTTCTCATCAAGGGATGGTCGGGGGTGGTCACACTGCTGCTGGTGCCTGTCACGTTACATTGCCTCGGTGAATACAAAAACGGACTATGGCTCACCATCAGCTCGATGCTGATATGGATTGACCATCTGGATATCGGATTAGGCAATGGGCTGCGCAACAAACTGGCCACTTATCTGGCTCATGATGATAAAGAGAAGGCGTGTGAGACCGTGACATGCACCTTTATCATGCTTACGGTCATCATCATCCCCATTATGCTGCTGGCCATTGCTGCTGCCCACTACTGGGACTTATACACCTTCATGAATGTGGATCACTCGCTCATCTCCAATCTGGAGAGAGTGGTCATCGTATCCATTATCTTCGTTTGCTCGACATTCATATTCAAGTTCATCGGTAATTTCTACCTTGGACTGCAACTGCCTGCCGTCAACAACCTGCTCATCACCGTGGGACATACGCTGGCATTGATAGGAACTTGTATTGTCTATTATAGCGGAAGCCACTCGCTGATGTGGATAGCCATTGTCAACACCTGCGGACCGCTGCTCGCCTATCTGATGGCCTATCCCTACACTTTCTACAAAAGATACCCACACCTGAGACCCTCCCTAAGATACTTCAACAAAGATGCCGTTGCCGGACTGTTCAACATCGGAGTGAAGTTTTTCTTGCTGCAGATCTCTGGCATCCTGTTATTCATGTCATCCAATATATTGATTTCCAAATTTTTCAATCCTGCCATGGTGACACCCTACCAAATAGCCTATCGCTACTTCTCCATCGCCATGATGATTTTCACCATCATCAGTGCTCCCTACTGGACAGCGACTACCGATGCCTACGAACGCGGCGACATGGCATGGATACACCAGTCGCGCAAGAGAATGAACAAGATACTCCTCGCCATAACCCTTATGCTTGCCATCATGGTGCTGTTCTCACAACCCGTATACAGAGTGTGGATTGACAATGACATCCGCATCCCCTACCTCCTAAGCATGTTGATGGCCATCTATATCGGAGTGATACTCAGCAGTCTGAGTTATTCATACTATCTCAATGGAATGGGAGCACTCACCCTGCAACTCATCATGACGGTGGGCGCCGCCGTGGTTTTCATACCTCTCACCTATCTTGCGACCCATTTTTGGCACAATATCGACTGCATCGTGCTCACCATGATAGCAGTCAACCTACCGGGATTGGTTGTCAATATGTTGCAATACAAAAAAATAACCCGAGGCACCGCCACTGGCATTTGGAGGAGGTAGACGTATGGAAAAGACACACACCGCGATACTTATGGCCACCTACAATGGCGGGAAACATCTGAGGGATCAGATTGACTCTATCCTGGCCCAGAGCGACCAAGACTGGACGCTGTATGTGCATGATGACGGGTCGACCGACGACACAATGGAATTGTTACAAGAATATGCCACCCGGCACGACAAAGTGAAGTTGCTCGACTACGCCTCTGCCGGAGGCGCTTGTGCCAATTTCCTAAGTATATTGGAAAAGGTAGAGGCCGATTACTACTTCTATGCCGACCAGGATGACATATGGCTTGAAGACAAAATCAAACTGACCAGGGCTGAGATGCTGAAACAAGAGCAAGAGCGCCCTGGACTGCCTGTGGTGGTACACACCGATCTCTATGTGGTGGATGAGCGACTTGACATCATCAACAAGTCGTTTATGGTATATGCGGGCATACACCCCGAATTCCTCACCACGTTTGACGAATGCGTCATTCCTTTTGTCACAGGATGCACGATGATGTTTAATGCTGAAGCTAAGAAAGCAACTTGTATCTCTGAATCATACGCTTTCATGCATGACTGCTGGATAGCACTAAACTGTATAAGTAAACAAGGGGCTATTATTTTCATACCTCACCCTCTAGTGCTCTACAGACAACATGGGACTAATACCGTTGGTGCGCGCGACATCAAAAAAGTGACTTTAGGTTATAGGATGAATCACATACTGTCCATCCTACGTCACAACAAAGACTATTACCGTATGCTTCACAGATTAGGTTATGGTTCTGTGTTCAAATATATCAAATACAAGATCAAATACCACCACCGAGTTCACCAAAATAAAGAATAATCATCACACACCCCTATTACAGCAATCAAATGGAAGAATACAAAAAGAAAAGAATAATCATCGACTCATTTAAACTGATTCACCTTGTCAGGAAAGACAAGATAGGCATGTCACTATTTCTTTTGGCTGCGGCTTTTTTAGGTCTTGCCATCGCTTTTGGCACTCCAAAGGAATACAAAGCAGCAGTCATGCTGGCACCTGAGACATCAACAGCAAACAGTCTGACATCTGGAATCTCATCACTTGCTTCCATGGTAGGTATGGACATGAATTTCGGCAACAACTCAGACGCCATCTACCCGGAGCTTTACCCTGACCTCATACAGTCGACCGACTTTCTCGTAGCACTTTTCCCAATAAGAGTTGAGAGCAAAGACGGGATGTTGAGAACAGACTACTATGACTACCTGCAAAACCACACACGCAAAGCATGGTACTTGCTGCCATCACAATGGATGGCTTCCTTGGTGTCAAAAATGATGTCTGACAACACGGCATTCGGCACGGACGAGAACAAAGTGGATCCTTTCAGGCTTACCAAACAACAATACAACATTACTGCCAACATCAGAAAAAGCATCGATTGTCAAGTAGACAAGAAAACCAGTGTCATCACCATCGAGGTGAAAGACCAGGACCCCGTCATAGCCGCCACTATGGCAGATTCCATTAGAAACAGACTTCAAGTTTTCATCACCGACTACCGCACAAAAAAGGCGCGCAACGACCTTGCCTACATGGAGAAACTTTTCGCCGAAGCGAAAGAGCAATATGTGAAAGCACGCCAGCAATTCGCTGCCTATGCTGATGCCAACCAAGATGTGTTGCTGCAGACCTACAGGGCTAAGCAAGAAGACCTTGAGAATGATATGCAGCTGAAATACAACGCTTACACACAAATCTACGAGCAGTTGCAATTATCGAAAGCCAAGGTACAGGAACGAACCCCCGCATTCACGGTAGTACAGTCCGCCTCAGTACCCGTCAAGCACTGCAATAAATCAAAAATCTCTGTTTTGCTCACAACCCTGTTTCTCGGCGCTGTTTGCAGAGTGGCAGTATTGATGATAAAAAGGAGGAAAGAGATATTTAGGATTGTGACAACAGACGAAGTATGACCCAAAAGCCAAAAGACACTTGGAGTGCATGGAAAGAATGCGTCAGACACAGACAAGTCTTTCTCGTTGTCAGTGTAATGGCCTTATTGGCTGCTATTGTTGTATCCGCAAGCATACCTGACGAATATCCCGCATACATCAAAATCTCAGACGAGCGAAAAGAGACAGACATTCTGCTCGGCCTCAACAACTTTTCCGCCTGGGCAAGAGGCGCCATCGACCAACGTAAAGGCTTGCGCATGCCTGAGGTGTATGCCCAAACCGTCAGAACAAGAGAATTTGCCCAAGAGATGTCCAAAGTAAAGATAGAAGGCTACCACACCGACTATTATCACTATTTGTTGGAACATCATCACTCTCCATGGTGGGAGGACATCTTCTCTTCTCTTTTTGACAATGGCGATGAACATGAGCGAATACTGGATCTGATACAAAACAACATCCAGTCTAAGGCCTCATCCATTTACAACACCACCCTCTTGCAAGTCACCGATCAGGATCCTGTTGTGGCAACAATTCTGGCAGACACCGTATGTATGCGGCTTGAACAGCGACTCATTCAATATCAGCGACGACGGGCTACCCGAGATCTGGCACATGCCAACGACAGGACAGCGCAAGCTGAGAAAAGATTCAAAAAAGCTCAGAAAGAATATATAGAGTACAGCGACAGTCATGCTGACATCACATCACCTGCAGCCCAAGCAAAAGAAGACCATTTATTTGATGAGTATGAGGCGGCTTTTTCTTCATACAATAAAGAAATCGAACTACTGAGACGAGCACAGGCACTTGTTCAGAAACGACCATCAACATTTGCCATCCTGAATCATGCGACAGTACCTGTAAAGAAGTCGCGCCCCGCCACTTTTGGATACATGCTCTCTTTTCTGTTTATCTCACTCACTTTGACGTTGTGGATTGTATTAGGCAAAAGGAAATACAAAGAGTATAGGATGAACCACACATTAGCAAGCGAATGGAAATCATAGGCATCATCATCTTGGCTCTCACGCTCGTCGCATTTCTTACTCTGAAAATAGGCGACATATTTTCTCCGTGGAACATCACCACGGTAATCTGGCTTGCCATTTTGGTGATGTTCCAGTTTCAAGGAGACTTACTATACCCTCTTGGCAATCAGTTTTTCGGCTGTCTCATGCTATGGGTTCCCCTTTTCTGTATTTCATCGCTCATCACATTTTATGTGTTGCCTGATAGAAGCGATGCGAAGAAGACATCATCAATACCTGAAATCAACCATACCATCTTCACAGTATTGTATGTAATCTCCATGGTCATCACTCCACTATACTTGTATGAGATTATGAAGACAGTCATGCAGTTTGACACTTCTGACATGCTCTACAACTTGCGGCTACTGGCTGTCCATGGTGACGAAAGTCATGGATTTCTCAATTATTCCTATGTTCTCAATCAAGTCTTGCTGGTTGTTGCATTGTGGCAATATCCAAAAGTACCGATGTGGCAACTCATTACTATTATCCTGGCCAGCATAATGAGCGCTTTTGCCATCATGGAGAAAGGCATGGTCTTTTTCCTTTTCGCAGCCATTCTTTTCACATTATACGAGAAGCGGGTCATAAAGATGAGATCCATCATCATCTCTGGAATCTCCATCATCATCCTTTTCTTCTTTTTCAATATGGCACGTGACTACCGCGAAGACGCAGACCCAAATGATGCGATGACTTTCCTCGACTTTTTCGCCATATACGTACTCTCTCCCGCAGTGGCTTTTGAACGAGTGCAAGAGGATCTCACACCACAGTTTGGCTCTCACACTTTTCAGACCATCTACCTGTTTCTCAACAGGTTTGGCGGAGATTATGAAGTGAACACAAAACTCCAGGAGTTTGTATGGGTACCATTGCCAACAAACGTATACACTGTTTTTCAGCCATTTTTTGAAGATTTTCGTTATAAAGGAGTTGCCATTTTCGCTATGTTCTATGGGGTTTGCTCTGGATTTTGTTATCGTCTGATGCTAAATGGTAATGGCATCGCCAAATGCCTATATGTCTATGTCGTTTATGTACTTGCCTTACAGTTCTTTCAGGAGAATGTCATGCTGAGCATCGTGACCATTATTCAGTTCGTATTTTTTGTTACAATCATACAGCAACAAAAAATACATTTCTCATTTTCAAGATAGATGTTTTCAGACGTTTTTTGATGATTCATCATCACCTCTGAATACCAAATCTCTGATCAGAACATGACACATCAGAAACGTTCATGTGCTGCACTTGCACCTTACGGGCAGTAAACTTTTCGTCCCAGATGTTGCCCTCTATACTCACATTTTTACATCCATCAAGAAGAAAAGCTGTTCGCTGCCATGTATATGGCTGATACGCCGATGTCTGTTGAATACGATTACCCGTAAACCGTATAGATCCCACAGATCGTGCATATAAGATAGGAGCATCAAAAACCTTAAACGTGTTATTCTCAATGATGATATTGTTATGAAACGTTGCGGTCTGACTGTTGGTGGGCTCCAGGGAAGGCATCATAGTGATGACCGCATTTCCCCATTTACCGACATTGCGTGGTGCCTGACCGGAAGTGAGACAGTTCTCGAAAACATTATTGCGTATGGTCACATTGCCATTGGAACCAGATTCAAACCAGAAAGACATATCACCAGCCATTTTGATGGCTGCACCCACAGTATTGAAATAATTATCCTCTATTACCACATTTTGGGGAGTAGCGACAAGCACACCATGGCCTCGATTGGTCTTGAGCATTCTGCAATTCCTCACTTCCACCGCTGCTGTCCATGTCTTGCTCTCAAGACAATCACCCACCTTCAATGTCGATGGTATGGATTTGTCGAAAATTACACGGAAAGATGCATTGTCTTTGTTTCCTGTATTGGAAGTGACAGACGACACATGCAATACCGTCCCCCTCTTCATCGTGTTTTTGTCCACTATCCACATATCCTCGTCTTTGAGAATCTCAACATCCGTGGACTTGACCTCCACTGTCTTCTTATCCACCAATCTTAAAATCTGAAAGTATCGCCCATGCACATTGAGGAAATCATCACCATTGCCTGTAGGAGCACAATTGACTACCTTAATCAATCCTTTACAATTCATAAAATGAGCTGCATCACAAGCTGAGCTGAAAACCCTTCCTTTTTCTTTACGAGCCTCAGCAAAGGCATTGTCAAGAGTAATGTTCTCTGTATGTTTCCCAAAAAATGCATGGCTCATACAATGATAGACCCGAATATTCTGGAACGTCACATTCCTGCTGTTCTCCACGTCAAAACCAAAAAGATAGTCTTTCATGCTACGCATTGCTATAATAGAGCCTTTGGCTGGCTTCATGGGTACAGAGCCATAAAACCTCACGATACCTTTTTTGCGCTCAACCGCTTTTTTCTCAAAGATATCTCCCAATGGAGCATCCCAAGTATTGTACATGAACTCCCGGCTCTTTTTCTCATATAAGTTGGTAAAATAGGTAAGAACGGGATATTTCCAGTTCTCTCCCACAAAAAGCAGTTTGTTTTTTTCTATCACATACGGATATTGTTGTTTGTCAAAACGAACGTCAATATAACTACTCGAGACTTTGACAATCTCTCCTTGCGAAAGAAAAGGACGATCCCAGTCAACAGAAAGATTTCTTATAGTTACTTGTTCACAATTGTCTATCAAAGCAACTTTCATCGTACCGTGATAAACTATCTCGCTACCGTTGCCTTCTACGACAATATTCTTCAGGCCTTTTATTTCTAAGCCTATGGGAGATGTCTTGGGGAAAAAGTCATAACGCCCCTTAGGGAAAAAGAGTACAGGGTCTGACTTGCCTTTACATGCGGCGATGGCCTTTCTTACTGCTGTCATGGCATCTTGTCCACTGTCAGGTCGCGCTCCAAAATTTGTCACATCAATAATCGTCCCAGCATAAGAAAAAACCGTGATGACAAGCATACAGAAAAGGGAGGAAAGTAACTTTTTCATATTTAAGCGTGTTTTCTATTTGTACTGTTTTTGATGAAGGCGGTGTGTTATATAGAGTTTGTTTCGGCCCATAATTTCCCATTCAAAAATTCCATCAAGCCCAGTCCACGTGTAAAATAGGTCGTATCATTGATAATCTGGTGTTTCCTGCTATACCCCCGATAATAGACAGAGCACTTGATGTCAGGTCTTCTCCGAACCGTAAAGACAAATTTGTCGGGATAAGGCAAGGCATCAAATGCCTGGAGATGTTCATTGCGGCATCCATTCATCTCAGAGAATTTAAAGCATAAATGATCCCAATTCATTCTGGCTTTTCTCCTGTTCCATTTTTCCAAGGCTTCTTGTTCTGTTTTATAATGCAAAAAAACGATTTCCACATCATCCAGCAAGCCAATGGGAACTGCAGTCTCACCCTTTTCGACCAACAGAGGGTAGTACTTTGACATACTGGGCTGTATGAACTTCAATTCCATTGACATATAATGATTTAAACGTTGCACAAACTTGATAAAATCATCAGGGTAAAAATATAGCCCTACAGTGGGTGAGTTGTAGGGAAGTGAGAAATAACGATAACAATGTCCCCCCCAACAATTATTAGATATAATCGTGAAAGACTCGTCACACAATTGTTTCCGTCTATGGGAGGCAAAATACGGATTAGACATCTCTCTTAATCTAACATATAATTTATCCCAGATGCTCATAAAGTATTTTCTATTTCCTTAAAAAATGTCTTTAATTTAGAATCAATCATGTATGGCTGATAATCAGATGCCTTTCTAAAATTGCGTCGCGCCTGTTCTTTCATTGTTTGACGATCAAAAGAAGACAGGACAGCAACTATATCCTTTACGTTTTTCCGCCGGGTGATGAAAGCAGGTTCAACCATTTCAGGCATCCCCCCTGTTTGACTGACCACCACAGGCATTGCTCTGCTCATGGCTTCTGCCACTGAGCGGGGAAGCCCTTCTTGTAAACTGGGTTGTATGTATATATCTGTTTCGTCCATATAGGCCAAAACCTCTTTTCTGGTTTTACGCCCAAGAAAAAAGACACGTTCGTTCATGCAGGTACGTTCTGCCAGCTTTTTCAGATAATCTCCATGGCCATCACCTATCAGATAATACTCCACATCCATGCCATTTCTTATCATCTCAGACATGGCCTTTATGACAAACTGCTGTCCTTTAAAACCTACATCCAGATGACCGACTGTCAGCAATTTGACTTTTTTCCCCATCCTGTCAATCTTAGACAATCTGTTTTGTAAAATATCATCCGACAACACATCTATATTGGTGTCTGTACAACCCAAAGAGACGCCATGAGTCGGGTATCTCCTTTGCAGAAACTCTTCGGTGACATACCACACATAGTCAGAATAGAGTACGGTTTTCCTCGTTTCAAAAAAGAACACTGGAGCCATGAGTTTGGCTTTCCAACTACGGTGATGCCACATGCCATCCCATATACATGCCACCAAAAAAGACATATATGGCTTATGGTGTCGATGTGCTATTGTCAAAGCCAAATCCCCCACTGTCGCTGGCACATATCCAATCACCAAATCAACTTTCTTCACAAAAGTCTCTATTGTCTGCTGGTTATGCTGACGTGAAAAATAACGTGTTTTTAGATTGCTCTCATTATCAAGAAAAGCCACATGGTCTTCATGCAAGTCAGTTTTCGTGTCAACTGGCTGAGAAGCCTTTCCCTCATATTTGTAACTACAGACATATAGTTCGCCCATCATCTCAAACCTTCTGAGAGTGGAAGACAATGCGAAAGGACAATATACGAGAGATTCTCTGGTATCCAGCACCTGTTTGGTCACTAATAGTATTTTCATTTTTATACTTTTTTAAGCAGGATTCTCAACATCCAATATACTCTCCTCAACACACCTCCGTATGCAAGAGCATAAGCTGGAGAAAATGCTATGTGGCATCTTGCGGAAAAACGATCTTTATAAACAGCCATGCGTGATATGATCACCTTGTCATCGTCTGACAACAACTGACTGTATTGTGAGAGCAACATTTTTGCATAGTCAGAAGAGGAGAATGAGGATGGTGTCAATAATCTATTGAAAGATTTCTTCTCTTTTTCTGTCAAACAACCAACGACATTATTGTCATGTAAACGATAATTCAGAAGAGGTGTGTCATCCACAAAAACACGACCCATAAATAAAGCTGACAAAAACAACCATCTGTCATGAATAAATGGTTGGTCTGGCAAGTGAGTTCTCACTAATTCCAATAAATTTTTATTGAAGACCATAGAGCAACCAGGCGCAAAGCTCTCAAAAAGAGCATTCTGTTTTGTGATTTTTAAATGCCGCTCATGACCATGCTGTATGATTAAGCCCTTGCCATCAATGATATTATAATTGCAAAAATATAATAGCGGTGCATCATGTGTTTCTACTTTCTGAAGAGTATCCACCGCTTTTCTCAACTTCCCAGGCAACCACACATCATCCTGATCAGCAAAAGCATAAAACTCACTCTCAGGTGCCATTCTCAACAATTCTACGAAACTTGCGCCTGCGCCTAAATTCTTTTCGTATAAACAATGTATATTTGTATTGCCCGAATAATCTTCAAGAATCTTGAATGTTGTTTCTTGGTCAGAGCCATCATCCCTGATAAAAATATCAACCTTGACACCTTCTTGTGACAGGATGGAATCCAACAGTTCAATCAAATAGTTGGTCCCCTTATAAACGGACAACAAAACAGTGACTGTTTGCATACTCAATAACGCTCTTTTTATCTACTTCTCCGTCACCACAAAAGCAAGGCCATTGTTCTGCACGATGGCTTTGTTGACCATGTAGTTGAAGACAAAGAAGATGACGATGTCTATCAGGATGGTATAGGTCATGCCCATATTGCAGATAATGGTAAGGAGGGTGTTGATGAGGGTGAACGACACAGCAAGAATCAGGATACAAACCAAAGCCTGATGCTGGCTGAAACCGGCACGCATCAGTTTGTGATGGATATGGTTTTTGTCAGCTTCAAACAACGGGCGCCGATGACGCAGACGCATGATGACCACCCGCACCACGTCGAACATGGGCACGGTGAGCATCGTGAGAGAAATCATCAGACCATCTTTGTGATAGGGCATCACACACGGATTGTACATGGCATATTTCACAAAGAGGAAGCCTAAAATAAAGCCAAGGGTGAGGCTGCCGGAGTCGCCCATGAAAATCTTGCGGTTCTTGGACGAGTCGCCCCAGATATTGAAATAGAGATAGGCAAGCACCACACCCATCAAGCCTGATATCAGAATAGAATAGGTGAACATACCCTCATTGATGAAACAATAGAGGAAACCACTCAGTGCGAGGAATGAAAGACCACCCGCCAGCCCGTCGATGCCATCGATGAGGTTGATGGCATTGTCGATAAAGACAATCATGAAGACCGTGAGCGGAGCGCCCAACCAGAAAGGTATCTCATGAATGCCAAGGAATCCATAAAGGTTATTGATAAATAACCCTGAGGCAGGGAGCAAAGAGGCCGCTATGATTTGGACTACAAACTTGGTTTTGGCATCCAGTCCTATCAAATCGTCGATGATGCCCACACCATATATCAAAAGCAGACTGATGAAGAAGCAACAGGTCCAGGTGCTCACTGTCACCTGATTGGTGCCTGTGATCTGATCCATCACCGATACAGCCAGGAAAAATGCCAAAAGCATACTGGGCATAAAACTGATGCCACCAAGCCTTGGCACAGCAGTCTTGTGTACCTTGCGCCCATTGGGTATGTCGTAGAGATTTTTGCTCTTGCAAAAATTCATGATCTGCGGTATCATCATGAAGCCACACAGCGCACTGACGACAAAAGCCACGAATGTTAATAGAATATGATGGGTCATTGTTTTTAAGTTGACGAGTTTAATTTTCCATTTTTAATCTTTCATCATTCATCTATTATTATAACTCTCTTTGACCCTATATTATTGTATGGTTTCTGCTGTTTTTGATACAATTATCTATTTTCACACAAATGGTTGTAGATGGCAAGGTGTTTGCGCACCACATTCTCTATAGAAAACTCTCGCTCCGCTTTCTCACGACCCTTAATACCCATGACGAGGCGCAACTGGCGGTCATTGATCAGCACCCTTAGTTTGTTGGCCAAAGTCCTGCTGTCTTTCACAGGGATGAGGAAGCCGTTGACCCCGTCGTCGACAGTGTCTTTACATCCATACCACCGGGTAGTGATAATCGGCCGCCCGATGGCAGTGGCCTCGATCAGCGACAGGGGAAGGCCCTCACGGTAATAACTGGGGAAGGCCATGATATGCGACTGCGCAAGCAGGTCTCTCACGTCTTTCCGATGACCCAGCCACTCAATGTACTTCCCATCGCAGAGCCGCTCCAGTTCTTCTCGTTTGATGGCTTTGGGGTTGTTGCTTAAGCCACCACAAAGCCAGAATTTCACACGTCCCTCCATCTCACTACGCAACATCTCAGCTGCCTCTATCAGCACTTCTATACCTTTCTCCTTCACCATACGTGCAGTGAAGATGACACGCACCTCCTCGCCCTCCGGCTCGGGGGTATAGGCAAATTCCGCCAGATCCACTCCTGAGCCTTTGATATAGGCACTATGCTTCCTTGACACGATGTGGTGGCGCACGAAAAGGTCCATATCTTCATAATTCTGAAAGATCACACTGATATTGTCACGATGATTGGAGTATTTCATCAGACTCATCACCACCCTGGTCCTTAAGCCTGGTTTCTCTCCTGAGAAGAGCACACCAAGTCCGCTGACCGCATTCACCACACCATGCACTTTTGCCAGACGGGCTGCAAGTCCACCCCATAGGATGTTCTTTAGTCCCACATGGTGCACAAGGTCTGGCTTTCTTTTCTTATAGAGCCGATAGAGAAACCAAAACGTCTTCAGTTCTTCACGGATATTCGACCCCGTGGGGTTGATGGGCATCTCCAGCATCTTCAGTCCCAGAGCCTCCACGTCTTGACGCTGCCCGGTGTCCTTGCAGACAATCAGCACATCATAACCCTCCTTTTGGGCACGCACCGCTATTTCCTTCCGATGAGAAAGGAAAAATCTGTCTTCGTTGACTACCATGAACAAACTGGGCATAAGGAAATGAAAAATTAAAGATTAAAGATGAAAGATGAAAAATTAAAAATAGTTTACATTTTACGGAATTTGAGTTTCGCCACAGCAGTCTTGATGACCATTTTGTTGCTGGAGAGGGATTCTATCAACATACGGGGCTTCATGGCGTTGAGGCCATAATAGTTCATTCGTTCTACATCTACCACGAGAGAGTCGCCTTTAGCCCTGTCCAGATAATAGGGCGTGTCGAAGAAGAGGGAATCTCCCTCACGCTCAAAACGACAAACGATGGGTGAGCGCCCCAGAGTCTGGTCCATCAGTTCCACCAAGTGCACCTGTACAGCCCAGAAAATCAGCTTCTCACTCATGTCGATATTGCCTTGCGGTGTTTCATTAGATAGGCTGTCTATACTGACCAGATGCCAAAAGCCGTATAGATTGCCCTTGGAAGAGGTCTCTATCTCGCAGGAGCTGAGCCATCCTAAGGTCATCATGATGGATATGAGTAGTAGTATCTTTCTCATGTTCATTTCTTGTTTTTAAATAGTCCCCGCTTGGTGACGGTCAACTGAGCACCATAGTTATGGCCCAAGAGAGACCCTAGATCCATCCCATATGCTCCTTTTATTTGCCAGCCTTTCAGTGTACCGTGGGGAATCTGATAGGCGCATTCAGCCAGCACGCTTATGTTGGTGCGCTTTTTGGGATATGGGTTGTCGTAGGTGCCCACTCCATCCTGGAAAGTGGCCAGCAGCCGGTAGTCCACATCCCTCAAGGTGCCGTCCATGCCGAAATGCAGGGCGCGAAAACGGTTATCTTGGATCTTTAGCGTCCCGTCATCGTTATAGATAGGCGAACGGTAGAGCGGGTTGCCTATCACTTGTCCCCAATGCTGCCAGCCGGAGAATAAATAATGGTTGTAGTAGTCGTCCTTGCCGCCGATGTGGTCGCTGAGATGAGGGGTATGGTCGTGGTAGATGGGGCCACTCTGATATTTGGTGTAGATATACTCAAGGAGCAGATGCCGTATCTTGCTACTGTATTTGAAGGTCAGCTCTGCACCCAAAAGCATATCCTTGAAGTCATAGAGTATATATCGCCGCTTCTTACTCACCTGCCATTCCTCACCCTCACCTTTGCCGTCGAAGTCGAGCTGGAACATAGACGAATGGTCTTCGAAGAATTTGTCGGCATAGATACCGAGACGCCAGGTGTCAGCATCGTAATTGACACGGGCCATCCAACTGCCCAACAAGTCGCCCTCGGCATTGGTATAAAGGTTTTCTTCCACGTCACCTCCGTCAGGTTTGAAAGCATGCCAGAAAGAGAGGAACCCTCTCTTGGAACGGATCTCACGCATGGTGCCGTCGTTCATCGGCTGATAGGAAGTGCCGCCAAAGATGGTGGCCATCTCCAGACCCATCTCCATAGACAATGGGAAGAAACACTCTTCCTTGCCTATTTTGATGAAGCCCGCCTTGCTGTGGTAGAGCAGTCCGTCGGTATACTGATGCTGTTTCTGGGTGAAGTCGTGCTGCCAGTTCTCGTCGGTCATCATGCCATAGGCAATATGTCCTTTCAGATGCACCCATCCTTTGGTTAGAGGCACAGGAGCATAGTCATGAAAGGCGATTCGCACCTGAGGAACTGGTCGTGCGTTGATACCGAGGGCCTGTCCGCCAGAACTGAGAGTCTGGTTTTTCATCTCCATGGGATATTCCTTACTGCCCACCGAAAGTGCGCCGTGCAACCATTTCAACTCAGCAAAGGCTTGCTGCACCACCACATGGCTGGTGTAATGGAAAGGCACTGCCACATCCAACCCATAGCCCACCCCCCAGCGTCGCAGGGTGTCAGTGTTCATAGGGCGGATGGCAGAAGCACGCAGATAACCATTGGTCTCCTCCAAGGAAGAGAGGCCGTGCTTGTTGGCATTCAGCCATAGCGGGGTCTTCCCACTGGCCAATGAGCCCTGGGCCTCCACCCGGTACTCCAAACCTTGCATTAAGTCGAGGGTACCAGGCTTTTCCTCCACATGCTGCGCAAAACTGCCCAACGTGCAGCAAAAGAGCATATATGACAAAAAATGCTTTTTCATTATTATTATAACGCAAGAATACATCTTTTATTATAAAAAAACAATTTCGTTATCATGCCATCTCATGGTCTCGTCGTCTAGTCATCCCACCATCTCGTAATAACGAGAAAAAAGAATCACTCCCCCAAAAGAAATGACGCCCAAACCCCCAAACCTCACAATAGGGAAATTCCCCTCCCTGTTTAGGGAAAATCCTTTTGAAGTGCTATATTTTCTTTGCAATTTTGCATCGTGAAACAATAACAAAGAGTATTAACAATAAAAACTATACAGCTATGAAGAGAATATTGATCGCCCTGACAGCTCTGATCTCCATGACAATGACAACCAGCGCCATGAGCTATGAGCAGGCACGCCAGCAAGCGTTGTTCCTCACCGACAAGATGGCTTACGAGCTCAACTTGACTGAGGAGCAGTACGAGGCCGCCTACGAAGTGAACCTTGACTACTTGATGGATGTCAACACCCAAGCCGACCTCTACGGTGTCTACTGGCAGCAGCGCAACCTCGACCTGAGCTACATCTTGTTCGACTGGCAATATCAGGCCTATCTCGCTGCCTCCTACTTCTATCGCCCCCTCTACTGGGAGGCCGGATACTGGCACTTCGGCATCTACGCACGCTATCCCTATCGTGACTACTTCTACTTCGGCCGTCCACACTTCTGGAATGTATACCGTGGCGGACACAGCTGGAGAATGAACGGCGGACGCAGCTGGTATCACGGACGCAGCTTCGGATCTCACAGAAGCCATAACAATGGTATGCGCGACAGATTCGACCGCGGTGACTACGGACGTGGCTTCGGCAACAACGGACACGGCAACAGAGGCCATGGTGGCAGAGGACGCGGCAATGACAATATGCGCAATGGCCATGGCGGCAACGGCCCCGGCAACAATATGCAGAATGGCAACGGCCGCAACCCAGGCTTTGGCAACGGCAACAACCGTGGCGGCAGCAGAGGCAATGGCAACAACGGCAGGAACTTCGGTCACCAGCAAAACACCCCGTCTGTGGGAGGCAACATCGATGTTAAGCCCAACGGCGCAGACAAAGTGTCACGCGGCACCATCAGCCCCAACCAGACACCATCGAGAACCTTCGGCCGCGACTCACGCCCCAGTGGTCCTAGTGTAGGCTCTGGCAGCAGAAGCAATGGCGGACCTAGCGTAGGCTCTGGCAGCAGAAGCAATGGCGGGTCAAGCGTTGGCTCTGGCAGCAGAAGCAACAGCACCCCTTCCCGCAACTTTGGCGCTCCCTCCACCCGTCAGTCCAGCGTTTCAGCTCCCTCACGCTCTTTCAGCGCACCGAGCAGCAGCTCTTCCAGCCGTGGCGCCTCCAGCCGCAGTTTCAGCAGCAGCCCCTCACGCTCCTCAAGCTCTTTCAGTGGCGGACGTTCCTCTGGCAGCAGCCACTCTGGTGGTTCCTTCGGCGGTAGCCGCTCCTCCGGCGGTCATTCAGGAGGCTCCTTTGGTGGAGGTCATTCTGGTGGTGGCCACGGTGGACGTCGCTAAAGACAAGAACATCAACGCAAAATGCTAAAAGCAAAACGCGTAACTCCATATCTACAGACCCGATTTTTCAATAGATTTAGTTGTTTTTTGGTTAAGATTGTTTTAGGTTATTCGAATGAAACAGAATGAAGAGGGCGGCGTGATGCCGCCCTCTTTGGTTTTTGAAAAAAACTGTCACAACTCCAGCACACGTATCTCCGCATTGGTCATCTTGGGCACTTCATGCATGGGTTTGTCATAATAGACAGACTGGATGGCTTTGTTGATGATACCATGCCCCACGGCCAGCACGACTTGCCCTGGATAGCGACTGCGCACCCATTCGAGAAAACGCCGTGCGCGGTCTTTCATATGCCCCATGGTCTCCACATTGGCAGGCCATACCTTGTCTTTCAGGTCGGGGATATACAGGCCGGTGAAGTCGCCCCAGTCACGCTCCCTAAGCAGCGGAGTGGTCACCACCTCTCCTTGGTGTGGCTGTGCGATAATCACACAGGTGTCATAGGCTCGTCTCAGGTCGGATGACACGAAAGCGTCTATGGACTCTCCTGCCAGTCTCTCCGCCACTTCCTCGGCCTGTCGCACACCATACTCATTGAGCATTCCCTGTGTCTGCCCTTGCATGATCTGGTTCACGTTGTCTACCGTCTGGCCATGGCGCACCAAAAGTAATTTTGTCATTGAAAAATTTTGCGGTTTAAGTGTTTTTTTACTATTTTTGCATCAACATAAGAAAAGACACTATGAGAATCATCCAGTCATCCTTATTCCGTGCCTTGTGCGCCATCATCATCGGTGTAATGATCCTGAGAACGCCTGACAGCACCGTAGAGTATCTCACTATCGCCATCGGCGTCTTGTTTCTCATCTCAGGCGTCATCTCTTGCCTTGGCTGGTACAACACTGTCAGAAACTATGAGCAGACAAAAATCATAGGCCCCGACGGACAGGTGCGGCTCAGCAGTCGCCCCGTGTTTCCCATTGTAGGGTTAGGAAGCATCATTCTGGGTTTCATCCTCGCGCTAATGCCAGGGGCTTTTGTCAAGTCGCTCATGTATGTGTTGGCCACACTGGTCATCCTCGGAGCACTCAATCAGTTGATGGCGCTCATAAGTGCCCGCAAGTACTGCAGCATGGGCGCAGGCTATTGGATCATGCCCACGCTTCTCCTCCTCGCCGGTATCTTCATCTTCGTCAAGCCGCTGACGGTAGCCGCCACGCCACTTATCATCATTGGCGTGTGCCTGATTGTCTACGGTGTATCGGAGTTTATCAACTCACTTGTCATCCACAACCGCCGCAAACAGGCGTTCAACAACCTGCCTGCTGAGCGGGGTGAGTATGTGGAGTATACCGAGGAGCCTTAACGTATCATGGGCACCAAACCCTCAATGTACTTGCAGAGGATACCAATACCCTTCAAGTTCTCGCCGCCCTGTGGAATAATCAGGTCGGCGTATTTTTTGGTCGGCTCGATAAACTGCTCGTGCATGGGCTTGAGCACGTTGAGATAGCGGTCGAGCACCATATCGACGGTGCGTCCACGTTCCACCACGTCACGCTGGATGTTACGGATGAGTCGCTCATCGCTATCGGTGTCGACAAAAATTTTTAAGTCCATCATGTCACGCAATTTCTTATTGATCAGCGTCATGATGCCCTCAATGATGATGACGGGCTTAGGCTCCACATGCACGGTCTCCTTGAGACGGTTGCTCAGAATATAAGAATAGGTAGGTTGTTCGATAGCCTCGCCGTTGCGCAACATGTTGATTTGTTTGATGAGCAACTTCCAGTCGAATGCATCGGGGTGGTCGAAGTTGATGGCACGACGCTCTTCATCCGTCATGTGAGTAGTGTCGTTGTAATAGGAGTCGAGCGGCACTACCGCCACATAATGTGGTGGCAAAGCCTGTGCTATTTTCCTCACTACGGTGGTCTTGCCCGACCCCGTTCCTCCTGCAATTCCAATAATTGTCATGTTGTATATTTTTTTCGCTGTTGGTTTGTTTCGCTATTAGCTGTTAGCTATTGGCTTTTCGCCTTTCGCATGTGTCGCCGCGTCCCTACATCTCTCTCTTCGGGTTTTCGCTTATCTTCCCCTTTAGAAGGTCACGGAGTGTTTCTAACTCCCCTCCTTTGGAGGGGTCAGGGGGAGGTGTCTGGGCTCAGGGGGAGGTGTCTGGGTCAGGGGGAGGTTTTCATAATACTCCGCCTTTTTCTCCACCTTCATGGGATATGCCCTACTGCTACTCGGCATGCGGTAGAGCCGTATGGGTCTGCCTTCAAAGTCGAACTCCACAAAATCCCCCACTTTGGGCTGAGGGATGGAGAAATGGGCCGTGAAGAGGTCGGTCGCTTTCTGACCTGTTGTGACCACCACATTGCACTGTGGCACACGTCGCAGCAGTGCGCTGAGGTCAGTGGGTGTCACCACTTCCAAGTCTTTGTCTGATGCCGTCTGCTTAGTGCGTATCACTTCTATGGCTGTATCATACAGTCCCACACCATGTTGCTCCAGTTCGTTCAAGATTTCCTTGAAGCGAAAAGTTTTATTCGCCTCGTCTACGAAACGCATCTTGTCGCCATACAGGCAGATGCCAAAGATGCGCCAAAAGTCGTTGGTGTAGTTGGGGTAGAAGAAGTCCATACACCAGCGCTTCCGGGCAGGGGGAAAACTGCCAAGGAAGAGGATGCGGGTGTTTTCAGGCAAAAAAGGCTCCCAGGGGTGATGCTCTATCTCCCCCATATTATTTCTTCTCTTTCACCAGATAGACAACTACTGGCAGGTGGTCGGAGAATCCATTGAGCCACACGCCACCAGCGGTAGTACGCTTGGGTGAACCCTTATAGGCTCCCTCACTCTGCAACAGATAGTCGCGACGTTGTATCTGGCATTTCAGGTAAGTCAGTTGAGAATAGTCTTTGGTGCCTGTACGGTCTAGCAGGTTGGGAGACATCACGATCTGGTCGAAGAGGTTCCAGCTACCCTGATAACTGAGAGTTCCGGTACCTCCTTCCAGGATTTTCCACCACGGGTTGAACATGTCGCCATCACCCACCTCGTTGATGCTCTTGCGGGCTCCCAGCTCCACAGCCATACTGCGGTTCATGGGGTCGTCGTTCATATCACCCATCACCAACACCTTGCAGTTGGGGTCGTCACGCAGCAGCGAGTCTTTCACCACCTTTACCTGCCGGCCGGCACACTCACGGTAGAACGAGCCAGAGAAGCGGCTGGGCCAGTGGCACACAATCGCTGTGACATGCTCGTCGGCCATTTGGCCGCTCACGATCAGGAATCCACGGGTCTTGAAAGCACTATCCTGCTCCAACTCAGGTACATAGGGCACCAGTTTCACGTCACGCAGCGTGAAGAGCGAGGGGTTATAAAGCATCGCGCAGTCTACACCACGACGGTCGGGGCCTTCGATGTGGGCGAAGCGATACCCTCTCGCTGCCAGTTCTGGCTCTTTTACGAGGTCGTCGAGGGCGCGACTATTCTCCACCTCCGACAGACCAATAATCGCACAGCCATTGGGCAACATATCGGTGCCCATATCAGCCAGTGCGCGGGCCATATTGTGCAACTTGTTGGTGTATTTCAGTTTATCCCACTTATACGACCCATTAGGCAAAAAGTCGTAATCATTTTTCCCCTCATCATGACAGGTGTCGAAGAGGTTTTCCTGATTATAAAAACCGACGCCGTAGACAGCGTATTTTTTCTGAGCGCTCACACTGAGTGTCACGAATAAGAACATTGTGGCGAGAAAAATCAGTCTTTTCATGTATTTATATTTTTAGTTATCACATTTCAATTGCAAATATAGGAAAAAGAAATGATAAATTACTATTTTGTAGAAAAAAAATACGTCAAAAAGATACATTTTTCAAAATATTTTGTATCTTTGCTGATAAAACAATCATTAACCGAATTGAATATGCAGAAAAAGCTGAAATTAGCAGTGTTTGCCCTCTGCTACGCACCCCTGGCTTTCGCACAGGAGGTAGACTCATTGGAGCAAACCGGCATGTTGGAAGAGGCGGTATTTACCTTCACGGAAGACCAGCTGGGCGAGGATGACGACATGTCACAGACCGTCACCATTCTCAACTCCAACTCCAACGTGTACGCCAGTGAAGTCGGGTTCCTTTTCTCCCCTGTAAGGTTCCGCTACCGCGGATTCAACCAGAGATACAACGACATCTACATCAATGGTGCACCTGTCAACGATCTGGAAACTGGACAGTTCCGCTACTCCAACGTCGGCGGTATCAACAACATGACACGCAAGTATGACGCCGCGCTGCCCTTCGAGGACAACAACTTCTCCATGTCAGCCATGGGCGGCAGCAACAACTATGACTTCCGCGCCTCCCATGTGGCGGCCGGCAACAAGTTGTCGCTGAGCGGAGCCAACCGCAACTATACAGCGCGTGCCATGTACACCTATGGATCGGGCCTCAACCAGAAAGGATGGGCGGTGGCAGCGAGCATCGGCTACCGCTGGGCCAGCCGCGGCTATGTGGAGGGTACTTTCTACAACTCGCTCTCCTACTACTTCGGCATAGAAAAAGTATTGAATCGGTCGCACTCCCTCTCTCTCTCCACCTGGGGCAACCCCACAGAGCGTGCCTCACAAGGCGCCGCCACCGATGAGAGCTATTTCATCGCCAACAACTATCAGTACAACCCCTATTGGGGCTACCAAAACGGGAAACGTCGCAACTCACGTGTGATCAACGACTTCGCACCCAGCGCACTGCTCACGTGGGACTGGAACATCAGCGATGACATGCGTCTCACTACGTCGCTCATGGGAAAATACAGCATGTACAAGAGTACCAAGCTCAACTATAACAACGCTGACAACCCACAGCCCGACTACTGGAAGAACTTGCCCAGCAGCTACTTCGACGTGTGGGATGAGACCGACTACCGCAACCGCACCGAACAAGGTCTTTCCGACTTCTACTCTGCATGGGATTACCTCTCGCAGTGCCGTGCCAACCGTCAGATCAACTGGGACCGCCTCTATCTGGCCAACAAGAACGCCGCCCTGCAAGGCTCCGACGCGATGTACTTCGTACAGGCCAAGCACAACGACAACATCTTCGGCACACTGTCCTCCACACTCCACACACAGCTGACCAACAAATCGCTCATCAACGTGGGTGTCATGCTCGGAGCCAACAAAGGTATGCACTACCAGACCATGGACGACATGCTCGGAGCCACCAGTTATCACAACATCAACAGCTATGCCCTTGGCAACTATGCCAGCAACTCCGACGCCGTGCAGTACGACCTCAACACGATGGGAGCTGACCGCGCCGGCAAACTCATCAAAGAGGGCGACCGCTTCGGCTATGACTACAACCTGCTCGCACGTCGCGGTGTGCTCTGGGGCAACTACGCCGAGAACTTCGGACTGCTGCACTACAGCATCGCCGCCCGTCTCAACTACGACGACATGCAGCGCGAAGGTAGGATGCGCAACGGTATGTTCCCCGACGGCAGTTATGGCAAGAGTGAAACCGCACACTTCCTCAGCGGCGGTTTCAAATTCAACAGCAACATCAACGTGGCACCTGGAAGCACCCTCATGCTGGGTATCGGCTATGAGATGCGCGCACCGCTGATCACCACCGCCTTCGTGTCACCGGAGATGAACAACAGTTTCGTCGACAACCTGCACAACGAGCGCGTCTTCAGCAGCGAGATCAGCTACCAGTTCCAGAACTCATGGCTCCACGCCAACATCAACGCCTACTATAGTTTCCTCAACAAGGTCACAGAGTGGCAGAATTTCTACTTCGACGACATCAACTCTTTCTCCTACGTGTCAATGACCGACATACAGAAAGGGTATTACGGCATTGAGGCCGGACTGGCATTCAAAATCTCATCCGCCTTCAACATCAAGGCCATCGGTACCATCAGTGACGCCAAATACCTCAACAATGCCAAAGTACGCTACATGCACTCCACCAAGGCCACCTATACCGACGACGTCGTGATGAACAAAGGCATGCGTGAGGCCAGCACTCCTCTCACCGCAGCAAGCATCATCCTCGACTATCACGTCAATGGATGGTTCCTCGACCTCAAAGGCAACTACTACGACCGCATCTACCTCTCCTACTCACCCAGCTACCGCTATCAGGGCACGCTGACCACCATGGGCAATGTCAACAACGACGGTTCCTATATCGTGCCTGACCAGGCTGAGGGCAAGGGAGGATTCATGCTCGACGGCTCCATCGGAAAATCCCTCCGCCTCAAACACGGCAGACAACTCTCCATCAACCTGATGTTGACCAACATCCTCAACAAAGAGAACATCTGCACAGGTGGATACGAGCAGAGCCGCAGCGACTATACCGTTAAGGACGATGGCACCATGAACAACGTGCGCGCCTATAAGTTCTCTCTCAACCCGAAGAAATACTACGCATTTGGCTTCAACGGCATGCTCAACCTCACACTCAGATTCTAAAACATACGCGATATGAAACACATTAATTATATCATTATGACGCTCGTCTGCGCACTGTTCGCATCGTGTATGGCAGACAGCTACGACGCCCCTAAGGACACCGGCGAGGCACCCTATGGCAACAACTCCATCAACGAGGAAAACGTGATCTCCATCGCGCAACTGAAAGAGAAATATGCCACAGTGATTGCCAACAGCGGCATGGAGCAAGTGGAGGAGAACATCAAAATCAAAGGCACTGTCATCGGAAACGACATAGAGGGCAATATATATAATGAGGTGGTCATCGACGATGGCACCGCTGCTTTCATCGTCTGCATCGCCCAAGGCGGCATCTACGGAATCCTGCCCGTGGGACAGCAGATACTCATCGACCTCAAAGGACTCTATGTGGGAGCCTATGGACAGCAAGGTGAGCTAGGCACACCCTACACCAATGCCAGCGGCTCCAGCTACGTCAGCCGTATGAGCCGATTCCTCTGGAACCAGCACTTCCGCCTCATCGGAAGCGCCAACCCGCAGAGCGTCACACCCATCGAGTTTGACCTCAAACGCATCTCCGACCCTGCTTACTTAGAGCAAAACTGCGGACGTCTCATGACCGTCAAGGGCGTGGAACTCGCATCGGCCAATGGCAAGGCGGTCTTCGCACCCAACGACGGCACCGTCTCACTCACCGCCAACTGCGCCAACCGCAACTTCAAGGGCATCAGTAGCAGCAGCCTCGTGCTGCGCACCAGCACTTACGCCGACTTCGCCGGCAACATCATGCCGACAGGAAAAGTGAACGTCACGGGTGTTTTCACCCGCTTCCGCGACACCTGGCAGATTCTCATGCGCACCATCGACGACATCGAGCCTGCCCAGTAATCACACACCCTTACAAATGATCAAAACAAAAACAAAAGAAATATGAAAAAGCTATTTTATTCATTGTTCATCCTGGCTATGACAGCCATGACATTCACCAGTTGTGAGGATGTGCCCGCACCGTTCGACATCCCATTCTCCACTGACGACCCCAATGCCGTGGTCATCGACCCGGCAGGAAGCGGCACTCTGGCAGACCCCTACAATGTGGCTGCCGTCATCGCATTCACACAGCAATTGGAACCGGGTACAGAGAGCACACAGGACATCTACTTCAAGGGAAAAGTAGTCTCCATCGACGAGAACTACACGACTCAGTATGGCAACGCCAAATTCTACGTCTCTGATGACGGCACTGCCAACAACCGCTTCCTGGTGTATCGCGCACTCTATCTTGGCAACAAGAAATACACCTCTGGCGACTTACTCAACGAGGGCGACGAGGTCATCATCTGCGGTAAAGTGACCAACTATAACGGAACTTTAGAGACGCAGCAAAACAAGGCCTTCCTCTACTCGCTCAACGGCAAGACCGAGGGTGGCGGTGGTTCTGACAAACCGGCAGGCGATGCCAAGGGCAGCGGCACACTGGCCGACCCGTACAACCCTGTTGGCGCTGCTGCTGCTGTGAAGAATCTCACCTGGACGAGCAATGACACCTACGATACCACAGGCGATGTTTATATAAAAGGTAAGATTTCACGCATCGCAGACAAAGGAACCTTCACAGATGGCGGCACCTATGGCAACGCATCCTTCTACATCTCAGAAGACGGCACAGAGAATGGCGAATTCTACTGCTTCCGCGTTCTTTATCTGGGTAACAAGAAGTTCGAAGCAGGCAAGACCGACATTAAGGTGGGCGACGAGGTTATCATTTGCGGTCAGCTGATGAACTATCGTGGTAACACACCCGAGACTGTGGCTGGCAAGGCATATGTTTACTCGCTCAATGGCAAGACCGAAGGTGGCGGCGGTGGCTCTGACACACCGGCTGGCGATGCCAAGGGTAGCGGCACCTTAGCCGACCCGTACAACCCGTTAGGCGCCGCTGCAGCAGTGAAGAATCTCACTTGGACGAGCAATGACACCTACGATACCACAGACGATGTCTATGTAAAAGGCAAGATTTCACGCATCGCAGACAAAGGCACCTTCACAGATGACGGCACCTATGGCAACGCATCCTTCTACATCTCAGAAGACGGCACAGAGAATGGCGAATTCTACTGCTTCCGCATTCTTTATCTGGGAAATAAGAAGTTCGAGTCTGGCCAGACAGACATCAAGGTTGGAGACGAGGTCATCGTGTTCGGCAAACTGATGAATTACCGCGGCAACACACCAGAGACAGTGGCTGGCAAGGCATACCTCTACTCGCTCAACGGCAAGACAGAAGATGGTGGTGGTGGATCAGATACCCCTGACACACCCTCAGGCAAAGGCTCTTACAGTGACCCATATGACGTGCCTGGCGCCATCGCTGCCAACAGCGGCACAGGTGTTTACATCAAGGCCTATATCGTGGGATACGTGGAGGGTCAGGTACTGACCGAAGGCGCTCACTTCACCGCCGAGGGATGCAACGTAAAGAGCAATATGCTCATCGCAGCCTCTGCCTCAGAGACCGACATCAGCAAGTGTATGCCAGTACAGCTGCCCAATGGCGATGTACGCACAGGCCTCAATTTGCAGGACAATCCTGGCAACATTAAGAAAGAGGTGCTGCTCTATGGCAACATCGAGAAATACTTCGGTGCTCCTGGCGTCAAAGCAGTGACCTACGCCGAGATTGACGGCAAGAACATCGGCACAAAACCATAAGCAAAGGCACACTTCCCCATGAGGGTGTGTCAAAATAGGCGCACTCTCTTTTTTGTAAAAAAAAAGCTCAAAGGCCGAACTTTCCCAAGCTCGGCCTTTGTTATGTCGTAAAAATTGTGTACCTTTACGACACCAAAATTAAGTTATGCAAAAGTACCATTTTCGTCCGTATTCACCAAATCAAACGGTTCTTTTTCC
>JAEEGL017132584.1_pt1 | contig 34412 bp, 38 predicted proteins | sample 9134231 | NCBI WGS metagenome assembly JAEEGL01 (sample SAMN16246548, study PRJNA631951) | gut metagenome | biome: gut microbiome; feature: rumen; material: fiber-attached | host: Bos | place: Iran: Karaj | collected 2018-10
AGAACATGGAATAAAACAAGTAACACCACCTTATATGCAAGATGGGTAGAAAACTCATATGAAATATCGTTTAATGCTAATAATGGTACTGGAGGTCAAAGTGCTAATGTAACAGCAACATATGGAAGTAATATGCCTGCCATATCAACAACCGCACCAACAAGGACAGGCTATACCTTTGGAGGTTGGTATGATACAGATGCTGCAACAGGGGGCACACTATATTATACAGCAGCAGCAGCAAGTGCGAGAACATGTAATAAAACAAGTAATACCACCTTATATGCGAGGTGGACAGCAATCACAAACACGGTATCATTTAATGCAAATAATGGTACCGGAGGTCAAAGTGCTAATGTAACAGCAACATATGGAAGTAACATGCCAGCCATATCAACAACAGCACCAACAAGGACAGGGTATACCTTTGGAGGCTGGTACGATACAAATGCTGCAACTGGAGGCACACAATATTATACAGCAGCAGGAGCAAGTGCTAGAACATGGAATAAAACAAGTAATACTACGCTATATGCGAGGTGGACAGCTAATTCATACACAGCTACATATAATGATAATTTGTTTACAGGAATAAGTGACACTCAAAATGGCGTAACAAAAACAGTCGATGTTGCAAATAGTTATCTAACACTTAATGGAACATGGACTGCTACATCCCTTGAATTGTGGAATTATGAAAGAAGATCATTTAGTGATGGAGATCAATATAAATTAACGATGACATATGTATCAGGAAGTTATACAACAACAGTTAATCCATGCTTTGTAGTAGATTTAACCAATAACGGGGCTAATTTAAGTGATAGAGGAACCTCACCAATATCATATATATGTACAACGATGCCAACAAGTGGAACAAAAACAGCAACACTAACAATAAACGCTGCAAGAGCATCTGCATCAAATGGACTACATTACTGGGCGTGGCATTCAACTGCTAGCGCTACTACATTTACTAATTACAAAATAAGAGTGGAAATAACGAAAGTACATACAAAAAGTGTAACTATGGGAAGTGCATATGGAACACTTGATACACCAACTAAGAGTGGATATGCTTTTGCAGGATGGTATACAGCCATAAATGGATCAACACAGGTATCAAGTTCAACAGCAGTATCAACAGCAAGTAATCATACTATTTACGCTAAGTGGACAGCATATACAATGACACTTAAATATCATGTAAATGGTGGAACTATAGCAAGTGGATTTAACAATAGTGATGGATACTGGCGAGTCGGATCAGATAGCCTAGTAGAGCGATCGACAGATTCAGGAAGCACTTGGGCAGATATAACAGCATCGCTTAACTCAACAACGGTAACTGCGAATCTTTGGAATGTTGGAACGTATGGCGCAACAAAGGCTGGATGGTCTATAACAGGAACAGAAGCATATAATACGAAGGCAGATGGAACAGGATATAATATAAATCAAGATCACAACTTAACTTCATCAACAAGTAATGCTCCAACAGCAATTAGGCTAAATGGAGGAGCAGCCTTAACATCAAATGTTACACAGAATATCTATGTAAAATGGAAAGGTAATACTTATACGGCAACTTTCTACTATAATAGTAATACGACAAGTGAATCTACAACTATAGCAACAGCAACAGCAAGTTGTACAGTAACAAGTGGAAGCAGTTGCTCAGCTACAATACCTTCAGCAGTAACAGGTAGTGGTGGTACATATAATAATGCTTATGCAGGCTTAAGAACAGCTGTTGGTGCTAATATGAGTCCAAGCGTTGCAAAAACAGCAACAACGGTAACACTTTCCGCAAATACAAGTTATTATTCATTATATAGTACAGAAATAAAAATATATTATCCAAGTAGTACAAGTGCAGCAACAAGTAAATCAACATATCAAAATCAATGGTTTACGAGTGCAACTGCCATGGGAACAACAGTGCTTTCATCAAGTGCAACAGGAACTTCATCAGATGGAGCGGCAGGAGCATTAGTATCAGGATATGGAACACTAGTAGGATTTAATGCAAGTGCAAGTAATAATACAGCAACATGGGCAAGCATAGATGAACTTAAAACAAGTGATTCAGGAAGAAATGCTTCAAGGACTGTATATCAAGTAGCAAAAACAACAGCCAGTATAACAGCAACGTTCTATCGTTCAAATAGTAATGTTGGAGTTAAAACCAATTCAACAGCATCAGGAACAAGAACAACATTTTTAAGACCAACATCAACAACAGCATCAGGAACAAGTGTAAGTCAAGGTGCTATAACTGCACCATCAACAGGAACGGTACCATATGGAACAACATTTGTAGGCTGGGCAACAAGTGCAAGCAGTATGACAACAGCAACAGTAAATACAGCAAATACAGCATATTATGCTGTATATAGATATAACGGAACAGTAAAACTATATTATCCATCAAGCACCAGTGCTGCAACAAGCAAAGATTTATATAGAAACGCAGTATATGGATCAAATACAAACTACACAATGTATTTAGCAACGACAAATACAGGAACAAGCAACTTTACGCCAGCAACGGTAACAGGATACACAACAGTAGTAGGTTTTGCAACAGCAGCAAGTACAAATACAGCAACATATACAAGTTTAGGAACATATAATACAGGAGCAGCATATTCAACAGCAACAACTTTATATCAAATAAATAAAACAACGGCAAGTATAACAGCAACATTCTATCGTTCAAATAGTAATGTTGGGGCAAAAACCAATTCAACAGCAAGTGGAACAAGAACAACATTTTTAAGATGCACATCAACAACAGTAGCAGGAACAAGTGTAAGTCAAGGTGCTATAACTGCACCATCAACAGGAACAGTACCATACGGAACAACATTTGTAGGCTGGGCAACAAGTGCAAGCAGTATGACAACAGCAACAGTAAATACAGCAAATACAGCATATTATGCTGTATATAGAACAAATAATGTAAGAATAAATTATTATAGCGGATCAGCATATACAACAAGGACAGATATATATAGAAATGCAGTATATGGATCAAATACAAATTACACAATGTATCTAGCAACATCTAATACAGGGCTTTCTAATTATGGAACAGCAACAGGACCTGGATCATCTGCATGGGCAGGGCTTTCAACAGCATCAGATACAACACCAGAATACACAAATGTAGGAACGTATAATACGGGAGCGGCATATTCATCGACAAATACGTTCTATACAGTATATCAATTTAATGTAACATATAGCAAAGGAACTAATGTAACTGCAATTGGAGCGACATCAGGATACTGTAGAGTAAATGCTACAAGCACAAGTGCTGGAGGAACAAGCTGTAATGTCACTTTGCCAAGTATAACTGCAAAGAGCTATTGTTCCTCTGTTGGATGGAATACTTCAAGTGGTGCAACGACAGGAACAGCAGCAGGATCCAGTTACTCAATTAATGCAAACCCTAAGACGTTATATGCTAATGCCAAAGCTCTCTGCCAAACTCTTAATTCAGGCACTACATATACATCTGGTAGCAATGTTTCATATGCTGGAGGGACATACACCGTTGCAACTGACTATGGAACTTATGTAACTCTTGCTTATAATTCTACATATGGATCAGGAACTTATGACAACTCTAAATCTTACTTGTCCACTAATTTTATTGGAGGTAATACGAACTTAACTGCTGCCAAGAATAACGGTTGTTTGTTAGACCAATCGACAGATTCTTCTGGTGTTTATGCTACTACCAATTCTGGTAATACTGCGAATGCTCCTACAAATGATATTTGGGTTAAGGACGGCTATGTTAGAGTTGGAACAGCGTATACGGAATATACGCTAAATACTGTTTATGGCTACCGCGGTATGGCCAATAATAGCACTTTAAGTTCTACTGAGTATAATTCTGGGTACACTTCAACAAGCGTTAGTGTCGGGGATAGAATATCTCTATCTACTAATGAATCTTCGTATACTTATATAAAAAGTGTTACAGCAGGGACAGCAGACCATTATTCCGAAAACAGTTCGGATTGGCAACCGGTTGTATATGTTTCTAAAAATGCTTCCTCAACAATTATGCCTTTAGTAGCTACTCTATGGGGTCAGCCTCAAGGAAACAATGGTTGGACAGATCTTGAATATGGTACTACTAAGACCTTTAAATTATATATATGTGGCGGAACTCATCATGGAAAAATTGTAACTCTTGGAGCATCATCTGCTACTAAATACACATACGCTCATAGTGGAACTGGATCAAGCGCAACATATGCATATGATGCTGCCCGCGCTTTCTATTTTGCTGGAGGAACATCTTCTAATACAACATCTGGAACTGCATCTTCAAATTTAGTACGTACTTTTAGGTTTGATACTGCTTCTAATTGTAAGTCTTATACCCCTTATACATCAACAAGCGCTACCAGAACTGTATACTATAGGCCACTGATACGCGTAGTAAAGAATTAAAAAGATTGGGTGATAACATGAAAAACAAAAAACTAATTGCAATGTTAATTATTACGTTAATTTGCATATTTATGACAATTTTATTATCACAAAGTAATGATGCCAGAGCAGTTATAAGCACTTACGAAAATATAATAAATAAAGTAGATAATAAGGAATCATTTAACCTACTGCTGCAAGATAGTCATAATGATGACATAATTGAAATCTTTAATTATTATCATGATGTGTATAATATTGAATATGAGTTGTTATTAGTAGATTACGAAGATGAACGTTTTGCAGAGTTATTAGAAAAACTATCGCTAGAGATGATACCTCAAGATAAAAGTGTATTTATCATTGTGGAAGATGGTAAAGCGCGCTCCACTATAAGAGGTGAGTATAGTGAGTTTCACTTGAAAGAATTTCTAATAAATCATGAACTTATAGAGAAAACATATATGCATGTAGATGCAATAATATATGGTAACTTTCAAGAATATTATAAAGACAACAATTTATATTGCATTTTATATATCAAACCAGATGATCAAAATTTATATGAATATAGAGAACTTTTCGTTCATAATGACATAAAATCACTTATAATGTATTCAAATTATGCAGGGAGTGAAGAAGCAGAAAAGTATTTTAAAGAAAAAATTGACTTTGGGGATAATACAGTTGAAAAGCTTCCAGCAATAATAAAGTTTAATAATGGTAAAATATTGGATTCACATACAAATATCACTCACAAAGATATAACAAGATTATGTAATTAGTCTATTATAAAAACATGCTAATAAAGAGGTGCGGTTATGATAAAATATGAAAACAGACGTTACATTTTACTAATTTTGTTAGTAATAATTATAATTGTAATATCAATCAATTATTATAATTATATGAAGCAGGATAATAATAGTTTGATAATTGATTATAAATATGATAATGGCAAAACAAATTATATTAATTTTGAAAATAATTTTAAAGAAAAACAAACTATAAAAATAAGAAACAATTCTAGTGAAGTAAAAGTGTTTAGTATAAAATGGATAAATGTGAAAAACACCTTGCAATTTCAAGATAAATTTTTGTATAAATTGTCTTGTAAAGGTAGTATTTGTAATCAATCTGATTTTCCTTATTTACAGGTACCTAATTCTGATATTACTTTATTAGCAGATGTGTATCTTGAAATACATCAAGAACAATCATTCTTTGTTTCCTTTGTTTATAGCGGCTTTGAAGACAGCAAGGGATATTTTAAAGGCAAGCTGGTTGTAGAAGAAGGTATAACAGACTACAAAAAAAATGAAGAATACATGAAACAAAGAGCCGCAAAAAAAGAATCTATGAATAAGACAATCGAAGAATATCAAAAAATGGATGATCAATGATTAAATTAAGATTCCTCATATACTGAGGAATCTTAATTGCAAAAATACACTAATCAATAAGACAAATCGCACATATTGATCATGCTAATAATGGGGTGATTGCTATAAAACATATAAATAAAATTAAAGAAAAAATAATACCTATTTACTTAATTTTAAACATATTGTACCTTTTAATAGGCAGTTTCTTGTTTCGCATATCTGAAACAATAACCATGAAACAGTTTGCTAATGGTTATATAGTATTGCTTATGATAAATCTTTTAATTATAGTACTTTTGTTTCTGTCTAAAAAATATAAGTTTAATAAAATAGACCTATTTATAGTATTGATATGTCTATTTGCATTTATATCATATTTATTTGCTTATAAACCTCATGTTGCTTTATATGGTTGTTATCATAGGTATGAGGGCTTATTTATGATTTTGTATTATATGACTATTCTGTTTATCAGTTCTTTTGTAACTAAAAAGCACAAAAAAATAATTATATATTTTATATTATTGACTGGTTTTATAGAATTTGTTTATGCCTTTTGTCAAAAAACTGATATATTTAATACTAAAGCAATTTTTGATGGTGCCCACGGATATGCAACAGGATTCACTAATAATTCTAATTTCTTTGCAACCTTAATGCTTATATGTCTATCAATAAGCATTGGACTATTGGTGGAAAATAAAAGTAATAGCAATAAAAGCAAATTAATATATCTTACACTTTGTGCTGCTTACATAATCGGCTTACTTTTTGCTAATACAACAAGTTGTATTATGGGATTAATAATTGTACTTGTATATTTGTTTATGCATTTTAGGAATAGTAAAATATATAAGCAGTATTTTTTCATAATTGTTGGCATTGTTGCTATAACCACGATAATCAGTATATTGGGTTTATCCAATCAAGTTAAAGATTTAATGGTAGCATTTAGTCAGATGTTCAATATATTAATAGGTAATATAAGACCAGAATATGGTACATCTAGAATATACGTATGGAGCAAAGCATTAAGCGTTTTGCCCAAATACTGGTTACATGGAATAGGTATTGATAATATAAAATACTTAATAGACGGGAAACCTATACCATATTGGGTAATATATGATAAACTTCATAATGAATATTTGCAAATACTTATGACAATGGGGGTATTTAGTTTAATTTCTTACTTGGGCTTATACTATAGCATAGTAAAATCCAGTATCAAAAATAGTGTGAAGAGAAGAGAACTATATTTAGTATTACCTATTATTGGCTATTTAGTACAAGCTTTCTTTAACATAAGCGTTATAGAAGTAGCACCATTATTTTGGATAATACTTGGTTTATCAATAGAAAGAAAAACAGATAAAAATGGTAATAAAAAATTAAAAAAGCATAAGAAAACTAAATTGGCTGCTTAGAATAAAACAGTAATAAAAAAGGACAAAAGTCCTTTTTTATTGTATAATTAAATTGGTGATAAAATGAAAGCAAAACAATATAAAGATGAGTATAGCGAAGAACCAATTAAAAAAGATAAATTAAAAAAAGAAAAACGAGATAAAAAATGGGTATTAACAATAACTATAGTAGCATTCTTTATCTCATTAGTTATGTCATTAATAAGTGAACTTATAATACCTAATGCTGTTATAAGTATCTCAATATTTTTAGTATTAGTATTTATTTTTATAGGTATTATTTTTGATATTATAGGTCTTGCAGCCAATACTGCTAATCCCAAAATCTTTCATAGTATGGCTACAAAAAAAGTGAAAGGATCAAAAAAAGCAATTAATTTGATAAAAAACAAGGATAAGGTATCCTCATTTTTAAATGATGTAATTGGAGCTATATGTGGAGTAGTATCGGGTAGTTGTGGACTCGCAATTAGTATTAATTTAGCAAATATGTTTGACTTTAATAAACTTATAACAACAGTAATTATAACAAGTATAATATCAAGTCTAACAATTGGAGGAAAAGCTTTTGGTAAAACAATAGCTATTAATAATGCTAATGAAATAGTATTTGAATTTGCTAAATTTTTAAATATATTTTCTAAAAACGAATAGACAATTTTAAAAAATGATTTTATAATAAAATTATAAAAAAAAGGAGGTAAAAGGAAATGGACAGTAGTCTAGTTAGTACATATGGATCAAATCCTAGTGCTGTACAAATGAGCCCTACTTCTATTGTAGTATCACTTGCAATAGCAATTCTTGGAATAGTTGCAATGTGGAAAATATTTGAAAAGGCTGGTAAACCAGGGTGGCATTCGATCATACCATTTTTAAATATGTACGATTTAGTAGAAATCTCTGGCTATAACGGATGGCTATTCTTATTATTCTTTATCCCAATTGCTAACTTAGTAATAGTTATTTTGTCATGTGTTGGACTTGCTAAAAAGTTCGGAAAATCTACCGGATTTGCAATCGGTTTGATATTCTTATCAGTTATTTTCGAATGTATCCTAGCATTTGGCGATTCCAAATATCAAGGATAATAAAAAAGGGAACTAATCCCTTTTTTTGTTGCAACAATTATAATCCAAATGCAAAAATAGCAAAAACATAAAGCAAAATCACATATATAGTAGATAACCAGTCTAATATTCCTAGAATCTGTACGACTTTATCTTTTTTACAAAGTTTTCTGCCAATAAAGAAGAAAACAAATCCAAAGAAAGCAAGAATAGTCGTTATATATATTATCCAAGTAATTAATTCCGCATCATAAGATATTTCTATAAGTATAAAAGATATTATTGCTGAAATTATAGGTACTAGTTGCACAAAAATGGCAACATTTTTCTTATTCATATATATTCACCAACTCTCATTATCAAGTACATTGTAGCACATAGAGTATTTATTTTGCAAATTAATTGTTTTTTTGGTATAATTTAGAAGAAAAAAGAGGTGATACTATGACTCAAACAGTATGTATTGTAGGACGTCCTAATGTAGGTAAATCTACTTTGTTTAATAAGTTAGTAGGTAAAAGAATATCTATTATTGAAGATACTCCCGGAGTAACTAGAGATCGTATCTATGGAGAAGTAACGTATCAAGGTAAAAAGTTTAATTTAATAGATACTGGAGGAATAGATGTTTCAAAAGAACTTTTTAATAGCGAAATAAAAACTCAAGTAGAAATAGGCATACTTGAATCAGATAAAATAATATTTGTCGTAGATGCTAAAGATGGAATGACTTCTGGAGATAAAGAAGTAGCAGATTTATTAAAAAAGTCAGGTAAAGAAATAATAGTAGCTATTAACAAAGTAGATAATAAAGAAGCAGAAACAAATAAATATGATTTCTATGAATTAGGATTTGAACATTATATAGAAATAAGTGGTGAACATAATCGTGGTATCGCAGATCTTCTTGAAGAAATAATTAAAGATTTTAAAGAAGATGAAAAAGAAGAAAAAGATAAAACTAAAATATGTGTTATAGGTAGACCTAATGTAGGAAAAAGTAGCTTAGTAAATGCTCTTCTAAATGAAGAAAGATTAATTGTTAGTGATATCGCAGGCACAACAAGAGATTCAGTAGATATACCATTTAAATATAATAAGAAAGATTATATTTTAATAGATACAGCCGGCATGAGAAAAAAAGGCAAAATCTTTGAAAAAATAGAAAAATATAGTTTTTTAAGAAGCGAAAGAGCAATTGATAGAGCAGACATATGTCTTTTGGTAATAAATAGAGAAGAAGGCATCATAGAACATGATAAGCACATTGCAGGCTATGCTATAGAAAAAGGAAAAGGCTTAATCATAGTTGTTAATAAATGGGACACAGTAGAAGAAAAAGAACGTGATATAAAGAATTTTACTAAAGACATAAGAGAAGAGTTTAAATTTGTACCATATGCTCCAATAGTATTCTTATCAGCACTTACAAAAAAAAGAATTCATACTCTTATGCCTGAAGTAGAAAAGGTATCAGAAAACATAGTAAAAGAAGTAAAAACAAGTCTTTTGAATAACGTAATTCAAGAAGCCTATAGCTTAAATCCAGCCCCAACATATAAAGGCAAAAGATTAAAGATTTACTATGTTCACCAAGAAGGAGTAAAACCACCGAAATTTATCTTTAATGTCAATAATAAAGGACTAGTTCATTTCTCATATGAAAGGTATTTAGAAAATAAAATCAGGGAAAGTTTTGATTTCGAAGGGACTCCTATAGAAATAAAATTTAAAAATAAGAATGATTTAGAATAACAAAATAAGACCTTCTGCATAGATTATAGCAGGAGGTCTTATGAAGTTTAGTGATAATTTTTTTAAAAAAGTAGAGAAAAAAACAAATGTAAACAAAAATACAATTCTTTCCTTAGCAGAAAAACTCCAAGATGATAATATGAAAAATGAATCTGTCTTACGAGAAGTAATACAAGAAATTAGTAATCTTACAGGCAAAGAAGTGTCTAAAGAAAAGGAAGATAAAATAATAAAAACAATAATTGATGACAAAGTACCAGATAATATTGAAGATTATGTAAATTAGAACAAAACTGTTCTTTTTTTATGTTATAATTATTATGGAGATGATAAAATGGGAAAGACTTTAACACTTGTTAACAAAAGTATCGGGGCAGCTATACTAATATCACTTGGGAATTATGCGCTATTAAAACTAGGAAGTCCAATAGGACCGGTGATATTCGCCTTAGGATTACTTGGAGTATGTTACATGGATTTAAATCTATTTACAGGTAAATGTGGATTTGTAATCGAAAACAAAATAAAAATAAAAGATTTGTTAATAATATTAGTTGTAAACCTTATTGCAGGATATCTAATAGGACTAATGTATAGTACACTAGATAAAGAAGTGTTTACAAACGCAGTTAGTAAAGTAAAAACATGGGATGTGTCAATAACATTTTTCTTAAAATCGGTTATGTGTGGAGTAATTATGTATATTGCTGTATACATGTATAAAAAAGGAACACCACTAGGCATTATATTTGGCATACCTTTATTTATATTCTCGGGATTTCAACACTGTATTGCTAATGTTATTACAATAGGAGTAGCAAAAACATTTGACTGGTCTTTATTGATATGTATTTTAGGTAATTTTACAGGATCCATTGTAATGTGGTTTACATCAAAAGATATAGTAATTAAAAGTACTAGGAAAAAATAACTAGTACTTTTTTCTTTATTATATTGCAAACATGTGTTTGTATGATATAATAATTATAGGAGTTGATAATATGTATGCCTACCTAAAAGGGACTGTAACAGATCAAACGTCAACAGCAATTATTGTTGAAGTAAATAAAATAGGTTATGAAATAAACGTACCAAATCCATATTCATATGAGTTAGATAAAGAATCAAAAGTATATTTATATGAGCATATAAGAGAAGATGAACATACTTTATACGGATTTAAAAATATGGATGAAAAAGAATTGTTTTTAAAGTTAATAAATGTAAAAGGACTTGGCCCTAAAATGGCAATACCAATGCTTGCAACAGGATCAATAAACGGAATAGTAGATGCTATTGAACGAGAAAATGTTCTGTATTTAAAAAAATTTCCTAAAATCGGCGATAAAGTAGCAAAACAAATAATCTTAGATTTAAAAGGAAAACTAAACACAGCACACATAGAAGAAGATAATTCAAAAGAAGAATTAATTGAAGTTTTAAAAGGACTTGGTTATAAAGAAAAGGATTATAAAGGAATAATTAATAAAGTAGATTCTTCAAAAACGGTAGAAGAGCAAGTAAAAGAAGCATTAAAACTATTACTTAGGTAGGTGATATAATGGCAAAAATGCATTTTAAGTATGCCACTATGAACGCTGGAAAGAGTATTGACTTAATAAGAACATCTTATAATTATGAAGAAAATGGTTATAAAGTCTTAATCATAAAGCCTGCAGTCGATACAAAGGGAGAAAACTATATTACTTCAAGAATAGGATTAAAAAGGAAAGTAGACATACTTCTTTTGTATTCAGACAATGTTTTAGATGTATTAAAAGGCAAACTAAAAGATATTGCATGTATTTTAATAGATGAAGCACAATTTTTATCCACTAAGCAAGTAGAAGATTTTTTCTTAATATCAAAGTCATGTGATATACCAGTACTATGTTATGGCCTTAGAACAAATTTTAAAATGGAAAGCTTCGCTGGAGGAAAAAGACTCTTAGAAATGGCAGATATTCTCGAAGAGATAACCACTTTATGTAGTTGTGGTGAGATAGCTAGATATGTAGGAAGAAAAGTAGGAAGAAAATTTGTTAGTGATGGGGAAGAAGTAGTAATAGATGGAACAGAAAATATAACATATGTACCATTATGCGGAAAGTGTTATCTTGAAAAAGTAAATAAAGTAGACTTAAAAAAAATAAAAAATGAATTATTAAAGGAGGATTAGTATGGAAGAAAAAGAATATGAACAAACAATAAGACCCAGGTTAATAGATGAATATATTGGCCAAACAGAAGTAAAAGAAAACATGAAAGTATTCATTGAAGCTGCTAAAATGCGTGGTGAAGCGCTTGACCATGTTCTTTTATATGGACCTCCAGGACTTGGTAAAACAACAATGGCTTACATAATTGCAAATGAACTTAACGTAAATATAAAAACAGCGAGTGGTCCCTCAATAGAAAAAAGTGGAGATCTCGCGGCAGTATTATCTTCACTTGAACCAGGAGATGTTCTTTTTATTGATGAGATTCACAGAATGCCAAGATTTATTGAAGAAATATTATATCCTGCTATGGAAGACTTTACACTTGACATTATTATTGGAACTGAAGGAGCAACAAGGAATATAAAGATAGACCTTCCACCATTTACACTTGTTGGAGCAACTACAAAAGCAGGAGATCTTACCTCACCATTAAGAGATAGATTTGGAATAGTGAATAAACTCCAATATTATACCGAAGAAGAATTAACACAAATAGTAAAAAGGACAAGTAAAGTATTGGAAACAGAAATAGATGATGAAGCTGCCAAAGAATTAGCAATTCGTAGTAGAGGAACACCAAGAATAGCAAATAAGTTATTCCGTAGGGTGAGGGATTTTGCTCTAGTTGAAGGTAAAAACACTATTGATCTTGAAGTGACTAAAAAAGCATTAGATAGATTAAAAATAGATAGAATAGGATTGGATGAAACAGATAAAGAATTGCTTCTTACAATAATTGAAAAGTTCAGTGGAGGGCCAGTAGGAATAGATACACTAGCAACTTCTGTTGGGGAAGAAGTGTCAACCATTGAAGATATGTATGAACCATATTTAATTCAAATAGGAATGCTTAAAAGAACATCAAGAGGAAGAATTGCAACAGAAAAAGCATATGAGTATTTTAAAAAGACCAAACAAGGAAGATTATTATAATGCAAATACAAATAAATGATATAGTTTATCCAATTGAAATAACATATAAAAATAACAAAAACATGTATCTAAGAATTAAAGATGGTCCAAAAATAGAAATAACTGCACCAAATAGAACACCAGAGAGAGTAATAAAAAAGTTTATTGAATCAAATATTGATTATATAGCAAAAAATGTTATCAAGAAAGAACAATTAAAGAATAAAAAAACAGGCAAATTTGAATATTTAGGACACTATTATGATATTTTATATACTGGAAAATATGGAATAACATTAACAGATACAGTAGCCTATATAGGCCAAAACACTAACATTGATAATTGGTATAAAAAAGAAGCCAAAGAAATGTTTAAAGAATACTATGATGAATGTTTTAAAAATTTCAAAGAAGCTAATTTAAAACCTGATTTAAAAATAAGAAAAATGAAAAGCAAATGGGGAGTATGTAATGTAACAAATAACACAATTACTTTAAACCAAGAACTAATAAAACTAGAGCCAGCTTGTTTAGAATATGTTATATATCATGAACTTTCTCATTTAAAACACCACAATCATTCAAAAGATTTCTGGAACTTGGTAGAAGTCTATGTACCAAACTATAAACAAATAAGAAAGAGCATGAAAAATGTATAAAAAAGGAGTATCTATATGGAATTAGAAAACTTATTCCTTTCTTTAGGATACACAAAAGAAGAATATAAAAGAATTAGAAATGATTACCAAATTATTCAATTAAAAGATGAAACTTTATATAGAATAGTAAAAGATAATTATAGTTTTTTTATTGATATGGGATATTCAAAAGAAGATATAAATAAAATGGTAAAACGTCAACCTGCAATTATTGGATTGTCAACAAATACAATTAAGCAAAAGATAGACAATCTTAAATCTTTGGGATATAAACAAGAAGAAATAATGATAATGACTAAAAGATTTCCTGCAGTTTACATGAACTCTATAGACAATTTAAAGCAAAAAATAAGTTGTATAATGAGACTCGGCTATACCGAAGAAGAAGCAAAAAGAATTATTAGACAACATGCTGGTATACTTGGATATTCAGTAGAAAGTATAAATCAGAAGTTTGAAGAGATAATAGCTTTAGGCTATACCAGAGAAGAAGTTTTAAAAATTGTTAAAAATCGTCCATCTTTATATGGATTATCAGTAGAGACCTTAAAGCAAAAGATTAATTGTATGCATGAATTAGGATATACAAAAGAACAAATCAGAAAAATAACAAAAAAAGTACCACAAATGTATGAACTTTCAAACGAACACATAAAACAAAAAATGTATAATTTATGTGATCTAGGCTATACCAAAGAAGAAGTTATCAAAATGACAGTAAATTGGCCACAATTGTGTACTACATCAATAGGAAATATAAGAGAGAGAATAGATATGCTTGCATCACTAGGATACATCAAAGAAGAAGTATTAGAAATGACAAAAGAACTACCAACGTTATATGGACTATCAATAGAAAACATAAAACAAAAAATAGATTTTTATGACTCAATAAATATGCATGAACTCGCTATAGCAAATCCTAAATACCTAATGCAAAGCATAACATTAAGCTATGCTAGATATATGCTCTATAAAGAAAAAGGCATTGCGGTCAATATGAGTAATTATAGAAAACTATTTATAGGCAACAAAGAATTTGAAAAATCATATGGAATAACCAAAGAAGACTTATTAAAGCAATATGACTATAATAAAGAATTTGAAAATAACAAAGGAGTATCCAAATGATAGAATTATATAATATAGGAATAAGTGAAGAAACTATAAAAAATATGTTAGAAACAGAACCAAGTATAAATGAATTAACAAAAATAGAAATAAAAGAAAAGATAACTATGTTAAAAGAGTTAAATTGTTCTAATAGTCAAATAGTAAATATTATAGGAAGTAATCCTCGTTATTTAAATAGAACAACTGGAGAAATACTAAAACTAATTGAAACATTATCAAATTATGGATTTAGGACATTAAATATACTATTAGAAACTAATCCATACATATTAGAATTAGAGCCATTTGAAATAAATAATTACATAGAAGAAAGAAAAACAAAAGGGGAATCTTTAGAGAATATAATAGATGATTTAGAGACAAATTCATATCTATTTAACGAGATATAGCGAATATAAATATAGAATTAGTATTTGATTTATACTTAAAAAATGATATAATAGTTAACAAATTCTTGAAGAGGTGAAGAAAAAATGACTGATATAAAAAAAGAATTTGATACATTTGAAGAATATTTAAAAATACATATGAAAGTAATAAAAGTACGTGATATAACTCGTAGGTTTTTTTCAGAAACAACTGATCATGAATATGATGAACTAACAATAGAACAATTTTTAGTTTTATATAAACTAAACCGAATGGAAGAACTGGGAATAATTAAAAAAGATGTTGCTAGTTACTTGAAAGAATTACTTGATATGAAAATGCATATCGGAACTATTATTGGAGAAGAAGCCAAAAGAAAACTATATGATCCATCATATGACTCTAATGATTTGGAAAGATTACAAAAAATGTCAGAAACAATTGACAAACACTTGAAAAAATACCATTTAACTATCGAGGATATTAACCTTAATGAGATGTTAGAATCTTCAATAAAGAGTGAACAGAGTGAAGCAGTACAAAATAATAGCACTAGAATAAAAAGAATTGGATAGGTGATAATATGCTAATAACAAGTACAGATAACAAAAAAATAAAAGATATAGTAAAACTAAAACAAAAAAAATATCGTGATACTGAACATAGATTTATCATTGAAACAGAAAACTTAATAAAAGAAGCATATATTGATGACGTTTTGGAAGAAGTATATATTTTAGAAAATGAAGAATTATCTTTCAAAGTAAATTGTCCAATTTATCATGTATCAGAATCAGTAATGAATAAAATAAAAAGTATTAATACATCAAAATATATTGGAATATGTACTAAAAAAGAAAGTAATGAATACATAGGGAAAAGGTACTTAATGTTAGATCAAGTGTCAGATCCAGGCAATTTAGGAACCATAATAAGAAGTGCTGTAGCTTTTAATATTGATACTTTAATCCTATCAGATGATTCTTGCGATGTATACAACGATAAAACAATAAGAGCAACCGAAGGAGCACTATTTAGATTAAACATTATAAGAGAGCCTTTAGAAGAGGCCATAAACAACCTAGAAAAGTTAGATGTAAATATATATGGAACAGATGTAACTACTGGAAAAGATATAAGTATAGTAGATAAAAACAATTTCTGTATAGTGATAGGAAACGAAGGAAACGGAATAAGTGAAAAAGTTAAGAAAAGAATAACCAAAAATATTCACTTAAAAACAAACAATGTTGAAAGCCTAAATGTAGCGGTAGCTACTAGTATTATCCTTTATGAATTAAGTAAATAATAAATAGGAAAAATTAAAAAAACTCACTATTAATATAATAGGGAGGTTTTTTTATGAAAAAAAATAATAATAAATCTAGTATTCGACAAAAACCATTCATAATAACTGATATAGTTATCTAGAAAAAGGAGGACATATGCTAGAAACATATATGAAATTTAAAAAAGGAATACTAGTAATAAGATTAAAAGGAGAGTTAAATGGTGATACTATTTCTAAATTTAAGCAAGATTTTGAAGAAGTAATAAATAACAATGGTATTAAATATGTAATGTTAAACCTAAAAAACTTAAACTATATAGATAATTATGGTTTAGAAAGCATAAAACAAAGTTACAGTTTTATAAAAAATAAAAAAGGAAAACTAATAATATGCGGAATAAATAAACTATTTGAAAATAATAAAATACTAACAGAAAATTTATATCAAGTAAATGAAGAAGAAGTAGCTTATGACATAGTAAGTATATGATAAATAAAGAAGATATTCTGTTAGAAAACGAGTTTATAGTTTATTCCATTATTAATAAATATACATATTATTTTGATAAAGATGATTTATATCAAGTAGGAATGATGGGGCTAATTGAAGCATTAAATCATTACAAACACGACAAGAATACAAAGTTTTCATCATTTGCATACTTTTATGTATTAGGAAGAGTAAAAGAGTACATAAGAAATAATAATATTATAAAAGTAAGCAAAGAATTAGTAAGAGTAAATACAAGAGTAGAAAAGACAAGAGACTTGCTTACTCAAAAACTAGGATATATTCCCGATGATGATGAAATAGCAATGTTTTTAGAAATAGATTTAGATATCATTCGGCAGGCCAAAGAGGCCAACAAACTAATATTAAGCATAGAAACTGAAAATGATGAAGAACAAAACATATGTAACGCTATAGGATATACTGAACCAAATTATAGAGAAGATATCTTAGATTTAAGAAAGGAGATAGATAATTTAGATAGTTATGATAAAAATATAATCAAAAAAAGATATGAAGAAGGGCTAACCCAAAGTGAACTTTCCAAAGAACTTGGAATAAACCAAGTAAAAGTGTCAAGAAAGGAGAAAGAAATATTAACAAGATTAAAAACAAGGTTAAAATAATAACCTTGTTTTTGTATAAAATAATAAAAAAAATCCATTATATAACTGGAGGATTATATGGACATAAAAAAATATCAAAAAATTGTAGATAAGTATAAACCAAAAGAGAACAAATCAAATAATTTGCTAATAGCATTTCTAACTGGGGGGAGTTTGGGAATGCTAGCTAATTTAATAATTAATCTATATGCTTATCTTTTTCATATATCAACAAAAGAAGCAGGAGGGCATATGCTAGTTACCTTTATATTTATAACGTGTCTTCTTACAGGAATTGGAGTATTTGATGATTTAGTAAAAAAAGGTAAAATGGGGTTAATAATACCAATAACAGGATTTGCTCATTCTATGCAAAGCGCTGTCCTTGATTATAAAAAAGAAGGTCTAATTTATGGGTTTGGATCAAATGTATTCAAGCTTGCAGGATCAGTTATTTTATATGGAGTAGTATCAGCATATGTGTTTGGGCTTGTTAGATTCATAATATTCGGAGGTTAACATGACAGAAAAACTAGATAATGTATATATAGCAGAAACGGCATTAGTTGCAGGCCCACTTGAAAAAGAAGGGCCATTAAAAGAGTATTTTGATAAAACATATAATGATTATAATATAGATAAATCATTTGAATTATCCGAAGTAGAGATGGCAAAAGATGCTTTTGAAATATTACTAGCAAAACATACTTCAGAAAATAGTGATATCAGTTTAGTAGTAGGAGGGGACTTATTAAATCAAATATGTGCAACAAGTTATAGTATAAAAGATAGAAAAATTCCATTTCTTGGAGTTTTTTCAGCCTGTTCAACAAGTAATGAAAGCATTATAGTAGCATCCAAGTTTATTGATAAAGAAAAAGATAAAAAAGCAATATGTATAACTAGTTCTCATAATTTAGCAGAAGAAAAACAATTTAGAAATCCAACTGAATATGGATATACAAAACCAAAAACTGCTACCTTTACATCAACAGGAGCAGCAGCCATTCTTTTAACAAATAAAAAAACAGATATAAAGGTAACAAATTATACAATTGGTACTATACAAGATTTAAATCAAAAAGATGTGAATAACATGGGAGCAGTTATGGCTCCAGCAGCTGCTGATACGATATTCAAACACTTGATAAATTTAAAGCAAACACCTGATTACTATGATTTAATACTAACTGGAGATTTGGGTATTTACGGAAAAGAAATATTAAAAGATTATATGAAAAAGCAGTATAACATAAAACTAAAGAATTATAATGATTGCGGCGCTATGCTATATGATATATACACACAGAAAGAGATAACTGCAGGAGGTTCAGGGCCAGTATGCAGTGCATTAGTAAACTACGGATATATTTATAAAATGTTAAAATCAAAAAACATAAAAAAAGTTTTATTAGTAACAACAGGGGCACTGTTTTCTCCAACATTTGTTTTTCAAAAGCAAACCATTCCAGCAATAGCACATGCTATTAGTTTGGAGGTGCAAAAATGACATATTTATTATCTTTTGTATTTTGTGGATCTCTGTGTTTAATAGCCCAACTAATTATAGATAACACAAAACTATCTGCTGGACACATAACTAGCATGTTTGTAGTAATCGGAGCAGCTTTAGATACATTTGATATTTATGACAAAATAATAGAAAAAGTTGGAGGAGGAGCTCTTCTTCCAATAACAAGCTTTGGACATTCTCTAATTCATGCATCTTTAGAGCAAAGCATGGAATCAGGTTTCTTTGGCTTAGCAGTAGGTATGTTTAATATAACAGCAACAGGAATAACTGCTGCAATTGTAATAAGCTTCTTTATAGCATTACTATTTAGACCTAAGAATTAGGTCTTTTAAAATGCAAAAATTATCGTAAAACAATAAAAATATATTGACAAACAAAAACAAATGAGATATACTAATCCCAAGAGGTGGAATTATGCAGATAACAGGGAAAAAGGGGTTAGGTAAATTATTAAAGATAGTTTTAATAATAGGATTCATATTGGGAGTACCAATAATAGGAACATCACCATTATTATTGCATCATACAAGAAATAGCATGTATTCGATGTTTATTATTTATCCAAATGGACTTTTATTCTTAGGCATAATATATCAATTTATAAAACTATTTAAGTCACTTGAAGAAAACAAACCATTTACAATGAACAATGTAAATATTTTACGTAAAACAAGCTGCATAACGCTAGCAATGAGTATTCTTTGGTTAATTGACATAGTATTTATGGTACTAGTAATGAAAAACAGCTATATAAATTACATAGTAGTTATGATCTTTTTAGCAGTATTATTCTTTGGAGTTTCAATAGCACTTTACATCATAAAAGAACTAATTAAACAAGCTACTGAATACAAAGAAGAAAATGATTTAACGATATAGGAGATGTTATGATAATAGTTAATTTAGATGTAATGATGGCTAAAAAGAAAATAAGTTCAAATGATTTAGCAGACAAAATAGGTATAACCAAAGCTAATATGTCAATTTTAAAAACAGGAAAATGTAAAGCGATAAGATTTTCAACTCTTGAAAAAATATGTGAAATTCTAGAGTGTACTCCTGGAGATATCCTTGAGTATAGAAAGGAAAGATAATATGGGTGGATATGTAATATATATATTCCTATTAACAATACTACATTCAGTTTTATTCTTTGATAAATCACTAGGAATAAATGTTATAACTTTTATAACACCATTATTAATATTTTTAGTAATGATTTTAAAAGATAATAAAAAAATAAAAAACAAAAAAGGATTATTTTTAATAATACCAATTACGTTAATATCATTAAGTTATTTAATATATGATAATGAATTTATAGAATGGTTTAATCCTATAGTAATAGTTTTATTGACACTTTCAATGTATATAATTTCAATAAGGCCTACGAATAATATAATAAGGTTTATAAAAGATGGAATTCATCTATTATTTGAACCACTTGGTTGTATAGGAAAATTTTACAATATTGTATGTTTAAAAATTGGAGAATTTTTAAAGCTATCAGAAACCGGTAAAAAGAAATTAAAATCACTATTAATAGTGATACCAATAGTTATAGTAATTTTATTACTTCTTTGCAGTGCAGATTTAATATTTAAAACATATTTTGATGATTTATTTAAACTATTGGAAAAAATAAAAATAGATACCATCATAGGAAGAATAATAATAGGACTAATAGTATTTACTTGTATTGGAGCAACAACCAACTACTTGTTATTTAACTTTAAGCATGATAAGAACAAAAAGGATAAAAAACTAAATATAGATAGTTATACAATCAAACTATTATTAACAATTCTAAATGTTATATATATAGTATTTGACTTCATTCAAATAAAATCATTGATGCTTCATCAAGTAGCAAAAAGCATAAATTATGCAGAATATGCAAGATCTGGTTTTTTCCAGTTAATGTTTATATCTTTAATAAACATAACAATTATTCTAATTTCAAAACATGAAAAAGAAGAAACCAAATATACAAAAGCAATGAGCATCATAATGATATTATTAACATTAGTTATTATAATATCATCTTCATTAAGAATGTATTTATATGAAAGTGCATATGGGTATACACTTTTAAGATTGCTAGTTTATGCCACACTTTTAACAGAAACAGTTTTATTAATACCAACAGTAATATATATAACAAATAGTAAAGTTAATATCTTTAAATACTATTTAATAATTATAACTACTGCATACACAATTTTGTGCTTAACACCATTAGATTACATAATAGCTAACAATAATATAAATAAGTATTATAAAGATAAAAAAATAGATCTATTATATTTAGAAAATTATCATTCAGATAACATACCACTATTAATAGAATTTATGCAACAAACAAATAACAAATGGCATAAAGAAGAATTAGATACTTATTTAAGAGTCAATGATTTTTATAAAACAAAAAGTGTAGTAGAATTCAATATATCAAAACATAAAGCAGAGAACAAAATATTTGAATATAAACATAAATAATTTTTTAAGAAAAACAAAAGAACATTATATATATTAAATGTTTAGTCAAATAGAACTAAAAAAATAAAAGAAATAAGATTTAGAGTGCATTTACACTCTTTTCTTTTTCTTTAAATATTTGAAAAAAAAGATAGTTATGTTATAATTGTAATGTTCAAAGGTGATTGTATGGAATACAAATTTAAAATTAATGATTTCGAAGGACCACTTGATTTATTGCTACATCTTATAAAACAATCAGAAATGGATATTACAGATATTGAAATTGTTAAATTAACAGATCAATACGTAGATTACATTAAGAGTATGGAAAAACTAAATTTAAACATTGCTTCAGAATATCTAGTTCTTGCTGCTAACTTAACATATTTAAAATCAAAAGCACTTCTTCCAAAGCAAGAAGATGACGAAGAAATAGAAGATGATTTCTTTGAATCAAAAGAAGAATTAGAAAATAGACTTCAAGAATACAAAAGATATAAAGAAGTAACAGCAACATTTAAAGTTTTAGAAGATGCAAGAAGTGATATATATACAAAAACACCTTCAAATATGAGAGAGTATAAAGGTGAAAATATAATGCTCTCAGATGATATCACTATTAATGATTTAGTAGAAGCCTTTAAAAAGTATTTGGAAAGAAAAGAATTAGAAAAACCATTAAATACAAAAGTAACAACAAAAGAAATATCAATTACAGAAAGAAGAAAAACAATTAGAAATATTTTAAAAGAAAGAAAAAAAGTGGAGTTCTTTGATCTTTTCGAAGAGTTTTCGAAACCATATGTAGTAGTAACATTTTTATCAGTACTAGAAATGGCAAAAGAAAAAGAACTTATCATAAAACAAGAAAATAATTTCGAAAAAATATATTGTGAGGCGATATAATGAAAGCAGTAGTAGAAGGACTTCTTTTCATAGTAGGAGAAGATGGAATAGATATAGAAACAATCAGTAATGTTTTAGAAACAAGTAAAGAAGAATCAAAAAAAATAATTGAAGAATTAGAAAATGATTATAATAGCGAAGAAAGAGGAATCACAATTAAAAAATTTGGTAATCTTTATAAACTAACTACAAAAAAAGAACACAAATCTTACTACAATAAGTTAGCAGATATTCCTAATATAAAGAATCTATCTCAATCATCACTTGAAACATTAGCTATAATCGCGTATAATGAACCTATAACACGTCCTGAAATAGATGAGTTAAGAGGAGTTAATTCAACTCAAATAATAAGAAATCTAATAGCAAAAGATTTCATAAAAGAAGTAGGTAAAAGCGATAAACCTGGTAGACCTAACTTATATGGTGTGACAAATGAGTTTTTAGATTACTTTGGTTTAGAATCAAAACAAGATCTTCCCAGTATTGATGAAATAAAAATAGATCGTGAAGATGTTGATTTGTATAGTACAAAATATAAAGAAGAAATAGAAGAGTTATAACTCTTTTAATGCCTGTGTGGCGGAACTGGTAGACGCGCTGGACTCAAAATCCAGTGGTAGCAATATCGTGTGGGTTCGAGTCCCACCACAGGCACCATATTTATAAACAAAAAAAAGTAGATACTTGCTATCTGCTTTTTATATTAAAACAATAGACTATAAAAAACATCATTTGACAATGTTTACACAATATACAAAAAAATTTTTAAAAGGTATTGACATGTATAATTATTTGTAGTAAATTAGAATCACTTAATAGAGTATGCATCCAATATTTGTGAATTATTTATATTTGTATGTATCTATATATTAATTTATATATTTATGTATAATTGATATTTCATTCATTAAATATTCTTGTTCATATTTTATTATATTTATATTTTTTATAATTTATTATATTTATATTTTATATTTATATAATATTTATAATTTTATACTTATAATACTTATAATTTTATATTTATAATTATTATATTTATGATTCATATTTATAATTTATTATATTTATAACTTTATATATGAAGATGCATTTAAAAGATGCTTTAATTGGTCCTATAATCTATTAAGTATATGATCATATGGAGAAAGAAAACTCCAATATAGGCAGAAAATTATCTTGACTAGATAATTGACTGATCAAACTAGAAGTAGCGACTCGTCATCGTTATTTTTTTTGTCTTAAAAAATAGTTTTACATGTTTACATAAACTTCATACCATGTTACAATTACCACAGTAGGAGGAATATAAAGTATGGAAGAAAATAAAAGAGGGAAAACAGGGCTGAAAATTTTAGTTATTATATTATTCATAACTATTTTAGGATTATTAGGTTTTGGATACTATAAATATAATGATTTTAACACAAAATATGATAATCTTAAACAAGAATTAGAAGAATTAAAGAAAGAAAAAACTAGCAATGAAAATACTAATAATAAAACAGAAAACACTACTAGTGATAGTAATACATTTAAATTAGATAGTTCTGATCATAATGGAGGCTATGGAACTGTTATAGTAACAGGATACTCAAAAATAGATCATAAAGATGAAAACAATATGTTCAATAAAGCATATGATTATTTGTATTTTCACATATTAGATAGTAAAAACTCTGATTTCCTAAAATTCATTGATAGTCACGCTGGGAATGATTTTGTAGATGAAAAAGCAATAGGATTAGGTTGTGTTGAAAACAATGTAATTAAGAGAATTAATACATCAGATGAATTAGGGGAACAAGATTTCAAATCAACAACAGAACAAAAAGATAAAATTATAAATTCAACTAAGGAAAATCCAATTAAATTAAAATTAACTAGATTAACAACAACGCAAGATTCAAGAACCGCAGGGTATATGTGTGAATCATTTATAACATATGTAGATATTATTGAATAATAAAAAGCAGTCAATAAAAAAGTACTATAATGTACTTTTTTTATTTAAAAAACTAGACTAATAACAAAACATATATGTATAATTGAAGTAGAAAGGAGAAAACTATGAAAAAGTATATTTGTGAATTAGTAGGTACTTTTGTCTTAACATTAGTAGGTTGTGGAGTAGCCGTTGTAACTGGCGCTAATGTAGTTGCTACATCTTTAGCATTTGGTCTTACTATAGTAGCTATGGCATATTCCATTGGAAACATTTCAGGATGCCATATTAATCCTGCAGTATCACTATCTATGTTAATGACAAAAAAACTTACAGTAAAAGACTTTATCTATTACGTAATTGCACAAATTCTTGGTGCTATTTTAGCAGCTGCTGTTTTAGGACTTCTACTATCAAGTTACAAAGTTTTAGGAGCAAATTTATATGGTGGAGCAGGGCAACTAGCTACAAATGTTTGGATAGCACTTGGAGTAGAATGTATACTAACTTTCATCTTCGTAACAGCTATTCTTGGAGTTACATCTAAAAAAGAAAATAGTGCAGTAGCAGGAATTGTTATTGGTCTTACTTTAACACTGGTACATCTATTAGGAATTAAATTTACTGGTACAAGTGTAAATCCTGCTAGAAGTTTAGGACCTGCACTATTAACATGCGGAACTGCTCTAAAACAAGTATGGGTATTCATTCTTGCACCTTTAGTTGGTTCTGCTTTAGCAAGTCTTTTCTATGTTAATGTTTTAGAAGAAAAGAAAGCAAGAAGATAATCGTTTCAAAAATGATATATAATAAAAAAATCGATCAATTCCAAAGATTGATTTTTTTATTTAAAAATAGTAAAATAGTAATGCATAGGAGTATAATAATGAAACAGAAAAAATATAAAATAATTCACATACTTATACTAATTTTTATAGCAGTTATTATTTCTGCTACAAATTATTTAAGAGTTAATTTTTCAATTATTAATTTTAGTGAAATATTATATAGTTTAAAGTATGGAAATCAAGGAGCAGATAACAGTATATTTGTATCTGCAATATTAAGTTGCTTACCATTCATAATTATAATATTTTTATTTTTGTATGCTTTGTTTTTTGACATCACATTTGATAAAAAGAAACTAATAATCAATAACAAACAAATATATCCATTAAAATTATTTAATAATCATAGAAAATTGTTTACTTGCGTGTTATTTTTATTATCAATTGCTATGACATTATATCAAATAGGTTTTTTAGATTATTTTATAAACATTACTAAAGATTCAAATTTTATTGAAAAAAACTATGTAGCAACTAAAAATACTGAAATAAAGTTTGAAGAAAAAAGAAATTTAGTATTTATTATGGTTGAATCATTAGAAACTACAATGTTTACTCAAGAACAAAATGGTTCTTGGAAATACGATTTAATACCAGAATTATATAATCTACAAAACGACAATGATGCAGTTTTTTTCTACAACAAAAAAAATAATGAACAAATTAATATGCTTGAAGGATCATCTTGGACAACTGCATCACTTGTTTCTAATTTATCAGGGACTCCTTTAAAAGCTGATTTAACCCATAATATACATGATAAAAAAAGTTTTATGAACAATCTATATACACTTGGAGATTTACTTAAAGAAAAAGACTATCATAACGAAGTGATATCTGGTGCTAGGACATCATTCGGAGGGTTGCAAGAGTATTTCAAAATTCATGGGGACTATTCTATTATAGATGAGAGTACTTTAAAAGATTATGACTTGGAAATGAAAAAATCTGATGTTGGTAAATGGGGATTTAATGATAAATATTTATTTGAAACTGCTAAAAAGAGAATTGATATACTTGCTAAGAAAGAAGAACCATTTAATATAGAATTAATTACAATAGATACTCATTTTGTAGATGGCTTCGTAGGGAATTATTCAATAAAAGAATATCCTACTCAATATGAAAATGCTTATGCTACAGAATCAAAACTAATATATGATTTTGTATCATGGTTAAAAAGTAAAGATTACTATAAAAACACAACTATAGTAATTTCTGGAGATCATTTAACAATGCAAAGTAGTTTTTTTGCTAATCAAAATGTAAAAGATAGATATGTATATAATTGCATAATAAATCCAAGGAAAAAAGAAGCAAAAACAGACGGAAGAATTATCACATCACTTGATAATTATCCCACAATGGTATATGCTATAGGTGGGAATATAAAAGGAAACAAATTAGGACTTGGAACAAATTTGTTCTCAGATGAGAAAACTTTATCTGAAGAATATGGATTTAAAGAATTCTCTAAACAACTAAAAAGAAATTCAGATTATTATAATAATCAAGTATTAGGTAGCAGAAAGAGGTAGTGATTATGTTTATAGTAAAAGTTCACAAATCAGTAATCGTAACTTATTTAGGAATAGTATTTGCCATATTATCAATGTATTTCGCATTTACTAAAATAGCTTTTGCAGAAATAAATTATCTAAGATACTCATTAGTATTTTTAATACTTTCTGGAATATGCGACATGTTTGATGGAAAAGTAGCACGTATGTGTAAGAGAACAAAAAAAGAAAAAGAATTTGGAATTCAGATTGATTCTTTAGCAGATACAGTTAACTTTTTATGCTTACCAGTAATAATTATGCTATCACTAGGAATGGATAGAGTTATAGATGTAGTCATTTATTGCTTTTTTATCTTATGCGGTGTATCAAGACTGGGATACTTTAATGTTCATGCAAGTTTAGATAGCCCTGTAAAATATTATAAAGGACTTCCTGTTACATCAACTGCAATAATATATCCAGTGGTAGGATTATTGCATGGCAGGATACCAATTGAAACATTTCAAATAATACTATTAATAGTAACAACTATTACCGCTATACTATTTGTATTTAGAATAAAAATTCCTAAACTAAAAGGAATAGCATATATTATAATACCTATTTTAGCGGTAATTCTTTCTATAATACTGTTGGTGATTAAATAATGTATTATGATTTAAAAAATGATATATATTTTGAAAAAAAAGATTCCAAATCATTAAAGTTTTTATATAACACAGTTCTTGGTAGATGCATATTAAAAGTTTTAATAACGAAAAGAGTATCTAATTTCTATGCCAAGTATATGAATAGTTCATTATCTAAACACAAAATAAATAGATTTATAAAAAAGAATGATATAGATATGGATGAATATCAACAAGAAAACTATAAATCTTTTAATGATTTTTTTATTAGAAACATAAAAAAAGATAAAAGAAAGATTGAATCTGATTTAATAGCAATATGTGATTCTAAATTAAGCGTTTATAAAATAAATAATGATAGCACACTAAATATTAAAAATTCTATTTACAACATAGAAGAATTAATTAAAGAGAAAAGAAACTATAAATATGCTTTAGTCTTTAGATTAGCAGTTGATGACTATCATCATTATATTTTTCCAGATGATGGTAAAGTAATAGAAACCAAACATATTGATGGAGTATTACACACAGTACAGCCTATAGCTTTTGAAAAGTATAAAGTATTTCATGAAAATCAAAGAGATGTAACGTTTTTAGAATGTGAAAATCTAGGTAATGTTTGCTTCATAGAAGTAGGAGCACTTTTTGTGGGAAAAATTTGTAATAAAAACAAAAAAGTATTCAAAAAAGGAGAAGAAAAAGGGCACTTCGAGTTTGGAGGTTCAACAGTTATTATGCTACTTGAAAAAGATTTTAATATAAATAAAAGAATAGTGGAAAATACGAAAAAAGGGATAGAAACAATTGTAAAAATGGGGCAAAAAATTAATTGATAGGGTGGTGATACTATTAAAGATAAAATAAAATATACTGTTTTTTTGTTAATACTAGTATTAATAGTAGCTTTAACACTAAATAGTATTTATGATAAAGAATCATTAAAAATAATAGCAAGAAGTATAAGAGAAATGAATAAGACATACATAATTATAGGATTACTTATTATTGTTTCTTACTTCTCATTACAAGGAACATATATAAAAATAATTCTAAAAACTTTAAATCAAAATATTTCTCTTAGCAAAGGTGTTTTTTATTCTTTAGTAGAGTTCTACTTTAGTGGTATTACACCATCAGCCATGGGAGGACAACCTGTTGCTCTTTATTATATGACCAAAGACAAAATACCAGTTAGAAATAGTTATATAGTTTTAGTGCTAAACACAATCTGCTTTAAAGTAACATTGCTTTTACTGGGAATTTTAGTATTGGTCTTAAAGGGAAATTTTATTTTTTCCAATGGAGCAGGCTACATCTTATGCTTTTTTATAGGGTTTGTAGCAGATATTATTTTAGTAACAATTTATTTATGTTTATTATTTAATAAAAAATTAATAAAAGCTATACTTAATAAAATTTACAAAATAGGTAAAAAGTTTAAAAGATTAAAGAATAAGCTTGAGAAAAAAAGTGTTAATAGCATAATTGAAAAATATAGCAATGAATTAGACTACATTAAGAACAATAAAAAAACACTAATAATCACGTTTTTCATTACATTTGTACAACGAGTATTAATGTTTTCAATAGCATATGTAGTATATAGAGCTTTAGGTTTTGGGGCATATAGTTATTTTGATTTATTAACAATACAAGTTAGTGTTCAATTAGCTATTGAAGTTATGCCTTTACCTGGAGGAGCATGGCTTTCAGAAAACATGATATATAGCATGTTTGCCTTAATATTTGCTAATAAGTACTCAGATGTAGGAATGCTTCTTACCAGGACATTCTCATTCTACATACCAATTTTAGCAAGTGGCTTTATAATCCTAATGGATGCTATACTAAAAAAAAGAAACCCTAAAAATAACATCTCTTAATGAGATGTTCATGCTGAAATAGCTCAGTAGGTAGAGCAATTCACTCGTAATGAATAGGTCGCAGGTTCGATTCCTGTTTTCAGCACCATATAGTAATTAGAGATAAATATCCTTGATATTTATCTATTTTTATTATATTATTATAATGGTGAAGTAAAATGAATAATAAAAAGGGTAGTTCAGTTGCAATAGTAATTCTTATATTCTTATTAGCAATATCATGTGGTTTAAACATGTATAGTTATAAAGAAATAACTACATTAAAAAGCAAAAATGATACTTTAGAACAAAAAGTAAAAGATAAAGAAAGCCAAATGGATAGTAAAAAAGAAGATACAGGATATACTTATAATCAACCTAAAACTATTGAAGACATAAAAACAATATCAATTAAAAATAATCAAAACAACATCACTATATATAACACAGAATCTAAAACAATTGAATATTACTCATATGATAATACAGGCTCTCGTATTGACAAATTCAAAAAAAGCATTAATAACAATATATTACAATATACTGTAGACAGAGTAATGCCTAATTTAACTGAAAAAGAGTGTCATACTGATTGGGTATGGTGTGTATCAATTGATGCTACTGGAGGAGGATGTGCTTTAGGAAGCAATACCACTATGCCTGCTTGGTTTACTGACTATCTTGACGCTTTAGAATATAGTAAAGTATTTCCGTCATCTAACTCAGTCACAAATTAATGAAGAAGATTAATTCACAAGTATATTAATCTTTCTTTTTTTAGTTGATTATGATACTATTAATATAATAAAAGAATATAGGAGGCAGTATGAAAACGATTGTTAGATTAGAAAACGTAAGTAAAAGTTTTGAAAAAGGCAAATATGTAATTAAAGACTTATCTATGGATGTATATGAAGGAGAGTTTTTAACATTGCTTGGATCATCTGGTTGTGGAAAGACAACAATACTTAGAATGATTTCAGGACTAGAACATGTAACAGATGGTAAGGTTTATATTGATGATGTAGATGTAACAGAAGTAGATCCTACCAAAAGAGAAGTAAATACTATTTTTCAAAATTTTGCTTTGTTTCCACATATGACAGTTTTTGAAAATGTAAGTTTTGGGCTTCGAATGAAAAAAGTAGATAAGAAGGAAATAGAAACAAGAGTTAAACAAGTAATAAAGCTTGTAGAATTAAATGGTTTCGAAGATAGATATCCTTCTCAATTATCCGGAGGTCAACAACAAAGAGTTGCAATAGCAAGAGGAATAGTAATGAATCCCAAAGTATTATTACTAGATGAGTCTTTAGCATCACTAGATTTAAAATTGAAAAGAATGATGCAAATAGAATTGAAAAAGATTCAAAGAAAACTAGGGATAACTTTTATTTATGTTACTCACGATCAAGATGAAGCTCTTACTATGAGCGATAGAATAATAATAATTGAAAAGGGTGTAATTGAGCAAGAAGGGACTCCACAAGACATATATGAAAACCCTACCTCAGTTTTTGTAGCAGATTTTATCGGAGAGTCAAATATCTTTAAAGGTAAAGTAATCAAAACGAGTAAAGATATTACAGATATCAAAATAGGAGAAAAAACATTCCATATTCCAAAAGAAGAAAAAGATAAATCTGGTAATGAAATTGATATTATGATAAGACCAGAAAATATTCACATTTCTCATAAACCATCCAAAGAGTCTGTCAAAGGCACAATTAAAACAGTAGTATACGATGGTAGTATAACAAAGCTATTTGCAGAAACTGAAGGCGGTTTTGATTTAAGAGTTACTGTTAAAGGTAGTGTAAATTATAAAGAAGAAGATACAGTATATGTAATTATTGAAGATAAAGACATAGTAGCTATAAGGGGAAATAACTAATGAAAAAGGGAGATAAAGTATTTAGAAAAATTGCATTATTTCCTGTAGTCGTTTATTCGTTATTACTTATACTATTACCGCTTATATACATATTGTTTTTAAGTTTTTGTAAAAATGATTCTTATGGCGGAATAATTTACCAGTTTACTTTATCAAATTATAGTGCAATATTTGATTTAACATATCTTAGTATCTTTTTAAAGTCTAGCCTTATAGCATTAACAGCTACGTTTTTATGTGTATGTATATCATACCCGTTTGCTCTTATTCTAAGAGAGAGAAGCACAAATTTACAAAATTTAATGACTAAATTAATAATGATACCATTTCTTACAAATTCACTTATCAGAACGTATGGATGGATTGTCCTATTAAGAAAAAATGGAATTATCAATAGTGGACTTATAGGAATGGGTTTAACAGATTCGCCATTTAATTTAATGTACAACAATTTGGGAATAGTAATAGGTATGACATATACATTACTACCTTTTATGATGCTTCCAGTATGTAGTGCAGTGTTTAAAATAGATAATAGTTTAATTGAAGCTGCTAAAGACTTAGGAGCACGTCCATGGCAAATATTTAAAAAAGTAATAATACCAGAAACCATAGCAGGTATCTTTAATGGTTCGCTTATGGTATTTATACCTGCAATAGGTTATTTCTTCATAGCAGATATCCTTGGTGGTGGAAAAGCTATGATAATTGGTAACTTAATTAAGAATCAATTTTTAACAGCTAGAAACTGGCCATTTGGAGCATCAATCTCAATATTCTTAATTATTGTAACGTTCTTCTTAGTATGGATTTACCGAAAACTAGGCGGTAAATTAGATGATTTAGGAGGGATGTAAATGAAACATAAAAGATTAAAAAACATAGTAATTGGCTTAGTTTTATTCTTCCTATATTTACCTATAATAGTTTTAGTAATATACTCATTTAATACATCAAAAATGAATGTAATATTTGAAGGATTTACTTTAAGCTGGTATAAAAATCTATTTAGCAATAGGACACTGATTGAAGCATTCATAAATACAATCATTATTGCAGTAACAAGTACTGTGACATCAACAGTAATAGGTACACTTGGTGCTATCGGACTATATAGATATAATTTTAAAATGAAATCAGTTATTAATTTGCTTTTATATATTCCAATAGTAATACCAGAAATAGTTCTTGGTATATCTCTATTATCAGTATATACACTTACAAAACTAGAACTTGGTATGCCGACATTAATTTTATCTCACATAGCATTTTCAATACCATTTGTAATCGTAAGTGTAAGATCAACTTTATCACAAACGCTAGATACATATGAAGAAGCTGCCAAAGATTTAGGAGCAAATAGCTTTAACACATTCTTTAAAGTAACACTTCCTCAAATAATGCCTGGTGTTGTCTCTGGAGCCACACTTGCATTTACATTATCACTTGATGATGTAGTAATAAGTTACTTTACAGCAGGTCCTGGTAGTAATACATTACCACTCCAAATATACTCAATGATTAAAACGGGTATCAGTCCAGATGTAAATGCTTTAACTACACTTATGTTACTTACAACTATGACAATTTTAATAACTTCTACCATTGTTCAAAGTAGAAAAATTGTAGGAGGTAAAAAATGAAAAAGAAACTTTTGATTTTAATGTTGCCACTACTAATTCTGACAGGTTGCTCTAAAACTGGAAATTATGATGGTGTAGTAAATGTTTTAAATTGGTCATCATATATACCAGATGAAGTTATCAGAGATTTTGAAAAAGAAACCAATATAAAAGTTAATTATGGAACATATTCATCAAATGAAGAATTGCTTGCAAAAGTTACATCATCAAAAGTTGGGACATATGATGTAGTATTTCCAAGTGATTACATGGTTGAACTAATGATAGAAAAAAACATTGTTAAAAAAATGGATAAAAGTAAAATACCTAATAGTCAAAATATTAATGAAACATTTCTTAATCAAAGCTATGATCCTAACAATGAGTATTCCTTGCCATTTTTATCTACTATAGTAGTAATTGCTTATAACAAAGACAAGATAAATAACGAAATAACAGGATATAATGATTTGATAAAGCCTAAATATAAAAACAATATCGTTTTATTGGATGACCAAAGAATAGTAATAGGCATGGCTTTACTATCGCTAAACTATAATATGAATGAAACTAATACTAATAAATTGTACGAAGCAGAACTATGGCTTAATAATTTTAAAAAGAATGTAAAAGCATATGATAGCGATAGCCCAAAAACATTCTTTATCACAGATGAAGTTGATGTTGGAGTAATGTGGAGTGCTGAAGCAATACTTGCTAAGGAAAAGAACCCTAATATAGAAATAGTATATCCTGAAGAAGGACATGCTATAAGTATGGATAACTACACAATATTAAAAGGCGCTAAAAATGAAGAAAACGCTTATAAATTTATAAATTATTTATTAAAAACAGATGTAAGTCAAAAAATAGTAAATGAATATCCATATATATCTCCAAATAAAAATATAAAAAATAGTATTAGTTTAAACCAAATATTTACTAATGGATACTATGTACAAAATATTGGAAGTGATATTAAACTATATGATAAATTATGGGCTAATATAAAGTAGTAATTACAGTTACTACTTTTTTAATAAAAAAATAATGAAAAGATGTAAAGTCAATTGCAAATTAAAAAGTGGGGTGATATAATAATTATAATAGGAGGAGGAAAGGATGAAAAAAGATTACGTTGATACTTCTGACTTTACAAAAGAAGAGCTTCTTGACATAGTAGATCTTGGACTACTTATGAAAAGAAATATCAAAGCTGGATATCCACTTAATGTGCTTTATCATAAAACTCTAGCAATGATATTTGAACAAACATCTACAAGAACGCGTATGTCTTTTGAAACAGCAATGACACAATTAGGAGGTCACGCACAGTATTTAGCCCCAGGACAAATTCAACTTGGTAAACA
>JAEEGL014224836.1_pt1 | contig 34406 bp, 29 predicted proteins | sample 9134231 | NCBI WGS metagenome assembly JAEEGL01 (sample SAMN16246548, study PRJNA631951) | gut metagenome | biome: gut microbiome; feature: rumen; material: fiber-attached | host: Bos | place: Iran: Karaj | collected 2018-10
AACCAACAAAGGAATAATAAATATATTCCCATCACAATGTACGCAAATATCTTTTCTTTTCGTTTCCCTGGCATTGTTACATTCTGTCTCCTAAGATATACACCGATTATTTGTTATTTCGGAAGAGTCATTTAAATAATTTAATCACATGTCATGAACGGTCAATTTTTCGCAGTGAATGATTATAAAAATTATACCATATAGCCTTCTGCTCTGAATTGATACTATATCATTTGAAAGTGTTGCATGGCATCTTCTATCGCCTTAATCTTCTCTTCCGGGCATCCCGGCTGGTTGCTGTTCTCAGATTTTGGCTTATTATAGTTTTCCCTCTCGATGATCCCGTGCTTCTGTTTCACCTGGGCAATATTCAGATTCGTCACATGAAATCCGTACTTCTCCTGCACCCAATCCTGGATCTCCTTGTATGTAGCCTTGGCTTCCGCACTTGTCAGATCCAGCTCGTCCATATCCACCTTAACCTCGATGTGATGCTTTGCCTCAGAAAGTTTGGACAAAAGTGCGACCGTCTCCACATGGCTTGGGACAACAGTATGGATAACTCTACCCATACAGTATTTGGGAATTGTTCGATACAGTGCCTTTTCTCGTATTAGGGAACAAGTCCATAGGTTTTAGGAAACAAGTCCATGCTCCCAAGCCTGTATTTATCACATTTCTAAAACGGACAATTTTTCCGTCCTACTTATATATTGAAAATGGCATGTCTCCAATTATGCCCTCAATGGCAGTCAAAAAATCTTTAAGCCCTTGGGATACGTTATCGTCATCGCTCCATCGATAATGTATTTCTTCTCCATCACGATTCACAAGATCCAATGTATAGATGGACGGATCCATTACTAGTTTGCCCTTACTGATTTCACAATTCTCACGCAGATTATCGATTAGCCGATTCAATTCCTCAACAGATGTATCGCATACGGCATCCTTGGGTTCAGTCCATCTCTTTTGTCTGGCGAAATCATGGTGCCATGAATAATGTAACTGATTTTCGTCTTCCCATATTTCTACTTGTACTATATGCCCTACACAGCAAAGAACATCGTACTTAAGCTTAAGAGTTTTCATATGTCATACCTCGTACCCGATTTTCTCTGGTATCTCTCCTTGCTCCTGGTAACGAAGAAACACATAAAACAGAAAATGAAATACCATTTTATCTATCTTCAACTCGTCATCCGTGACCATCCAGCAGTTACTACAGTTCTCCACAACTATGCGTCCATCGTAAAGCGTGTCTCCATAATGGACATCAACAGGAATTCTCTTTACAATGGTTTTCTTTTTCCCAGAGGGCATTTTCTTCACCTTTTCATGAATTTCCGGTTCAGCAAAGCAATCCTTCCGAATGGTAATAGTCCCGTCAAATACATGGTTCTCATTTCTGTATTCGGGAATGTTCAAATTATAGTTACCATATTCGTATATGACGCTCTTTTCGTCTTCACTAATCTTATGTGCAATTATGCCTATACCTTTACTCATAAAACCACCATCATAAATACCTTTTCATTCTGGAATAAGGATACTTGCATCCCTTATAAAAAGGATATTTTTCTCGTAAATCCACCACATTTTCAAACTGATACGCAATATGATTTTCTTCTAAAAGCCGGACTAAATTATCATAGTCTGAATAATCAATTTCTACAGAATACCCTTCTTGTAGTTTTTTTCGCATATTGAGAGCATTCATTTTGAGAGTACTTGCGAGTTCAAGCAGGACTTCTTTTCCCGGAAGTTCTGTCTGCGGTCTTAAAATCAATAAAGGGTTCTCTCTAAATAAAGGATCCAACTCGCATGTTGAATTAAAATCCACACCAACCTTGCTGCCACAATTTGTGCACTCCAAACTTTTTTATCTTGACAAATTCATTTTTCGGGAATAATATAAGCCATAAGAAATGGGTTTTCACCGGGTAGGACTTAGGTCTGACAGGACTTGCCTGTTTCTTTTTTTATTTCCAAAACATCATAAAGATATTTTTTCCCACTTGAAGCATGTCTGATCAGAAGTCTTCCCCGGAAAATATTGTATCTTTCAACATTTCCATCTTCTCCATATACCGGCAGGCCAAACCTCGTATCATAACGATACCATCCATTTTTTGCATTTCTTCCGTGTTTAGCCTTGCGATTTTCTTCAAAAATACCAGCAGTAGCTATCTCTATCATTTCAGGAATTGCTTGTGCAGCATTTGCCTTTGCTTTCGCATCTGCCCCTTTTAATTTTTTTGTATATACTGACCCGGCATATTCACCCGGAAGTTCTGACCCAATATAAATCATCTCGTTATCTTCTGCAATAGAATAAATCTCCCCCACGTAACGTTTCAGATACTTCTCAACATCATCCCAATTGATGGATCGTCTCCCTTTGAAAACTATGTCATTTATAATGACAATACTATTTCCATCTGCATCCTTTATCACCGATACGTTTCGCTTATCTTTTGATTTCTTTTTCTCAGTGAAAACGTCCTCAAATTTTATCTGATATGCCAATAACCTGGGTATATATTCCGGTGGAGTTCTTCTACCTGCTTCCCAGTCTTCTAACGTACGAACAGGGATGCCCGTATGCTCGGAAAACTCCTTGCGCGTCATCCCTGTGCTTTCTCTTAGTTCTTTTATAATTCTTGCTATATCCATGTATAATCACCTCGCATTGCGTTATTTGTAGTAGTATATCACACAGCGCCATCCTTCGCAATGCGTGGTTCAGATTTGTATCACTTATTTTACAAAAGCCTTAGCATAATCATCAGCAGCTCTTACAAGACGATCAAATGCATCATACTCTTTTGAAAAATACGATGCCGCAATAATCCTTTCAATCCGGGCACTATCTTTGCTTAGTTTAGGAATATACCACATCGGAAAAATACCTGCATCTTTCGCTTCCCGCAGACAGGCCTGTTTATCATCAGGCAAAAATCCGAATATTTCGCCGGCATTTCTCGTATCTTTCATATCTTCAAAAAACTGAAACGGATTCTTATCTTTCCACGCAACTTTATCTTTACATAATTCATAAAACCGTCTCCTTATCGTGATCGATCCCATCCGATCGATCCTTCCTTCCCTTTGTTGAAATGCATTTACATTTAATGCCGGCTCCCAGTGCACGATCTTGTCTGCATATTTATGAAAATCCAGACCTTCCTGAGCTGTTGCCGTTACCGTCATTACAAATGGGAAAAAAGGCGAATTAAACTGTTCACCTAGTTCATCTTCGTATGCCTTATTATGCGTATCTGAATCTTCGTTATCATCAGTATAATATACTGCAGCCTTATATGGGAGTTTATTCTCACTTTCTCTATCAAGGTATTTACCCAATTCCAATTCTGTAACTACATTCAGCTTTTCACCAGACTTTGACTTATCCTTTAAGCATGCGGCATACTCAAGCAATACATCATTAAGATGCCCCCACTCACAGTATGCTTTAACCATTTCTTTGTATTCTGCAAGTTTATTCTTTTCCTTGAAATATGCTGCACAAACCACTTTTTTAACATATGGCAGATTAAAAAACCTTGTAAGAGCGCAAATAACACAGTCTATATCATTACCTTCCAAACCAAAAGTTTCAAAACGGGCATCTTGGATATCTTTTATCCCTTTCAGATCACAGTTCTTCAATCTGTCATCCAGTCTTTTCTCAGCAATCTCAGTAAGATTAGCCGCAATAGATTTAGCCGCCATCTTGTAATGGGTAAAAACCAGTGTTTTTCCGAACTTACTGTAATTCTTAAACGGACCGTCTAGTTCACCATTGCACTTTGTAGGTCCAACCCAAAGCAGCAATTCACTCCCCTCCGGCATACCTTTTTCTATCAATGTCGCCAGTTTTAAATGCTGCGAAGCTGATTTACGATTCGTATTATTCTTAAATTGCCCAACCATAATTTCCTTTAAATTTTTATACCCCCGACAGAATCGCCAAAAATCCGGCGCATGCTCTAACCACTTTAAGCTCTCTTCCTGATCCGAATTGAATTTTCCTTCGATCAGATATGCAGATGATAAATACTCAAGATGCTTTTTATATTTGTTTTCATCTGCATATATGGAAGCTGCATTCTTTTCCTTTTCCGTTTCTATATCATCGTTTGTAAAATATTGATTTCTCTGTGTACGCTCATAGAATTGGTCTTTATTATTCAATACTCCTTCCTTTTTATCCCCCGTTACTTTGACTATAGTATCGATTAATTGATTAAAGTCTTCAAACGGTTTATCATCATCTTTTCCTTCTGTATTTCTGCTTCCGCCTTGTTCCCCTAATTCCATCTCCCAGACATTTTTAAGCAAACTATGATTATACTTATATGGTGTCGCAGATAGGAGAACCAATTTAGGTATGTGAATTTTACAGTTCTTGTTATTTTTCATCCAATACAGGAATTCATAAAGCTGCTTTAAACTGTATCCCTCATATGATGATATAAATATATCCCTGAATCGCTGAAATTCGTCAAGAATGATCATATCAGGCTTCATAAGTATCAGATTTGCATTTTCAAATATACGACGAAGAACCGGCGATACTTTATCTGCTTTTTCTGCAATATCATAAAGATCCTTCAGTTTATCGGAGTATTTCTTATCAGTTTTTTCGATCTCATACTCTATTGCAGATTTTAAGGCATTCTCAAACTCATCATATGCACCTGTTTTTTCATCTTTATTACAGAGTTTTTTCAGACGATCCTCCATTTCCTTTCTCTCTTCATCTGTCCCCGGAAGATCCATATACCCCTGCAAAAATGAAGTCTTAGGAGAAAGTGACACTACAAAAGAACCGAAATCCGGAGCATTCGAATCTTTATAAATGCCACTCTTATGATACATAGACAGTCTGTCGCTTTGATATTTTATTTTTTCCGATATATTATTAGATTTATTCAGTTTTGTTTTATACGCTCCAAAACAATTAAGTCCTTTTCTTTTAGACCTTCTATACTCATATTCCTTGCCATACAAAGCTCTAACTGCCTTTTTCGCCGTTTCCATTTGGAATTTTTTTATCTGATTTGGATCATAATCCAAAAATTCATTCATATTTTTTCTGGCAATACGAGAATTGGATGCGACATATATTACGCTGAGTGGTGCTTGTTTCCATTGGGCCGCTCTGTTGATTATTTCATTTGCTATAGTCGTTTTTCCTAAGCCGGCTTCATCGGCTATCAAAAAGAAATTACCCATTGTTCCTAACCTCTAATAATTCTTTCAATTTCTTAATCTTATTCTTTGCCACTTCCAGTTCCTTATTGAAGCCCTCAGCGTCAAAGGAATCGCTAAACTCATCCTCCTCATCCATATCAGAGTATGAAGAGCACTTTCCCAGTAAGTCATCACATCTTTTCATGATGTTTTCATAGGGATCTTTAATTTTTTCTTCACGGCAATACGCAATATATTTTGCAATCCTTATGTCATCCGTATCATTTACATGATAAAAACCTTTATATTTGCGGGACACTGCCGGAATTGCTTCCCTGACAGCAGGAAGATGCCCCTTAAAGAGGTTCTCTTCACATTTACTATCCTTCGGTGTTATCCCGTCTTTTATCTCCTTCGGACATATCAATTCTATATTTATATCAACTGTCCCTTTCCCCATTTCCGAATCCACGAATACCAATGCTTTCTTTTCAAAAGGGAGCCTGCTCCACCTTACATTATTCAAGCTCAGCTCAAATTTATCATCTTCAAAAATAATATCATACCTGTGGTAATCGTTTGGAAGGCATAGAATTAGTCTTTTTATTTCCAGATATTTATCAGGTTTCCCCACGACAAGTTCCATTGAAATGCTCTCATTTTCTTTACTAACATAACAAACAACTTTCATATTCTTTATACATTCCAATATGCTTTCTTTTTTTCTTGCCTCTTCAAGAACCCTATCTTCCAACTTTTTCCACTTAAGCTGAGTACTGCCCTTTATTTCCGTAAAGGAGTCTTCTTTTCCATTCACATTTGTTACAACGCGAACCATCATCTCATAATTGTTCTGAAGCGCGCTCCATGTGCAATTAGCCGATCCAACATAATAAATCATTCTTCCATCGTCTTTCATAACAAAGTACATCTTGGAATGAATATATGGCGGATCATTCGAATCCAAAATATATGCATAAGGTAGTATATCCTCTCCTTTTTTGATTGCCTTTGCCCAGCTTCTGCTATTACTTACTGCTACACACTCAATATTCTCATCATTACCAAAAATGTTTTCAAAAAAATCCTTCCTAATAGAATCCGAAAAGAATAAGCACGCTCTCGGCTCCTTAAAATCATTCTTGATAATTGTTATATTATTTTCATTTTGGTTATTATCAGGAACAAAAAAAAGCAGGCTGACATCACCCGGTTTCTCATTATAAAAACTAACTTTTTTTATTTTTTCCAGCCATTCCGGGAATGACTCTCCTGCGAAGCTCTTGATAAAATTTCTCAAACATTCACCGTTTTTATTACCATCAGACCCGGTTTCTCCTTTAAGCATTATGCCCGTCTGAAAAAAAGTATCATATGTCAGATTCTTACTGGACACATACAATTTGTATACATTTTCATTTTTAAGATTGCAATATGAAACAAGCGCTATTTTCGGATGGAAAAAACCGTTCTCCGGTTTCTTCACCTTATGCACAGTACACAGTTTACCGGAAATAAATTCATCTAATCCCTCAAGTTTTCTTGATGAAATATTAGAGAGAATCTGATCTTCCTGTACATAAATATCAATGTTTTCATGGTATTTTACGAATGCTTCCTGCAGAAATATTCTCTTTTGAATCTCTGACATATCATTGATAGAAATATCATCTTTCTCAGATGCATAATGCATATAGATATCTGCCAGAATCCGTTTACTCATAGTAAAAGTGGTCAGTAATAATTTATCTATGCTATATCCTTCCGGCGCCTTAAAGATTTCAGAAAAAGTGACGGTCTTTTTATTTTCATTGAATAATGTTTCAATCCCAATAATCATTCTATTCCTCCACAGTTTCCGGCCATTGTTACACCTTTTTCAGCTTTTCTCATTTCAGAATCATTAAGCAGATACTTCCCGTCATCTTTTCTTTTCGCGTTGATTCGATATAATTTATTCTCTTTATTGAGATCCCAATTTTTTACATCTTCCAATTTCATCTCGAAATAATAAAATGGTGCCCTACTACCATTTTCCTGTTTTTCCCAAAAAAGAAGTAGTACTTTTTTTATTTTTTCATTTTCAAGGTCAGTGTATTTACTCACACTCATAGAATAAAATGGCAGTTTTGCCCTGTCAGTTTGACGAAAAGTCCTATATGCAATTCTCATTGTGCTCATTGTGCTGCCATTACAGGTGACTTCCGCAATATTGCCTCGTTTAAGATCAACACTAACCGCTTTCTCATAACATTTTTTTATGGAATTCTTTATCTGTTCAGAGCTGACAGGCAATTTATCCCCCATATCAAAACCATTAAAGCACTCACCCCATTTTCCCTGTTCATTTATCATAGTTTCAACGATTGTATTATCATTAAGCAAACTGATCATTTATATTTGTTCCCCGTTTTTCCACTAATTAACACTGTTCTTTTGATTTATTAATTCTATAAAACTCTTCCATTTTCACATCCAACGCGATGAAATTATCTTTATTTGAGGTGTTGCTCATTTTCTGTAAAAGCGAAACGCATTCCACATGCACCGTCTGTGGGAACATATCGCAGGTTCTGTACCGCTTTATCTCATACCCCCTGTCGCAGAGATATCTTAAATCCCTCGCAAGGGTTGCACTGTCACAGCTCACATACACTATCCTTTCCGGGGCGGTATTTACCACGACTTCAAGTGCCTTCTCGTCCATGCCTTTTCTGGGCGGGTCCATTACTATCACATCTGCCTTTATTTCATTTTTATGCTCCTGCAGATAGTCTTCTGCCGGTGCGCAGATGAATTCTGCATTTGTGATACCGTTGTTCTCCATATTTTCTTTTGCATCTTCTATCGCCTGTGGAACGATCTCTATGCCGTGAACCATCTTAGCCTTAGATGCCATTGACAATGTTATAGTACCTATACCACAGCAGAGATCCCATACTTCTTCATTTCCTGAAAGTCCCGCATATGACACGGCTATCCCGTAAAGCTTTTCCACCTGGACCGGATTGACCTGATAAAATGACAAAGGAGAGATATTAAATAAAAGGCTTTTTTCATTATAGGCATCCCTGAAATCATTTTCCGGGTCTCTGACACTCATGCTGTCGCTGATAACTTCTTTTCCATATATTGTATGATAGTTATCACCCATTATCACATTTGTATTCTTTTTGTTCACGCTGTATGAAACGCTGTCAACGCCGAGTCTGCCAAGATCTGCTGCCAGTTCATCTTTATGCGGTATGTCATCCCCGTTTACCACGAGGCATACCATCTTTTCGCCGGTGCTGAACCCTTTGCGCAACAGCGCATGTCTGACCATGCCTTTTCCGGTCTTCTCATCATACGGCTCTATATGGTATTTTTTCATGAATGCTAATATGCATTTTAATATTTCGCTGTTAGATTCATCCCCCAGCATGCATTCTGTCGCCGGAATTATCGAATGGGTCCGCCCCGCATAGAATCCGCAGATGATCTCGCCGTCCTTATTCTTTCCGAAAGGGTACTGTGCCTTATTTCTGTACCTGAGCGCATCGCCTTCCATACCGACTATCGGTTCCGCAATGCTCTCTATAAAAGCTGCATCAAAACCTCCAAGCCTTATAAGATTATTCCTTACTTTATCTTCCTTAAATTTAAGCTGGGCCGCATAATCCATTTCCATCAGCTGGCATCCGCCGCATTTCCTGGCATTTCCGCATGCAGGTGTGACACGAAAAGGAGAAGGCTTGATAACCTTCTCCACCCTCGCATAAGCATAATTTTTTTTAGCTTTGGTGATCCTGGCTGCGACCTTGTCCCCGGGCAGGGCATCCTTTACAAAAAGCGCATATCCGTCTATATGACCTATGCCTTCGCCCCCCGTTCCTATATCGCTTATGCCTACCTCCACCACTTCATTCTTTACATATTCCATCTGTTCCACTCTTAATTATCGGCTGACAGCTGTCCTCTTACGGATTCTTTGATGATAGAGCTTAATTCTTCCAGCCGCATGGCAGTATTCCTTTTATAAACGCCGTATACAAGCGATTTTTCTCCCCCGTTTCCGAAATAAGCTCTGTTCAGTATCAGCTCCTTCTTTTCAAGTTCCGTATATTCCTCTATTGCAGCGAAAACTTTCTTTTCCTCTTTCTTGTTGACCTTGAGTTCCTTGCCTGCAAGGTCAACAGACAGGTTACTTCTTTCATATGATATGAATTTTTTCCCGTTTATCGTAAACCCGGGAAAATCCTCCGGCATATTCTGGTTTTTCCGGTTTGTCTTTTCATCCTCAAGAATACGCTTTTCTTTATCGCTGCTTATCTCCGAATATTTTGGGGAAATCTTATATCCCATTTTCTCAATGTCGCAGAACACCGAATACATCGATTCAATATATGCATTATACAGTCCGCTTTTCAGTTTTTCTACACTTACCGGTACTCCATCTCCGTCCAGACTCATTATATTCTTATATTCTTCAGTCTTACGGAATTCCGGATTCAGCATATCAAAGCCCGTTCCATCCACAAAATAGCTTACCGCATATCCCGCTTCCATTGCGGAAAGATGTTCCCTCCTTGCCTTTACATAATCCGATACGGATTTCTTTATCTTTGTAAGATGGCTCTTTGTGAGTTTTTGCCCGTCTATCGTTCCCTTATCGAGTATTTCCAGCATCTTACTCTCATATGCAAGAAGCGAAGCATTGTCTACGCCCTCAGCCAGATAATCCCCCACATCCGGCCTCACCTCTTTGAGGAAAGCGGTATCATCATTCGGATACTTAGCCGCGATCCACTTCTTTTTATTCTCAAAAGCCTTTATGATCACATCTTTTTTCTTTGTTTCTTTCTGTTCTTTCTTTTCTTCATCATCTCCGGGTTTGCCGGACCACGTCTTCTTATCTTTCCAGTTTATTCCCATCCCTTCGGTTACGGTTTCAAACCGCTTTTTATCGGTTTTTACCATGGCTTTCTTCTTTTCTTTATACAGCGCCAGAAGGTCTTTTTGTTTATTGCGTCCTTTGCCGAACCGGTTTTCCGATAATTTCCGGTACAATGCGGCATATTCCTGCATGGACTCATCAGAGTCAGCCGGAAGGTTTTCAATATCTTTTTTTGATAATAACGTATAGTAGGGCGAAGAGAGCAGTTTCATCCTGTCCTCATAATCTTCCTTCAGTGCTTCGAAATATTCAACTTTAGCCTGCAGCCGGCTGAGGCTCAGTTTATTTGACAGTTCCGGGTCTTCCTCATATTTATTTATGATATAGCGTGTTGCTGCATAGCGCACAATAGCATCATATTTCTGGGCAAACTTTGATACGAATTCATCATCGGATGAATATGAATAATCCGTCGTATCACTGTCCATCTCCTTGCATATCTCATAATAAATATAATTCCTGTTATGTACCTCTCCCACCGATATACCCAGACGCAGCTCGTCATAATCATCATCTTCCTCACGCATGATGCCCCAGTTCCGCAGCAGGTTCATCTCATCTTCCGAACCGATACGGCTGCTTAATTCCTTTTCCCTTTCTTCGGTCAGCATAGACAATACGAATTCCTTGTCATCCTGACGCTTTTTTATGAACAGTTTCTGCTCATTCAAAAGGTTCCTCTGCCGTTCTATCTTCCTGTATGCCGATTCCGCACATTTTCCTTTCTGCATATTTGAAAGTGTTTTATTGCTTCTTGCGGCAGTGTATGTAGCTGAGACGCGGTTCTTCAGACCCTCTTTTGGAATCTTCTCTTCAGCATATCTTTCTTTGAATATGTCGATCGAGCTCCCGGAGACTGTTTTCTCTACATTGCGCAGAGCCATATCCTGTCCCCAGAAAGATTCACCCTTATCCCTCTGCAGATTTCCATATTCTACGAATTTATTCTTCTGCCGTTTTCTGAATATACTTTCCTGATAATCCGGCATACTCTGTCACTCCTATATATTCAGCTGGGCATAGTAACCATAGCCCCTTGACCCGGCTTTTTTCCCAGCCGGAAGCAGGTAGTTTATAAGCGGAAGCGCCCTTGTGCCTCCGTCAAGAAAAACCACCTTTCCGTTTTCCCCTGTATTTATCAGTGCTGCCCTAAGGAAATAGGACAGTACCGTCAGCATATAATGATAATCCTCTTCATAATTAACGAATACCGAAAGATACACTTCATCCGCCTTGACTTTTTTTGCCAGCAGGACGCAGACCGGCCGTCTTTTCGTAAATGTGGCAAAAGAGAGCTTCCTGTCATACTGCCCCTCTTCCAGAAGCACGCTATCCGCTCCCGTTTTGCGGAGTCTGTCCCGGATTTCCCGTATTTCCATGGTACTGAGGCTGAGAAATGAGGATACCTCGGTTTTTTCACTTTTTTTCAATATCCGTCCCACGCTTTTTTGTTTAAGCATATCGGCTATTCCAAAAGAGTATTCTTCAAAAGCAGGCCTGCAGATGAATCCACAGCTTTCAAGGAATGCCCTGAGTTCCTCATTCCCGTGGATAAATGATATCATAAGATCCGTACCCGATTCTTTAACGGTGCCGGCGATCTCCGCTATGAACCTTTTTCCCAGGCCCTTACGCCTGTACTCCGGCTCTACGAAAACATACTCAAGCTCTGCGGCGCCGTTTATCATGGAAAAGATACCGCATCCCACAGCCTTTTCATCCTCTATGATGCCGAATGCAGCCTTGCCCCCCGCATATGATTCGGGCAGCATATCCTCAAAGTATTCCTTATTATTGTTGCCTATTATAGTGATTTCCATTAAGATTTCCCTTTTCAGGAGTCCTGCGCCGGGACTCTATACCTGCTCTGTCTTCCGGACATTGCTGTCCAGGAACTTATTGAACCCCATCCAGTCCTTCTGCTCACTCGAATTTATAGCCTCCGAAAAAGTCTCAATCTTTGCATCCATATTGTCTGCCATGGAAAGCGCTAAAGCTTCAATCAGTGCCGGCTTCTTCGGTGAGCCGAATTCCAGCTGGCCGTGATGAGCAAGTATGCAGTGCTGGACCTCATTTTTCAGAATCTCAGGGAATCCGCTTATCTTATCCATATGCTCCTTGGCCATCTGTGCACCGATTATGATATGCCCTACCAGCTGTCCTGCATCCGTATAATCATTATCCGGAAAAAGTGACAGCTCTCTTATCTTTCCTATGTCATGCAGCAGTGCACATGTAACCAGCAGATCCCTGTTCAGCACAGGATAATTTCCACACATAAAATCGCAGAGTTTCGTAACACTCAGCGTATGTTCCAAAAGGCCGCCTATGAACGCGTGATGTATGGTTTTGGCAGCGGATGATTTTTTAAAAGTTGCTGCTGTTTCCTCATCACTAAAGAATGACTCAAGCAGAAGCTTTAAATAAGGATTTTCAACTGACTCAACCAATCCGGTCAGTTCCCTATACATCTCATCGATATCCTTTGATGTGACCGGCATATAATCCCCGGGATCGTATTCATCCTCACTGCACTTCCTGATGCTGTTTGCCCTGAACTGCTTGGCATTATTGAAGATGATCACGTCACCCCGTACTTCTATGAAATCACCGGCCTCATACTCGCGTATCCCCGGGTCATAGGGTGACCACACCTTTGTATCTATGGTCCCGGTTTTGTCCTGTAATATAAGACTGTCATAAGGCTTACCGTTCTTAGTCTCTGTAGATATCTTGGATTTGCAGTAGTATATCCCGTCAATCCTGTTGCCATCTTCAAAATCTTTTATGTATTTCATATAGCTCTCCTTTTTCCAAAAATCAGCCTGCCGTATCATCAAATACATCCGGTTCTACTTCAACCGTCATCCGGACATACTGCGTCCCGTTTGTTCTTGCGTACTCAACAACTATGTTCTCTCCGGGATCACAGCTATGCAGTGCTGACATATATTCATCCACTGTCCTGACTGACATATCCCCGATTTTAATTATCACATCACCTCTGTTAAGTCCAGCTTTCATAGCAGGTGAATCCATATCCACATCAGTAATATAAACGCCTTCCGGAACATCATATGCCATCATGACATCGGCAGGCACCTCTGCAAGGTGATTGCCCAGATAGATCCGCTCCTGGGAATTTGAAAGATCCTCTATCAATTGTTTGACTGAACTAATTCCATAGGCATATATGAGGTTTTCCATCCCCTTCTCATGATGGTCACTGCAGATGATCCCAACCACCTGCCCCCTTACATTTGTAAGAATTCCGCTTGCATCTACACTTGCATATATATCCGTTGTCAGCAGATGGTATGCGGCATCTGTTTCGTTAATCTTAGTCTGGGCCGAAGTAACCGATCCATAGCACACCGAACTGCTTCCCAGAGGCATGCCTGCAGCTATCACTGCATTTCCTGTTATGCTCCTTGCTGATGAATTTCCTATGGTCGCTATCGTATACGATTCCTTTGCGCCTTCTGGAATCGCCCCCAGCCTTATGGCGTAAATTGCCAGACCGGTCTCACGATCCACGCGTCTCATATACACATCCCTGGTGCTGTCTCCGCTGGGGAATTTAACAGTCAGCCCTCCATCAGATTCAGTCTTTATCCGTCTGCTGTCTGCAAGTATCAGCAGTTCATATCCGTTTTCGCCTATTATTACACCGGTGGTACGCCTTCCCTTAAGCTCCTCCTCATTGAGCCAGTCGTCAATTCCCTGGTCTGCCGTAAGTACGACCAGACTCTTAGACACCTCACCGGACATGGAATACATCTTCCGGTAGAGCTGCATATAATCCTCCAGTTCCACCTCACGTTCAGCAGGTGCCGGCGTTACCGAAGGTTCTGCAGCCGGTGTCGTACCTGTAGTGGCACTATTATCACCATTACTGTTTTCCACATCATCATCGCTTAAGCTCATTTCCTCGATGGGCTTTTCGACCTCTACCTGCACTGGTGCGGATGATGCGTCGGGATCGCCAGGTTCGGTTCCCGGAGAAATCTCCGAATCCTCTAATGGCCTTACAGCCTCTACCGGATAATCCTCATCCTCAACGTTCTCATTCAGTTCCACCGGCATTAGTTTTATATCCTGATCAGAAGTGATCCATTTGCTCAGAAGAGGCTCCATCAAAAGGAATGTAAGACAGGCAATAATACCAAAAAGAACAGCCATTCCCGAAGTAAACAGCGAACGCTTTATAAGCTTTTTCTTATTGACAGGACGCTCCCGTATCTTTTCCCGGATAAAGTCATAATCGCTTTTTTCTTCCGGAACACTCTTTGTGGCTGATTCGGGCCCGATATCTTTTTCTGTTTTATCTGGCTCTAATTTATCTTTCTCTTTTTTATCTGTCTCTTTTTTCTTTTCTGTACTCATTTTCAGGTATCTCACCACCAAAAATCGTAATTGTCATCGTCAAAATAGTCAAAGTAACCATCATAATAGTAGTCGTCATCATAGTAATAATCGTCGTCGTAGTAATATTCATCATCGTAATAGCATTCATCATCATAATAGCAATCATCATCGTAATAGCATTCATCATCATAATAGCAATCATCATCGTAATAGCATTCATCATCATAACCGCCATATGACGTGTACTCCGAATAATCACCACTGTTGGGCTCGGCTTCCGAAAATGCTGCCGGGTATTTGGCCGCTATGGTGGGATAGTCATCAAGTTCCGGAATATCTGTAAGCCAACCGATGAAATATGCCGTTATATCGGTCAGCTCATTCGTAACCCTGTCCTGATACATCGTGTATCCATCAGCTCCGTAAGTAGTAAGCATTATTTCATTAGGATAATTTTTCTCGATATACTTCACGAAATCCACGGTTATCCCATCATATTCATTTGAGGAATAAAGATCCCTTGCCCCAAAGAGATGAAGTATCTCATGAGCATATACAGCAGGACATTCCTCTTCACCTTCGTAATTGTAATACATGAAGCATATCTCATTGAAATAATCAGATCCGCCATCCTCATAGTACGGATAGGTACATGACGTTCCCTCAGCATTAAGACAGCATAAAAATGCAATCCCATCAGCACCATACTCTTCCATAAGTGCCTGTGTATCAATATTGTCATCTATATACATTTCCGTGTCATACAGGATTTCTTCCCACTTGGATTCATCATCTATATCCCTGGGGATAGAAGCGCTTATGTCAATATCGTAGTTTAAATCACTGCTGCCGCACGCATCATAGACAAGCTCTACATCTGCGCCATACTGTCTGCCGGATTTTTCCAGAAAATCCGTTGCAATATCCATCTTATTCTGAATGTTATCCTTCATGCTTCCGGACCAGTCATCTTCACCATCATAGTAAAGCACCACCAGAACGGTCTTCCCGTTCAGGAAACCTGCACTGCCTTTGGGATCAAGCCCATATGAGTCCTGTGCATCACCATCATCCTGTACTCCTTCAAACTCATGCGTATCCTCAAAATATGATGCATACTCCGAATAGCCGTTCTCCTCAAGCCATTCCTCACCATACTCGGATATCTCGGCTGACTCCATTGCTTCGGAAACAGTAGCTTTCATCGCCCCACCCGCTACAACGAAGATTAATATGATAATGATAAGAAATACTGTCGTCGCAACGATTATTACCACAGCCAGAACGATAGGAATCAGTGCAAACATTGATAATACAAGAAGTACTATCAGCAGAGTGTTATCTTTCTTCTTTGGAGGGACATAGTACCCGGGGCCGTGGTTCATTCCGGAATCATTGCCTGCTCCGTACTGTTCACCACTATTCATGCCATGCGCATTGCCATAAGATGCCTGTCCCGTTGTCCGTGCACCATCCTGTTGCCATGTGTTGTTTGCTGCGGACTCCGTCTTAGTCCCGCAGTTAGGACAGTATTTAATTCCATCAGAAAGATCTGTTCCGCAATTTTTACAAACCATATACCATTTTCCCTATATGCATAGCTCGCTATGCACCCAATAATATTAAATTTACCGCTAAACGTTTCGCTTAAAACCCATTCGATTTTTTAGGATATTATACCAAAAAAAACAGCCATTCGCACTTTTATGTGTTAATATATCCTTTATGAACGAGAAAGCATTACGAATTTTGGAATTCAATAAAATAACAGATACACTATCCGGATTTGCCGGGAGCGAGCCGGCAAAAAAGATGTGTCATTCCCTTCGTCCGTCATCAAACATGGACTGGGTGATACATGCTCAGGATGAGACTGAATCTGCACTCAAACGCATACTGAAAAATGACTGCATATCCTTCGGTTACAACATTGATGTACGTCCTCTTCTGAAGGCGGCTGCAATAGGCAGGATGTTGTCTGCATCAGAGCTTTTATGCATCTCCAGACTGCTTTCCAACGTAGCATCTGTAATTGCATATAACAGTGAATCCGACAGTACAAAGGGTAATTCTGCAGAGGAACAGGAATCTCACGACTGCCTTGAAGAGTATTTCAAAGTTCTTGATCCTTTAGGCTTCCTTTCAGATGAGATTACCCGATGCATCCTGAATGACGATGAGCTCAATGATGATGCCAGCAGCAGACTCCGGGATATAAGGAACGAAAAGAAAGTTACTTCCGGAAGGATACAGTCCCACCTGTCCAAGATGGTTAACGATACCTACCGTTCATACCTGCAGGACAATATAATTACCCTGCGCGATGGCAGATACTGCATCCCGGTCAGGGCAGAATACAAATCCCAGGTTCCCGGAATGGTCCATGACAGATCTGCCAGTGGTTCTACTCTTTTCATCGAACCGGCTGCCATTGTGGAACTGAACAACAAGCTTCGCGAGCTGGAGATTGCGGAAGACGATGAAATAAGACGGATACTTTCCGAGCTTTCCGCAAAATGCTCCGTTTACAGTGACACCATAAATGAGGACCAGAAGACCATTACCCTTCTTGATTTCATTTTTGCCAAGGCAAAATATGCATTGAGCCTTGATGCCACCAGGCCTTTATACGACACCACCGGAAGCCGCATAATAGAGCTCAGGAAAGCCAGACATCCGCTTCTGGACGGGAAGACCGTTGTTCCCATAGATATAGCTCTTGGCAGAGACTACAACCTGCTGATAATAACAGGCCCCAATACAGGCGGAAAAACCGTTTCCTTAAAGACTGTAGGTCTTCTTACCCTTATGGGACAGGCCGGGCTCCATATTCCGGCATTAGACCATTCAGCTCTTGCTTTTTTCAATGAGGTATATGCAGATATAGGTGACGAGCAGAGCATCGAACAGAGCCTCTCCACTTTTTCATCCCATATGACTTCAATAGTGGATATCCTGAAAAAAGCTGATGATAATTCCCTCTGTCTTTTCGATGAACTTGGAGCCGGAACAGATCCTGAGGAAGGCGCTGCCCTCGCAGTCTCCATACTGGATGACCTGCACAAAAAGGGTATCTGCTGTATGGCCACAACCCACTACAGCGAGCTAAAGATTTATGCACTCACAAGCGACGGAGTAGAAAACGCCTGCTGTGAATTCGATGTTGAATCATTAAAACCCACCTACAGGCTACTGACCGGTATTCCCGGCAAAAGCAATGCTTTCGCCATATCCGCAAAGCTCGGGCTGCCGGAAGCAATAATAAGAGGGGCCGAAAAGTATATAAGCAGCGAGGAAGAAAGCTTTGAAAACATAGTATCCGATCTGGAGGAAAGACGGGTACAAATGGAAAATGACAGAAAGCTTTTGGACGAAGCACTAGCCGATATGAGACATCGTGAAAAGATACTTGCAGACAAAGAAGAGAAGATATTTGAAAAGCGTGAAAAAATAATCGCTGATGCAAGGTCTGAAGCAAAAGATATACTGCAGGATGCCAAGGATATCGCAGACGAATCGATCCGTGCTTTTACCAAACAGGGAACACAGATGAAACCTTCCACCATGGAAAAGAAACGCTCTACCCTGCGTGAATGGATTTCAAAGGAAGAAGAAGCAATCTATGAAGAAGCAATGAAGAATTCCCGCAGAAAAAAACCTTCCGAAGACTCACCTGCGCCTCTAAAGCGGCTGGATCCTGCTCAGATAAAAACAGGTATGAAAGTACATGTGGAATCCCTTGGGATTGATGCCACAGTCACAAGCCTGGCTGATAAAAAAGGCAATGTTACCATCCAGAATGGTGTAATATCATCCAAAGTGAAAGCCTCCGATCTGACACCTGCCAGGGATCCGCAGTCGTCCGACAAGGTAAAGTCCGGTGGCAGCAAACGGGTAGCTACCGGATATGCAAAATCATCAGGCATTCACATGGAAATAAATGTCATAGGCGATACTGTTGACGACGCAGTAATAAAAGTAGACAAATATCTCGATGATGCGTGCATAGCCGGTCTCCAGTCCGTCAGGATAATACATGGCAAGGGGACCGGAGCACTGAAAAATGCCATACACGACCTGTTACGAAGGTCACCTGTGGTGGACAGCTTTTCCATAGCCCCCCACGGCGAGGGTGACGCAGGTGTTACAGTGGCAAAATTAAAATAACGGAGGGGAAACATGGCAGCAAACAAACAAAGAATACTCATTGTGGACGATGACGAGAACATCGCCGAGCTTATCAGCCTTTACCTTACAAAGGAATGCTACGATACAAGGATCGTAGGCGATGGTGAATCGGCACTGGAAGCAGTTTCCAGCTTTGCCCCCAACCTCATTCTTCTGGATCTTATGCTTCCCGGCATCGATGGCTATCAGGTCTGCAGGGAGATCCGCAAGGATTCCTCTACACCAATCATAATTCTTTCTGCCAAGGGTGAGGTCTTTGACAAGGTACTGGGACTCGAGCTCGGGGCTGATGACTACATGGAAAAACCTTTCGATTCAAAGGAACTGGTAGCAAGAGTTAAAGCGGTACTGCGCCGCTATCAGGTTGAACCTGCTGCCCCCGTTGCAGAATCCTCTGAAAACGAGGTCAGATATCCGGACCTCATAGTAAATAAAACAAACTACAGCGTACTTTACATGGGACGCAAGATAGATATGCCTCCCAAGGAGCTGGAGCTGCTTTTCTTCCTTGCTTCCACCCCCAATCATGTCTATACCAGGGATCAGCTTCTTGACCAGATCTGGGGATATGAGTATATCGGTGATACAAGAACTGTTGATGTCCATATCAAGAGGATAAGGGAAAAGATCCGGGACAATGCAAACTGGCGTATCGCTACAATCTGGGGTGTAGGATACAAATTCGACACCACGCCACAGTAACAGAACCTTATATAAAGTATGAGAAAAACCCTTTATTTAAAAATGCTCATAGCTTACCTTATCTTTGGTGTTTTTGGATTTATCATCGTTTCCACATTCATGCACCAGATGACCTTAAGGCAGCTGGAACAGGATAAGGCCAGGGAACTTTACAAAAGCGCTTCCCTTATGGCACAGAATGAGGCTCTGGCAGTCTACAAAAATGAAATGTCGCTTATCTCACTTAAGGATATCATCGACAGAAATGCAGCTATTTCAGATGCGGTAGTCCGTATAGTAAATCCTTCGGGTCTTATAATCGTTTCTTCCGATTATGATCTGGACGTGGATAATCCGGAAGTAATAGAGAACTTTGACGTAACTTCTCTGTCCGGATCTTTTTACAGTGTCGGTACATTTTATGACTCCCTTGACGGCACGTATCTTACCGTGGCCTCCCCTATCACTTCCGGCCCGGTAGTTCATGGATATGTTGTTGCTTCCTACGATATTGACCTGCTGGAAGAATCTTCCAATCATCTGCTGAACCTCGATTACATACTGCTGCTTATCATGTTCCTCCTGTCCCTGATAATCCTCATATTCTTTACTGAAATGGTATATATCCCCCTGCGGAAGATCATAACAGGTACTGAGCAGTATGCCTCAGGCAACCTTCATTATGAGATTTCCGTAGAAAGTGATGATGAAATAGGGTATCTTGCTGCCTCACTTGCTTATATGGCTCAGGAGCTTGCAAAGGGCGAGGACAACCAGAAAAAGATCGTTGCCAATGTCTCACACGATTTCAGATCTCCCCTTACTTCCATAAAGGGATACCTTGAGGCCATGAATGACGGTACCATTCCCCCTGAGCTTTTCCCCAAATACACAGGCATCGTGATAAATGAGACCGACAGGCTGATAAAACTCACAAATAACCTGCTCACCCTTAACAACCTCAACACCAGCGGAATGATCCTTGATAGGACTGATTTTGATATCAACAATGTGATCAGGCAGACAGCTTCAACCTTCGAGGGGAGCTGCCGCGGAAAGATGATCACCATTGAGCTTGCTCTTGTAGGTGATATCCTCTATGTAAACGCAGACCTTGGGAAGATACAACAGGTCCTCTACAACCTGATCGATAACGCCATAAAATTCAGCCACAAGAATTCCATCATACGTATCGAGACTGCGGAAAAGCATAATAAGGTATTTGTCTCTGTCAAGGACAGTGGCATAGGAATCCCCAAGGAAAGCGTTCCTTTGGTTTTCGACCGCTTCTATAAAAGCGATCTCTCGCGAGGAAAAGATAAAAAAGGCACGGGTCTCGGGCTTTCCATAACCCGTGAGATCATCCGTGCTCATAAAGAAAATATTAATGTTATTTCAACCGAAGGAGTAGGCTCAGAGTTCATCTTCTCCCTCCCCCTTTCCGATGATGATGTCACCGGAGAGGATGAGTAGTTCCCTGTTTCTTACATCTGAAGCAATGCAGAAATTCCCTTGAAGTCCATTTTAAGCCAAAGCTCCCTGATCTTATCATATCTATCTTTTTCCGATAAAGGAACATCATAGGTTTCAAGGTCATTGATAACGGATTCCATATTGTCATAATCCATCCGCAGGGCATAACCTCCAAGCATCTCGTAAGCTTCTGCAAGCATATCTGCAGAAATAACCGGCTTCTTTTTCTTATCGGCAGCTGCCTGTCCTAAGGCGTCACCCAGCCCACTGCTGCACTCTGCGTACATTTCAAGCAGAGACGCTGTCTTTTCATCTATACAGCTGATATTTCCGTTCTTTCCTGCCTCCTCAAGCTCTTCCGCAAGATGGGAGAGGCTCATGACTCCTATTATACCCGCAGTGCTTTTAAGCGCATGCACTTTAATGGTATAGTTGTCCCAGTCTTCATTCTCATAAAAATCACGGATTTCTTTTACCCGGAGCTCAGAGGTGTTCAGGAATATCTCCAGGGCTTCCCTGTATTCTTCAGTACCGCCGCAGTTATCTATACCATTATCAAAGTTTATCCAGTTTATTGCCCTTAATTTTATAACCCAGTCAGGCACTGACATGGCATCGGTTCCCGAATCAGTCTCAGCTGTGTCACTTTCGTTTACGGCTGTCATATAGTCTATGACTTTATCTCCAAGCAGTTTTCCGTTTACAGGTTTCTGTATATAATCACAGAAACCCATATCCCTGTATGCCTGACCGTCGTCATCGACAGAATTAGCGGTAAGTACTATACAGGGGGTCCTGCCGTTAAGCCCCGATGCATCGCTCCTGATTTCCTTAAAAGCAGTCACACCGTCCATATCCGGCATCAGATGGTCCATCAGGATCAGAGCGTACTTAGTTGTTTCTGTCTTTTGTATTGCTTCCGGTCCTGAGGTTGCTGTATCAACCTCAATCCCCCTCTTGGAAAGCAGCTTTTTGATAAGGATATTGTTCATATCCGTATCGTCAACTACCAGAACTTTTCCCAATGAATTGATATCCGTCATTTTTCCTCTTTCTGCCGCTTTGCGGCATCAATGTTCAGTGACATTTTCTGACAACAGTCATCTCAAGAATAATCTTAACAGTTTTTCATTCAGTTTTGTATATGGCTGATACCTCATAGGCATATCTATCCAGTTCTTTTTATCCAGGATGCTCTTTTCATGAGTAAAGGTATAGAATCCGCGCTTTCCATGGTATGCACCCATGCCGCTCTCTCCCACTCCGCCAAAAGGCATCTCGCTGGTTGCTATATGTACCACTGCATCATTTATGCATCCGCCGCCATAACGGCATTTTTCCGTAACCTTTTTGATATTTTCCTTATCCGTTGAGAATATGTACAGGGCTAAAGGCTTAGCATGATCTTCCACCATTTCTATTGCCTCCCCTATTTTCTTATACGTAAGTACAGGCATTATGGGTCCGAATATCTCCTGTCCCATAACAGGATCCTCCCAGCTCACATTATCCATAACCGTAGGCTCGATGCGAAGAGTTTCCGCATCACTTTTTCCCCCGTGCACCACCTTTTTCTTTTCTATCAGTGAGCATATCCTGTCATAATGCTTTTTATTGATCATCTTGCCATAATCCCTGTTTTCAAGGGGATGGCGTCCAAACTGCCTTATTATCTCCTTTTTCACATATACCAGGAACTCATCCTTTACCGATTCATCACAGAGGATATAGTCAGGAGAGACACAGGTCTGTCCGCAGTTCATGAATTTAGCAAATACGATACGTCTTGCAGCCAGCTTAAGCTTTGCCGTTCTGTCGACTATGCAGGGACATTTACCGCCCAGTTCAAGCGTCACCGGCGTAAGATGCTCAGCTGCCTGACGCAGCACTTCCTTACCCACTGCCTGTGATCCCGTAAAAAAAATATAATCAAACTTCTGCTTCAGCAGAAACCTGTTTTCTTCCCTTCCGCCGGTAAATACCGCAACATATTCCCTCTTAAAAGTCTCCCTTATCATCTTAGCCATAACCGCCGATGTCTCCTGTGAGTAAGCAGAAGGTTTCAGCACTATGGTGTTGCCCGCCGCCAGAGCATTTATTAACGGCGCCATCGAAAGCAGAAAAGGATAATTCCAGGGGCTCATGATGAGCACATTGCCATAAGGGCATGGCACGATCCTGCTCACGGCATGGAAGTTCGTGATCGGAGTAGGCACTCGCCTGACAGCCGCATACCTGCCAATGTGACGCAGCATATAGCTTATTTCACTAAGCGCAAGTCCCACTTCGCAGATATAGGCTTCCATCCCTGACTTTCCCAGATCCATACGGAGAGCCGCCTGTATTTCAGGCTCATACTTTCTTATGGCACGAGCAAGCTTCTTAAGCGCCCGTATCCGGTAACCTACAGGAAGCGTAGCGCCTGTCCTGAAAAAAACACGCTGCGCATTTATTATCCGTTCTTTTTCTGCATCCGTCATCATAATACTCCCAATAATGAGTTACTCAGACTTTATGTCCTTCCAGTAATCATTCATAAGATCTATCGTATCATCGTCAAGGCGCTGATATACCTCACAGCCGCTCATATCATCCAGGTCCGGGAAGAGTGTCTTGTTATTCCTTACTTCCTCATCCAGATTTGCAATAGTCGCCTGATTTGATGTGGCATAATACACGTACTCAAAATTCTTTTCTGCCACATCCTCACGGCACACCAGATAATCCAGGAACTCATAGACTGCATCCTGGTTCTCACAATCCTTCGTCATAGCCCAGCAGTCAATCCATAAGTTTGTCCCCTCCTTTGGAATGACATACTTAAGCTTGTCATTTTCCAGCTCAGCCAGTATGCCGTCTCCGGAATAAACTACGCCTATTGCCGCATTCTCAGCGATCATCTCATCCCTGACCTCATCCACCAGGTACTGGTAAACATCGGGCTTCTGCTCTATGAGAAGATTTTTAGCTGCTTCCAGCTCTGCCCGGTCGGTAGTATTGCAGGAATGTCCCTGATATTTTTCTGCTATCATGAACGCATCTCTCATGCTGTTCTGCATATATATGGAACCTGCATACTTGCCGTTAAACAGCACATCCCAGCTGTCGATCTCCTCGTCCACCATTTCGGTATTGTAAAGGATTCCGACTGTGCCCCAGAAATACGGAAGCACATACTTATTTCCCTCGTCAAATGTATTGCAAAACTCCCATATTTCGGGGCTGATATTATCTATATGCTCAAACCTTGAAAAATCCATTTCCTGAAGAGATCCCTCCGACATCATCTTCATAAGCACATATTCCGAAGTGCATAGACAGTCATACTTAACTGCTCCTGCCGAAAATTTAGCATATAATTCCTCGGGTGTTGAGGCCTCCTCATAGAGTACTTCTATACCGGTCTCTGCCGTAAAATCATCAAGGATTTCAGGATCGATATACATACCGTAATTAAATACGGTGATGGACTCCTTTGTACCGCCGTTACATCCGGAAAATACACATACCGAGCCTATTGCAAGGGCCATCAGCAAAGCAATTCTTTTCTTCATTTTTTTCACCTTTCTGCCGCTTTAATTTTATTCTTTTTCGGTGCCGTCAGTACATTGACTGATACAAGCAACAATACCGTTATTATAAATATGACTGTAGAAAGAGCATACATGCTGGGTTCGATGCCCCTTCTCTTTTCCGCATATACCATAGTGGACAGATTATCAAATCCCGCACCTTTGGTAAAAAACGTGATCACGAAATCATCCATGGACATTGTAACTGCCATGAAGAAACCGGCAAGCATCCCCGGAACTATTTCCGGAAGGATCACCTTGAAAAAGGAATATACAGGTCCGCCCCCCAGGTCCCTGGCTGCTTCATAAGTACTTACATCTATCTGGTTAAAACGCGGCATTATATTCAATATCACATATGGAATATTAAATGTGATATGTGCCAGCAGGACGCTTGTAAAATTGAGTTTCATGAAGCTCATAAAGAAAAGCATCATGGCAATACCTGTAACTATATCCGCATTCAGCATGGGTATATTTGTTATAGTCATGACAAGTGAATACTGTCTCTTGTTCATAGCATCGATACCTATGCAGGCCACGAGTCCCAGCAGGGTCGCTATTACCGCACTTATAAGTGCCAGAGCTATAGTATTGCCGAATGCATTCATTATCCTTGTGGATCGGAACATGTCCGCATACCATTTTAATGAAAATCCTCCCCAGGAAGCATACGTCTTCCTGGAATTAAACGACAGCACAATAAGCACCAGGATAGGCGCATACATAAAGATCATAACTATTGCAACATAAAATCTGCAGAAAAAACTCTTAAGCCCTACCATACATTAGACTCCCTGTCTTTTCCTTCATGCTTTTCGGTAAAAAGCAGTCCTATTATAACAAATATCAGTAAAGCGAATGAAAGTCCCGAACCAAGATTGTAATCCGCCGTCGTCAGGAACTCCTGCTCTATTATATTTCCCAGGAGCTGTATCTTTCCTCCGCCCAAAAGCTCGGGAATTACGAAAGATGTAAGTGATGGAATGAACACCATGGTAATACCGCTGATAATGCCGGCTTTTGACAAAGGTATCATTATCTTGAATATCTTCTCAAATCTGGATGCCCCCAGATCCGCAGCGGCATCAATGATGTCGTCCTCAATATCCATAACCGCATTGTATATCGGAAGTATCATATAGGGCAGGAAGTCATAGACTATACCAAAAACAATTGCTCCCTTTGTATTTAACATGCTAAAAGGTCCCAGTCCTACAAGACCGATGACTGTATTGATTATGCCATTCTTATTGAGTATTATCTGGAGCGCCATGATGCGGAGCACGGAATTCATCCACATTGGAAGAATGAGAACCATAAGCATGGTGCTCTTATTCTTAAGATCCAGGCTTCTCATCATCAATGCCAGCGGATATGCGATCAAAAGGCATATCACGGTACATATTAGCGACAGCTCTAATGAAAGCAGCGTCGCCTTGATATGATTTGAATCAAGAATGGCAAACACGTTGGAAAGGGTTATTCCGCCTTCCTTTGTCGTAAAGGCATAGTAGGCCACAAAAATAAGCGGAACGACAATAAATGCCACCATCCATATGATATATGGCAATGCCACGTATTTACGCTTCATCATTACTCCTTATGATTGACCTCTTCGTCTTCAGATTCAGGCTTATTCATTATCTGAATATTAAAAGGCTTCACGTACAGATCTATATCCATTCCCGGCTCATGATACTCGGTTGTGTGTATCATCCAGTTTATACCTATTCCTTCGGCAAATATCTCATAATGCACACCCTTGAAAAGAATGGATGATACCTTTGCCGGGAAGATGCCTTCTCCCCTCTTTCTTATCTCCATATCTTCAGGACGGATGACTACATCCACAGGCTTATTCTCCCCAAAGCCTTTGTCGACGCAGGCAAATTTTGTACCGTTTATTTCGACCAGTTCATCCCTTATCATGGTTGCGCTCAGAAGATTTGCATCCCCTATAAAATCAGCCACGAAAGCATTCTGGGGCTCATTGTATATATCTTCCGGAGTTCCGATCTGCTGTATATAGCCCTGGTTCATCACCACGATCTTATCAGACATGGTAAGGGCTTCCTCCTGGTCATGTGTAACAAAGATAAAAGTTATGCCCAGCTCTTTCTTAAGACGTATCAGCTCTTTCTGCATATCCTGACGGAGCTTCAGGTCAAGTGCTCCTAACGGCTCATCTAACAGAAGCACTTTCGGTTCATTAACTATTGCTCGTGCAATGGCAATACGCTGCTGCTGGCCACCGCTCAGGGAACGCGGCTTTCTCTTTTCATAGCCCTTAAGATTAACCAGCTCCAGGGCATAGTTAATCTTATCCCGTATATACTTCTCGTCCTTCTTTTTTACCCTCAGGCCAAAGGCGATATTATCCTCTACAGTCATATGGGGAAAAAGCGCATATTTCTGGAATACGGTATTTAGCGGCCTTTTTTCCGTAGGCATGTAAGTGATATCCTCACCGTCCATAAGAACCTTTCCCGAATCAGGGGTTACGAAACCGCCTATAATCCTTAGAGTAGTGGTCTTTCCGCACCCGGAGGGACCAAGGAGGGTAACAAATTCATTCCTCTTGATATCCAGTGAAAGATCCTCCAGGACCATGGTCCCCTCAAATGATTTATTTATTCCTACTAAGTTTAAAATATCTGTATCCATCTTAATCCCTCACCCATTCAGCCTGCCGGTAACGCAGACCGGGTTTAAGCAGTAAAAAACAAGCAAAGCATAGTATATCAGATTTTAAGCATTCATTCCACGAATAACGGCCGACTTTAACTTTCTGTTTTCGCCGCCTCTTCCTTCCCTGGAAGATAAGCAAGCACGGAAAGTATCCTGTTGTTTTCCGCCTTTTCCACCTTGAGAAGGGTTCCGTCCTCAAGGGTCACTTCCTCGCCTTCCTCAGGCAGCCTGTCATCCAGGTATTCTATGATTATTCCGCCTATCGAATCATAATCTTCGCTTTCAAATTCCGTCCCTATGGCATCATTTATATCATCTAACTTCATGGTGCCTTCTATACGATACACCCCATCGCCCAGTTTGCATATCATCTCATCTTCGTCGTAATCGTACTCATCACGGATCTCGCCGAATATCTCCTCCACCATGTCCTCAAGAGTGATCATTCCTTCTGCTGCGCCGTATTCATTAAGAACGATAGTCAGAGGAACGCTTTTTTCACGCATCTCACTCATCAGTTCCGAGACTTTTTTATATTCATAAGTATAATAAACATCACGCATCAGATCCCTTAAATGGAATTTATCAGGATTTTCGATAAACAGCATATCCTTAACGTTAAGGACACCGATGATATTGTCCGGCGATTCATCATATACAGGAATCCTTGTATACATATTTTCCTTGAAAAGATCCATAAGCTCCGAATATGACGTATGGAAATCCGCAGTGACCATATTGACTCTCGGGACCATGATATCCTTGGCTACAGCATCTGAAAAATCAAACATATTGTGGATCATCTCACGCTCGCCGGATTCTATCACACCCTGGGAGTGGCTTGTATCCACATAGGAAAGCAGTTCGCTTTCGGATATGCTCACGATCTTTTTTTCAGGATCTATACGCATTAGTCTGAGCAGTCCGTTGGACAGCTTATCTATGACAAAAACCACCGGGAAAAGAACAAACATCAAAAGCCTGATGACCGGAGCATAGGCAAAAGCTATCTTTTCATTCTTGAGCATAGCTGTAGTCTTGGGAACGATCTCCCCAAACAGGAGAACTATCACTGTCAGAAGCCCCGTTGCGATTCCCACCGCCCAGGAGCCGAAGATATCCGTAGCCAGCACAGTCGCCAGTGCGGACGCTGAAATATTTACTATATTATTACCTACAAGAATGGTCGTGAGCATCCTGCTGTAGCTTGAAAGAATATCAGACACCATAGCTGCCCTAGCAGAGCCCGACTCCACCTGAGTCTTAAGCCTGGTCCTGTTCAATGTTGAAAAAGCTGTTTCAGCGGATGAAAAAAAGGAAGAGCACATTATAAGAAGAATAAGCACCAAAAAGCCTATTGCATTTTTTTCCGTAAAAGAGATTTGCATCAGTTTCTCGATCATTTCTTCTTAAGACGCTGCCTGACGACCTCATATGAAAGCACTGCAGCCGCCACTGAGACATTAAGAGAGTCCAGTTCACCTTTCATAGGGATACTGACATGTATATCGCACTTTTCACTGACCAGCCGGCTTACGCCTGAGCCTTCCGATCCCACCACCAGACCTATAGGTCCCGTCAGGTTGCAGTCGTACATCACGTCACCGTCCATCTCAGCACTTGCAAACCACATTCCCTTTTCCTTCAATTCCTCTATCGTTCTCGAAAGATTAGTGACTTTGGCAACAGGAACATAGTTAATCGCCCCTGCCGATGCTCTGGCAACAGTGGAAGTCAGCCCCACCGCCCGGTTCTTTGGGATTATCACACCATGTGCCCCCGCCTGGCAGGCAGTCCTTATTATAGCGCCCAGATTATGAGGATCTTCCACCCCGTCAAGCAAAAGTATGAAAGGTTCCTCCTCCCGTTTTTTTGCCAACGCAAATATATCTTCAACTTCGGCATATTCATAAGCTGCCGACGACGCAATAACTCCCTGATGCATGCCCGTCTCGCTCATATGATCAAGAAAGCTCTTATCCACAAAACGGATAATGGTATCGCTTTTGTGTGCAAGCCGCTTTATTGTCTGGATAGGACCGTCCTGACAGCCATCCAGTATATAGATCTTATCAATAGTCTTGCCTGAACGGTACGCTTCTATAACAGCATTCCGTCCTTCTATGCGGTTTTCGTTAACCGCATCTGAGTCTTCTGCCACATCGTACTGTTCAGTTCCGGGCGATGTGCGCGCTGCTGCCTCAGCAGTCTTTTCTGCCCGTTTTATATCTTTTATTTTTTTTCGCGGATCCGGATGCGAAGACGGTCTTTTTCCGTTTTTGAAATTATGCATTCTGTTTTCCCCTGTTTCCTGTTATAGAAAACGCCTAATTCATTTAATTCTATTATCTGCAATGCCGGTCTTTTGTTACTCCCTGATCTTACGCATCAGGCTTGGCCAGATATTCTATTCCCTTTAGAATAAGTTCCGACGCCCTCTTGTCCTGACCTTCCAGATAGAGATAACCTATTACAGCCTCAAGTCCGGTAGCCCTGCGGTAGTCTGCAGGCTCCGCATTCTTAGGCATGGTATGTGATTTGGAATTTCTCCCTCTTTTGAAAACTGCCAGCTCATCATCGGTAAATTCATCCGTATCAATATAATACCTTGCTATGGCTGCCTGAGATGATGCTTTTACAATACCCGTCACCTTCTTATGCAGCTTTTCCACCTGCATATTGCCTTCAGACACTACATAAGTACGGACAACCATTTCATAATAGGCATCGCCTATGTAAGCAAGCACCAATGGCGATAGCTGCTGTGCATCATTCTGACGATCCGGTGCTATAGTCTCATTCACGCCCTGTGCCACTTTACACCCTCTCTGGTATCTTCAAGGATTATCCCCTTTGCCGCAAGCTCATCCCTGATCGCATCAGCCTTCACAAAATCCTTTGCCTTCTTTGCGGCCTTTCTTTCCTCGATCTTTTCTGTAACATATTTCTCGGTTTCTTCATCCACGCCTTCAGCGGCATCTTCTGACAGCGCATCAGCACGCTTTATCAGATCAAGTGACAGGACTTCATCAAAGCTGTCAACAAGTGCCCGCTTGGTGGCATCATTCATATCAGCCTTTAAGACATCGTAAAGGACTGTAAATGCCATTGATGTATTTACATCATCCGTAAGCGCTTCCGTAAATTTCTGTCTGTATTCATCAAACTTATCCTGCTGTACCTCACCCTCTTTGGAAAGCTGGGATATACGCTTAATGAGCTTTTCATATGTACCGGCCATGCTCTCCAGCACATCATAGGAAAATTCAAGAGGCTTTCTGTAGTGCGACTGCAGACAGAAGAACCTGTATGCTAACGGGTCATACCCTTTTTCCTGAAGCACGCTTACTGTCAGGAATTCGCCGGATGATTTGCTCATCTTGCCATTCTTATCTACAAGGTGATGAACGTGGAACCAGTATTTGCACCAGGGATGCCCCAGAAAAGCCTCGCTCTGCGCGATCTCATTAGTATGATGAGGGAATATATTATCAACACCGCCGCAGTGTATATCCATATGTTCCCCAAGATGCTTTATGCCGATGCATGAGCACTCGATATGCCAGCCGGGATAACCATAGCCCCAGGGGCTGTGCCACTTAAGTTCCTGGTCATCAAATTTAGACTTGGTAAACCATAGAACAAAGTCACTGCGGTTACGCTTATTTGTATCCTCGTCAACATCATCCCTTACGCCGACCATAAGGTCATTCTCGTTAACATTGCTGTTGGAAAGCACGTAATAATTCTCAAGCTTTGATGTATCAAAATATACATTCTCACCGGCCTGATATGCATAGCCCTTTTCCAGAAGTACCTCTATCATATTTATGAATTCAGGTATACAGTGGGTCGCAGGCTCTATTACATCCGGCATGCCGATATTGAGCTTTGCAAAATCCTTAAAAAAGGCATCTGTATAAAAATCAGCTATCTCCAGCACCGTCTTATGCTCGCGCTTTGCGCCTTTAAGCATCTTATCTTCACCTGTGTCCGCATCACTTGTAAGATGTCCCACATCAGTGATATTCATAACGCGCTTTACATCATAGCCGGCATATCTCATAGTCTTAACCAGCACATCTTCACAGATATAGCTTCTTAAATTTCCGATATGTGCAAAATGATATACCGTAGGACCGCAGGTATACATCTTTACCTTTCCCTCTTCATACGGTACAAATTCCTCAACCAGCCTGCTTTTTGTATTGTATAGTCTCATTTCTTTCCTTTCCGCAGCAGTCCCCGCCGCTTCGCTTTAAAAAATCTGCTCAGCCGGATTCTCTAAAGCTCCATAAAACATTCTGCCACATAACACTAAGTGGTAATTATATCAAATTTTATGCTGTATTGCTAAATTTCATGCAGCACACATTTCTGTCACACTTCTATCTTCTTGTACTTTTTCTTTTCTTTTTTATTTTTTTCCTTATCTCCGACTTTATCTTTAGCCTTATCTTTATCTTTCTTATGCTTCTTTTTCAGACTCTTTTCAGCTTTGTCCTTTTTTGTTTTTTTCAGTTCGTCGTATTTCCGTGCATCTTCCTTCTGCACATCTTCCTTCTTCACATCTTCAGAGGCTCTGAGTGCTTTTAATGCAGGACATGCGCCACCGGCCCCCATACAGCCCTGAGCAGAAGCACAGCCCTGTGCTGCGGTCATTCCTTTGTCCGTAACATCTGCAGACACTGCATCATCATAATTACTCAGCAGACAGACAGCCTGCGCAGCTATCCCCTCTTCACGTCCTGTAAATCCAAGGTGTTCTTCGGTAGTGGCCTTGATGCTTACCCTGGAAATATCAAGGCCAAGATCTTCGGCAATATTTGCCCGCATACTATCAATGTACGGACGCATCTTAGGTGCCTGGGCAATAACTGTTGCATCCACATTTTCTATGATGTATCCCTTCTCATTTACCATATCAGCAACACGTTTTAAGAGCACTCTGCTGTCAGCACCTTTAAATTCCTCCGATGTATCCGGAAAGTGCAGTCCGATATCCCCCAGCGCAGCCGCTCCCAGGATTGCATCGGAAATCGCATGGAGAAGAACATCTGCATCAGAATGCCCTGCTAGCCCCTTTCTGTAGGGAATATCCACACCGCCTATTATCAGTTTACGGTCTTCCACAAGTCTGTGTACATCATATCCGCTTCCTATTCTCATGACTCCTCCATATTCCTATACATAAATTAATCTGTCCGTAGCTGAATGCCCGGATCTTAAATAAGCTTGCCTGTCAGTTCTATATTCTGATTATCGATCAAATATACGGCTACATATATTTCCTGTACCTGCCGTATTCTCCGGCATCGATCTCACGTTCCAATGTTTCATTGAAAAGAATGCGCCTTGTATCCAGATCATCCGGTTTAACGATACGCCCCCGTCTGTCATAATAGGTAATAATTGACGTATTATGGGCAGGGGTTCCTTCAGGCACCGGAATCTCAAATGCCGGATTCCTTTTATCGGATTTCTTTAGACCGGATTTTTCTGATTTGGATTTCTCTGATTCGGATTTTTTTATTTCCTCGGATGCCTTTTCTAAATCAGGGGAAAGACCGACTTCCTGATTTTCTGCCTCCTCATAAACATTGTCACCGGATTCTTCCGTTTTTGTCTCATCATTTCCGTACCAGACAAAGTCCAGTATCTTCTTAAACAGGCTCTTTAGAAAATTCGAGATATTTTCAATGAGAGCATCTGTATTGCCGGACTCAGTTTCATCCTTTTTCTCCGGTTCTGCTATGTGGCTTTCGTATGTATCTTTTTTTCCTCGTGGCAGTTTATCATTGAGAACAGTTTCATTCCCATCCGTCTTTTCATCCCGGCTTCTTTCCCATACCACACCCCGTTCATCGTGGTCAAGTAAAAAAGCCGGCACACCGGCAGCATCTACCTTTTTCCGCTGTCCCGTACCGGGAGTGTAGGAATTAGCGTAAATATTGCTGTTGTCGACTCTGTTTACCATTTATTAATGACTTATCGGTCTGCTGCGGATAACGATATCTGCAAGCCTTTACTGTCCCCCGCCAAGGAACGGATTAGCTCCGCCTGCAGGCGTCTGCCCCGGCGTTCCATATGCAGGATTAAAATTAACAACACTGCTGCCTGCGCCCTGTGCCGGCTGTGCATACAAAGGATTGCCTGAAGGTGCTGCTGGCTGGCCATACAGTGGATTACCCGAAGGCGCTGCAGGCTGACCGTACATAGGATTGCCTGAAGGTGCTGCCGGCTGGCCGTACATAGAACTTCCGCCCGGCGCTGCAGGCTGACCATACATAGGACTTCCACCGGGTGCTGCCGGCTGACCATACATAGAACTTCCTGCCGGCATGGAAGGCTGCGGTGAAACAACCCCCGGCTGAGGAAGTATCCTTCCTTGTTCCATCCTCTGAGCCTCTTTCAGCGCTTCCTGAAGAGCCCTGTCCATTGCCTGCTGTTGGCGCTGCTCATCTCCGCCGGCACCAATCTTGTATTTCTGAGTCTTAAATATATTATCTTCTTCAGGATTACCGAAATCAAAAGACATATCCCCCATATTGGAAAGGGCTCCGCCGGCTGTTCCGGCACCGGACTGAATATTCTTTTCGGCTTTTCTTAAATTCGGAGACTCAAACACTGAATTAAGAGCCTCTTCTCTCGCCATCTCTTCCTGACGGATTTTCTCCATGATCGATACTCTGGATGTTCCCGTAAGAGCTCCGCCGCCACTCTTAACAACCGTCTGATTGAGCAGCGGAGATTCAAACACCGGTCCATTGTTCTGAGCGGGATCTACCAGAATCAGATTCGACTCCTTCTTTTCTTCCATTCCGCCCAGCTTTTCAATAACTGTTCTGCTGCTGCTTCCACCTATACCGGCATGTACTCCAACCTCCGTATGCTGCTGTCCCGGATCAAGAGTGTACAGATTCGCTTTGATCCCGGAATCATTCTTTGAAGGTGCGGTTCCATATAACGATGCGGGTGCTCCCGGATCGGTCTGCGATGCTGCAGGCTGCGCAGGTGCGGTACCGTATAACGATGCAGGTGCCCCGGGATCCGTCTGAGGTGCCGCATACAATGAAGGCTGTGCTGACGGTGCTGCGGGCTGTGCCGGTGCTGTACCATATAACGATGCAGGTGTCCCGGGATCCGTCTGAGGTGCCGCATACAATGAAGGCTGTGCTGACGGTGTCGCGGGCTGTGCCGGTGCGGTACCGTATAACGATGCAGGTGCCCCGGGATCCGTCTGAGGTGCCGCATACAATGAAGGCTGTGCTGACGGTGCCGCGGGCTGTGCCGGTGCT
>JAEEGL017228480.1_pt1 | contig 34406 bp, 23 predicted proteins | sample 9134231 | NCBI WGS metagenome assembly JAEEGL01 (sample SAMN16246548, study PRJNA631951) | gut metagenome | biome: gut microbiome; feature: rumen; material: fiber-attached | host: Bos | place: Iran: Karaj | collected 2018-10
GGGGTTGAGGATGAAATAAAGGATCTTTTTACACGACCTGTATATAACAGTATAGAAGAGGTGATACGTGATGCCCGGGAAACATCTTGATGTATATTATCATGGAAAACAGGTCGGAACCCTTGCAGAGACTCCGGAAAAAAATATAGCTTTCCAATACACGCATGACTGGCTGAAGGAAGGCTTTTCCATCAGTCCGTTTTCACTTCCGTTAAGGGATAATGTTTTTGTGCCCAAAGACAAAAACAGGGAGCTTTTTGACGGACTTTACGGAGTTTTTTCGGACAGCCTTCCGGATAACTGGGGGCGTCTGCTTCTTGATAAATATCTGTTATCCCATGGTATTAATGCGGCAGATCTGTCTGCCCTGGATAAACTTGCTTATATAGGCGCATCCGGAATGGGGGCTTTGGAATATCATCCTTCTAAAGAGAAAGACTTTAATATAGATACCAAAGGACTGAATTATGATGAGATAGCCGGGGAATGCAATAAGATCCTGTCGTCAAAGTCGTCGGATCGGCTGGATCTGTTATATAATCTGGGCGGTTCGAGCGGCGGAACCAGACCTAAGATATTATTGTCTGAAGCAGGAAAGGAATGGATCATCAAGTTTCCGGCCAGCAAGGATCCGAAGATCTGCGGGATCAGGGAATATGACTATTCCGTATGTGCGAAAAAGAGCGGTATCAACATGACGGAGACCAGGCTGATACCATCGGATATATGTGACGGATATTTCTGCACGGAGCGTTTTGACAGGAAAAGTGGCTTAAAGATAATGACATTAACTTTTGCCGGGGCGTTGGAAGCTGATTTCAGAGCGCCATCCTGCGACTATGCTATATTTATGAAAATGGTAAGCGCATTTACAAAGGATTGTGACGAAGATAAAAAACAGATGTACAGGGTTATGTGTTTTAATATCCTGACTCATAACAGAGATGACCATACAAAGAACTTTTCTTTTCTGTACACCGAAGACAAAGGCTGGAGACTTGCCCCGGCGTATGACCTGACCTACAGCGATACCTATTTTGGCGAGCATACGACTTCGGTAAACGGTAAAGGTAAGGATATAGCAAAGGATGATCTTATAAAGGTTGGCATGGATGCCGGCCTGAAAAAAGATTATTGTATCGAATGTCTTGAGGAGATCCAAACCGGAGTCCGGGATCTGGAGAAATATAGTGTAAAACCTAAGCGTGGCAGGGGTGAGAAAATACCCGTTAGTGTACGTTTATCTGATATGATCGAAAATCTGCCGCTTAAGGTTTAATTACTGCCGGGACAAACCTCAACCTTTCTTAATCGCGATAAAAAACAGAGGTTAAGAAAGGTTGAATTATTGACCGCCGGTTTGCAGAGCCGGCGGTTTTGTTGTATACTGAAAGGTACGATTGAAAAGCATATTTAAGGGATAAAAAGGTATAATTGTTATATGCGGATTGGAACAGCGGGAAATACGGCGGACATCATAAGCCGTCATAAATTCAGTATAAGGAAGAAATACGGCCAGAATTTCCTGGTGGACGCCTCCATGCTGGAAAAGATAGTGAATGCAGCAGGGATCAGCGAAGATGACAAGGTGCTAGAGATAGGCCCCGGACTGGGAGCCATGACCCAGATCCTGGCGGAAAGCGCCGGGGAAGTGACGGCAGTGGAGATAGATAAAGAGCTCATCCCCATATTAAAAGAGACGCTGACCGGCTATGATAATGTAAATATAATAAACGGCGATATCATGAAGCAGGAACTTAAGGAGCTTTGCGGCGGAGAGAAATACAAGGTGGTAGCCAATCTGCCTTATTATATAACCACCCCGATAGTTATGAAGCTTCTGGAAGAAAACGCCGGTATAAAGAGCATCACCATCATGATACAGAAGGAAGTGGCCCAGCGTATGCAGACCGGACCGGGCAGCAAGGATTACGGAGCCCTTTCCCTGGCGGTGCAGTATTACGCAAAGCCGGTTTATATCTGTACGGTCCCGCCGGAGTGCTTCATACCCCGTCCCGGTGTGGACAGCGCGGTAGTCCGGCTGGACGTATATGATACGCCTCCGGTCTCCGTGAAGGATCCGGGCTTTATGTTTAAGCTGATACGTGCTGCCTTTAACCAGCGCAGGAAGACCCTGGCCAACGCCATATCCGGGGATTCGGCTCTGAGTATCAGCCGCGAGGCCGTGCAGGAAGCCTTAAAAAGCCTGGGGATGGATGAACTTATAAGGGGTGAAAGGCTTACCCTGGAGGAGTTCGCAAGATTGGCAGACGTCCTTGAAGATAATGGTCACAAGTGATAGAATTAGGAAAGATTCTATAAATACAGGAGGGTTGCGCTTATGAAGAGAATAGGAATGCTTACCAGCGGCGGTGACTGCCAGGCGCTCAATGCAGCGATGCGCGGCGTGGTGAAGACTCTGTATAACAGCGGCACGGAAGTGGAGATCTTCGGCTTCCAGAACGGATACAAGGGCCTGATCAACAGCGATTTCCGTATGCTCACAAACCGTGATTTTTCGGGCATACTTACAAAGGGCGGCACAATACTGGGCTCATCGCGTATGCCCTTCAAGGAGATAGATATTCCTGACGAAAAGGGCAGGAATAAGGTAGAAGAGATGAAGCATACCTATCATAAGCTGAATCTCGACTGCATGATAATACTGGGCGGCAACGGCACCCATAAGACAGCCAACCGCCTGCGTGAGGAAGGGCTCAATATCATAACCCTTCCCAAAACCATAGATAACGACCTGTGGGGCACCGATATGACTTTCGGCTTCCAGAGCGCAGTGGATATAGCCACTGAAGCCATCGACTGTATACATACTACCGCAGACTCCCACGGCAGGGTTTTCATTGTGGAAGTAATGGGACATAAGGCAGGATGGCTGACCTTAAATGCCGGTATGGCCAGCGGTGCGGATATAATACTGATACCCGAGATCCCTTACAAGATCGATAAGGTCATCAAGGCTATCAAGAGGCGTGAGGCAGGCGGCAGCCGTTTCACCATACTTGCGGTTGCAGAGGGCGCTATTTCCGAAGAGGATTCAAAGCTCTCTAAAAAGGATTTCAAAAAGAAGATGGAACAGTATCCTTTCCCCAGCGTGTCTTATGAGGTGGCTGATGCCATCCAGAAAAAGACCGGACTTGAGGTAAGGGTTACGGTGCCCGGACATATGCAGCGCGGCGGCGCTCCCTGCCCTTATGACAGGGTATTTGCTTCCCGCCTGGGTGCAGAAGCCGGCAAACTGATACTGAAGGGTGAATATGGATTCATGGTGGGCTATAAGAACCGTGAAGTGGTAAAGGTACCGCTTAAGGATGTAGCCGGCAAGTTAAAGACCGTGGATCCCGAAGCAACAATAGTAAAGGAAGCAAAGATGCTGGGAATCAGCTTTGGTGACGAATAAATGTCGTACACCGCTTTATACAGAAAATTCAGGCCCCAGAATTTTAATGATGTAAAGGGGCAGGATCATATAGTTACTACTTTGCGTAACCAGCTTAAGATGAACAGATTGGGCCATGCCTATCTGTTCTGCGGCACAAGAGGAACCGGCAAGACTACCGTGGCCAAGATCCTGGCCAGGGCAGCCAATTGCCTGAGTCCTTTAGAAGACGGCAGCCCTTGCGGTGAATGCGATATGTGCAAGGCTATCGCTTCCGGCAGCAGTCTTAACGTATCCGAACTGGATGCCGCTTCGAACAACGGCGTGGATGATGTGCGTACCATTATAGAAGAGGTTAGTTATCCTCCCGTTGACGGCAGATACAAAGTATACATACTTGACGAGGCACATATGCTTTCACCGGGCGCATCCAATGCGCTGCTCAAGACTCTTGAGGAACCGCCGGCATATGTTATTTTCATATTGGCAACAACTGATCCGGGTAAGCTTCCGGTGACGATCTTAAGCCGCTGCCAGCGTTATGACTTTAAGCGCATAGATATCCAGACCATTGCGGCGCGCATGAAGGAGCTTACGGATGCGGAAGGCGTGCAGGCAGAGGATAAAGCCATCATGTACGTTGCAAGGGCAGCCGACGGCTCCATGCGTGACGGCCTGAGTCTGCTGGATCAGTGCGTGGCTTTTAACTTCGGTGAAGTGCTTACTTATGATAAAGTTCTGGATATACTGGGAGCAGTGGATACGGAAGTATTCAGCCGGCTTACCAGGGCGGTCATGAAAGGCAATGTGACCGCAGCGATGAATACTGTAGAGGATGTGGTGATGCAGGGCCGTGAGATAGGCCAGTTTACGGCGGACTATCTCTGGTATCTGCGTAATATCATGCTGCTTAAGGCTTCCGACGGGGATGATATGGAGGAAGTGCTGAATGTATCTTCCGATAATCTGAAGCTGTTAAAAGAGGAAGCCGCGCAGATCGATATGAACACTATCCTTAGGTACATCAATGTATTTTCCGAACTGCAGCAAACCCTGCGCTACGCCACACAGAAGCGCATAATGCTGGAGACCCATCTTATCAGGCTTATGAAACCCCAGATGGATACGGATGTTTCGGCGCTGCTGCAGCGTGTTAAGGAACTGGAGAGAAAGCTGGAAAACGGTATACCGATGGCTAATGTGGTCCCTGCCGATGATGATCCCCGGCCTGTTGCATCATCCAAGCCCCAGGTAAAGCTGTCCATAGCCGTACCTGAGGATATTGAGAAGATAGTGCGTGACTGGCCTGTCATAGTCGGAAAGGCCGATCACCTTCTTAAAGGTGAGCTCAGTAAAGCCAAACCGTCCATGAACGACAGCGGAGTACTGCTGATATGCTTTGAGGATGAGTTCCAGGAAAAGACCGTAAGGGGAGTTTTTTCGGAACAGCTTAAGGCGCTTCTTAACGAGCATGTTGGAAAAGAAGTGGCTTTTGAATTGACCCATTACGATAAGCGGGAGGACTTCGGTGTGCAGTTTGCAGACCTGGAGGCGCTGTTTAATATCACGTATGATGTAGAGTAAAGATTCTTCGGGCTAACGCCCTCAGAATGACACGGGGGGATCATCCGAATCGAAGGATCTTATAAATAAAGAGAGGAGCAATAACCATGGCAAGAAAAGGAGCATACGGCGTAGGAATGCCGGGCAATATGAACAATCTGATGAAGCAGGCACAGCGCATGCAGCGTCAGATGGAAGAGAAGCAGAAGGAACTGGAGGAGAAGGAATATACGGCAAGCAGCGGCGGCGGAGCTGTTGAAGCAACCGTTACCGGTAAGAAGCTGCTGACAAAGCTTACCATTTCTCCCGATGCAGTAGATCCCGATGATGTAGAGATGCTTCAGGATATGATAATCGCAGCAGTAAACGAGGCCATTAATCAGGCTGAGTCTGAGAGTGATGAGCTGATGAGAGGTATTTCCTCAGGGCTTAATCTGCCCTTCTGATGCATCATGGAATATTACAGCGCGGATATAAACCGGCTGGTGGATGAACTTGCTGCTCTGCCGGGTATAGGGAAGAAGTCGGCGGAACGCATGGCTTTTCATATCATAAACCTGCCTGCCGACAGGGTAAAGCGTCTGTCCGAAAGCATCACTGCAGCAAAGGAGAAGGCGCGTTATTGTGCTGAATGCTGCACGCTTACAGATGCGGAATACTGTCCCATATGCGCAAATCCCAAACGTGACCATAAGATGATCATGGTGGTGGAAAATCCCCGTGATCTGGCAGCTTATGAAAAGACCGGTAAATACAGCGGCGTTTATCATGTGCTGCATGGAGCTATTTCGCCCATGAACGGTATCGGGCCTTCGGACCTGAAGCTTAAGGAACTGTTAGAGAGACTTAAGGGTGATGTGGACGAAGTTATAATAGCAACCAATTCGTCACTGGAAGGCGAGGCTACGGCAATGTATATAAGCAAGCTTATCAAACCTGCCGGTATCAAGGTGACGCGTATAGCCAGCGGCGTTCCCGTGGGCGGCGATCTGGAATACATTGATGAGGTAACATTGCTCCGTGCCTTTGAAGGAAGGACGGAGATTTAAAAGATTCTTCGGGCTAACGCCCTCAGAATGACACGGGGCTGTCATCCTGAGCGAAGCGAAGGATCTTTACAAATATAGGAGGATAAGAATATGTCAGTTGAAAAAACCGTTTTTGGTACTACACCCGAAGGCAAAGAGGTGGAACTGTACACCATCAAAAACAAGAACGGCATGATCGCAGAGATCATGACTTACGGCGCGATCTTAAAGAGCCTCTTCGTTCCCGACAAGAAGGGCCGCGTGCAGGACGTGGTACTGGGATACGACAAGCTGTGGATGTATTTTAAGAACGGCAGTTTCTTCGGTGCTACTGTGGGACCTATTGCCAACCGTACCAAGGGAGGCACTTATAAGGTCAACGGAAAGAAGGTTCAGCTTCCCATCAATGACCATAAGGCAAACAATCTCCACAGTGATATCAATAACGGTTTTCATAAGCGTCTCTGGACAGCGGAAGCCGGAAAGAACAGCGTAAAGCTTTCCCTTGAGAAAAAGCACGGCGATCTGGGTCATCCCGGAAACATGAAGGTAAGCGTAACCTATACCCTTACCGATAAGAATGAACTGAAGATAGAATACCATGCTACCTCCGACAGGGATACGGTGATCAATCTGACAAATCATTCCTACTTTAACTTCCAGGGACCTGCCGGTACCAGCATACATGATCATATTCTTACCCTGTATGCATCAAGATACACGGAAGTGGATGCCCAGGCAATACCTACCGGTAATCTTCCCGAAGTAAAGGGAACTCCCATGGACTTTACCAAGCCCAAGAAGATAGGTAAGGAGATCGACAATAAAGATTTCAAGCAGCTTAAACTGGTAAAGGGTTATGATCATAATTTCTGTGTAGACGGTTATAACGGAAAGAAGAAGCTGATCGCAGAAGTAAGCGATCCCAAGACCGGCCGCAGCATGAAGGTATTCAGTGACCTTCCGGGCGTACAGTTCTATGCAGGCAACTGCATCGGAAAGAACAAGGGAAAGAGCAACTTCCCCAACATGCCCCGTAAAGGTTTTTGTCTGGAAACACAGTATTATCCGGATGCGATCAATCACGAGAATTTTGTTCAGCCCGTATTCGGACCCGATAAGGAATATAACACAACTACTATTTATCAGTTTGATTGGTAAAATACCTGATGGCAAAAAAACAGCAGCATGAAGCCGGGGAAAAACAGAATAATGTTGTTGATATGGCGGAATTCCGCCGTAAGCAGTTTAAACTGAAAGCGCGCAGTGTAATAGCCTGGACAGTGCTGATAGTCATACTGCTTGTGGCGGGAGTCGTTTTTTTGCATGATTATTTAAATAAGGTATATGAGACTATGGAGGTCACTTCGGTGGTAGACTGGAAACCTACTACCGGAGCGGTCATCTTGCCTTATGGCAGCGATTTTGTATCATACAGTTCGGACGGTATACACTGTACAAACGCAAAGGGACAGGATATCTGGAGTTTTTCCTATGTCATGCAGGATCCCATGGTGGAAGTGAACGGGGATTATGTTGCTGTTGCCGACAGAGGCGGCCGTAACATCTATATCTATGACAGGACAGGAATGATAGGAGAGATATCGTCACCCAGTCCCGTTCAGATGCTCAGGATGTCTGCGGGAGGCGTGGTTGCAGCAGTTCTGGATGATACAAATATCACGCCGGTCTATCTGTATTATCATGACGGAACTACCATATCTTATTTCAGAACGACAATGTCCCAGAGCGGATATCCTTCTGCAATAGGTATCTCCGATAACGGCAGACTGGTGGGCATATCTTTTCTTTATGTTGATAACGGGCGTATCACCAGCCGTGTGGCATTTTACAACTTTGGTGAGGTCGGTAAGAACGAGACGGATAATTTTGTAAGCGGTCATGAGTATCCGAATGAGCTGGTACCCATGGTCGAGTTCCTTGATGATGATACGGCTTTTGCAGTGGGCAATGACAGGATGATGATATATGAAGGTTCACAGCGGCCTACCAGCATAAGTGAGAATTATCTTCAGGAAGAAGTGCGTTCCGTATATCATGGCGACGGTCATGTGGGTCTGGTTTATTATGATAAGAGCGGGCAGAGCAAGTATGTCTGTGATGTCTATGACCAGAAAGGTGAGAAAAACTGCAGTATATATTTTGACATCGATTATAAGGAGATCCGTTTCTCCGGCGATCAGATGATCATATATAATTCTTCTTCCTGCGAGATATATACTGTTAAAGGTAAATTCAAATACAAGGGTAATTTTGAGGATTCTGTTTATCTTATGCTTCCCGGCAGCAGCCCGCATTCTTATGTCCTGGTCACGGACGGCGGACTAAAGACGGTCAGGCTGAAATAGCCCTGATCCCGGAAAGGAAGCATGGTCATTGTTAGGGGTAATACTCCCCAAGGAGGGTTTAAAGTGAGCGAAAAACTGTATGCTATACATATGGGTAAGGCCGCTCTGGCATTAGACTTATCGGACGGAAGCGAACGCGGCGAGTATGTGGATCAGGATTACATCCTGCATATTCTGGGGAGACCTCACAGAAATATAAATCTGATGTATACCTATTATCCCAAGGACAAGGAATGGCCGGCACGCATATCCGAAGCCTGGAAAGACAAGAAGGTTAATTTTGCCTGGGATTATCCCTATGATGATTATTTTCCTTTCGGTGTAAACGATGAGCCTTTTAAGTTTATGAGGGATATAAGACGACACGGTCAGGATGTTACCCTTACCATTACCATTGACTGTTCCCTGGAAGATGAACTGCTGCGGGAATTCGCAAGGCAGCTGCGCCCCTATGGACGTATGCGCCTCAGGATAAATCATGAATGTACCGGCAACTGGTTCACCCATAATAAGCGTTTCAGCTTTAAGGAGATAGGAGATTTCTTTGTACGCTTCAATAATATAATCAAAGAAGAAGCGCCTAATGTTAAGACAATACTCTGCGCAGGCTTTAATGAGGGCGAAGATAAGCCGGTAGACAGGGAAGATGATCTGCTGGAAGCATACAAGGCTGCAGATGTATGGAGCGCAGACCGCTATCTGGCGCTGCATTACGGCTGGCCTTATGATATTGCCGAAAAAGATGATGGCGGCAGACATACCTTTACGCCTACAGAAAAGACTTATAATGATTTTAAGAATACCTCCGCAAGGCTTCGCAAAGTGACGGGACAGAACAAACCCATGATATCCGGCGAGCTTAATGCGGACGGTGATGTTACCGGTCCCCTGCATCAGGGTGAGACTGTAAAGCGTTTTCTGGATCATATTAAAAATGATAAAGCAGAATGGTTTGACGGTATAACATTCTACCAGTTCCGTGACCGCGGAAGACTGGGACTTGAGATAGAAGATCCGAATAATAAAAACGCCGGCATCGCACAGCCGATATTAAAGGAATACAGGGAAATAATGGCTGATCCTTATTATCAGGCGTCTGTTGAGGTAAAAGCGGATGCCAAACTGCCTTTTAAATTCCGATGGGGCGGCGCGGAAGATGCAGACGGACTTGCGATGGATATCCACTTTGAAGGAAATCCCGAGTTTTGTGAACTGAATTTTGAGGAGGAGCTTTCTCTTATGATGGAGCTTAACGGGCGCTGGTTCTATAAGGCTCCCGGAACTAAATTTGTGGATCTGATGGAAGCTTTCTTCGAAAAGCCTCTCAGCGGACCCGCAGACATGACGCTTAAGATATTTGCTACGCCTGCAGAAGGCGTAAATGTTGATGACGGCAGCTCGGACTGGGCCGAGAACTATTATGCAACAATGACACAGCTGCCAAAACTTCGTTTGAGGTATGAACCCGTATCAGTTGTGGAATAATTCATGAATGAGATAATTTTAGAGATTTCTGCCTTCGGAATAGCTCTTTTCTGTTTTGTTGATTGTCTTAGGAACAGGAAGGAGCTTTATCTGCCTGTACGCAAAGGTTGGATCAATAAGCTGAAGGATCAGCATTTTGTATATCTTTGCCTTCTTGTTACGCTGATGGTATCAGCGCTTTCCTCCGTGCTGGAGGTAAGTATGGAAAAATACTTCAGCTTTAAGAGCGCATTGATACTGAATCTGCTCAACCAGATTTATTTTATTTTTCATACCCTGCTTTCGCTGATGTTTGCCTTCTACGTCATAAATATGACGGATGCGCTGAAGGAAAGAGGGAAAACATTCTTTTATATATTTATATCGCCTCTGGTTTTGTCAGAGGTGATGATAATCACAAATCCCATTACAAAGATCCTGTTCTATGTGGATGAAAATATGGTATATCAGAGGGGCAGCTGCATGTGGGTGCTTTATGTGGTTGCTGTTTTTTATGTCCTTTACGGTATTGCCTTTTTGATGAAGAATGTGGGAAAGATATCCGGACTGGACCGTGCATCTACTTTTATACTGATGTCCATAGCCGTTATCGGTATCGTTGTCCAGGGAGTGTTTGCGATCACCGTTGAACTGTTCTTTGAATCTATCGGTTTTCTTGGCTTTATGTTACTGCTGGAAGTAAGGGAAGGAACTGAGCGGGGCGTATATAAGGGAAAGATGAATAAGAGCTTTATACTGGTAATAGCCCTTATCTTCCTGACCGTTATAGCCATGAACATCAATCTTATCTATCATGCAGGTACCGATCAGAGCGGAAAAATAGGTGAGACCCAGATCAATAACTTAAAGGGTGAACTGCAGCAGACCATCTCCGATTCCGAATCACAGCTGCTGCGATTTTCCATGGGACTTGAGCAGCTTATAAACGAGAACGCCACGTTTGAGGAAAAAGAAGCCTATATAAACGAACAGAAGGTTTATTACTATGATGTGAGCGCGGGGGCGTGCATAAACGTATATGCTTCTGCGGCAGACTGGGGCGTATTTCCTGATTTTGATATGCCTCCCGAATATCATCCGGTAGAAAGAGTATGGTATATCGGTGCCAAGAAGCATCCCGGTGAGGTCTTTATATCCGAACCCTATATAGATGCAAATACAGGCATCCTCTGCTATACCTTTTCCTACATTCTTTCTGATGGTGAGACTGTAACCGCCATGGACTATACCCTTGGAAGGGTTCAGGACATAGTGGAAAGGATGGCCGGCGATGATGATGACCAGTTCGCCATGATAGTTACGGATGACGGAACGATAGTCGGATGCTCCGAGGATACTTATCAGGGTGAAGCTCTTGAAACAGCGTTATACAAATATAAAGATGTTTTTGAAAGGGTTAAGGCTTCCAATGAGCACAGGAGTTTTAACACAAAGATAGACGGAACAAACAGGATAGTATTCGGCAGCGAGACCAGTAACGGATGGAAACTTATACTGGTAGTTGATCATTCGGTATTCTATGCGGATATAACGAACCGTATGATCATGCTGGGCGCCATAGACTTAATGATGGTGGCAGTTATCATCGTTTTCTATATGGTGAGCGTCAACAACCAGCAGAGAGCGGAAGATACGCTTGCATCCACTAAAAGATTTATTGCTTCATTGTCGGAGGATCTGCGTGATCCTTTAAATGAGATAATGCGTATCAGCGACTCTTACGGCAATCAGTCGGAGTCTGCGGCCGCCTTCAGCGATATCAGTTCTGCCGGAGGCAGGCTTAAAGAGAAGCTGGATAATCTGTTCTCCTATTCAAATATATTAAGATCCGGAAGCGAAGCTGAAGAGACGGAGCGCAGAAAAAAACATATAAAAGGAACTGCGTCCAGCAAATTTATAAGAAATTCGGTTACGGGAATATTACTGGTTGCGATGTTTTTGGGCCTTGCAATGTTCACGGCTACCACTTCAAGATGGGGATCCGCGCGTATCAGCAGGGAAGCGGACAGATACGGTAATGAGGTTACACTCTGGATGCAGCAGAAGCAAAGTATACTGCGAATGTTTGCGGATGTGATAGCGGCTGATCCCTCTGTACTTGAGGATTATGATCAGGCTGTAACCTGGCTTGATGAAGTGGCAAAGAACTACAGCGAAATGACCTTTGCGTATATGGCAAATCCTTATAATACCGAACATGCGATAATCATGAACAACGGCTGGGTACCGGATCCGGATTATAAGGTAGAAGAAAGACAATGGTATATCGATACGGAGCGCTCCGGTGACGGTTACAGCATATCCGCTCCTTATTTCGATGCCCAGACAGGTCTGTATTGTATAACATTTTCAAGAACGGTTTATTCTTCGGACGGTGAATTCCTGGGTATCTTTGCCATCGACTGTCTGCTGGATAAACTGATAGATGTGCTGGATGACAGTTATAACGATAAAAGCTATGCCTTTATGGTGGACCAGGACGGCATCATCATCAACCATCCCAATAAGGCTTACGAGATAAGTGATGTGAGCGGCACCAATATCCAGGATACGGAATATTCGGACGTATATTATAAAGGTGATGTATTCTGGATGAGGGATTATGACGGACGTATAGTGACCTGCTGTGCACAGAAGAGTACGCTTTCGGGATTTACCGTTATCGTGGTCCAGAACTGGTGGAGCATTTACGGAATACTTATGATAGTGGGGCTTATATTCCTGTTGCTGATCACCGGATCGATCATAGCCGTTATAAGCCTTATCAGCAGATTTACATCATGGCAGGAAGAGGCCAATGCAAAGCTTGTAAAAGCTGCGGATACGGCAGTTGCGGCGGAAAAAGCCAAGTCGAGATTCCTGGCTCAGATGTCTCATGAGATAAGGACGCCTATCAATGCGGTACTGGGAATGAACGAGATGATACTGCGTGAATCCGAGGATGAGTCCATCAGGGATTATGCGGGTAATATACGTTCTGCGGGCAGAAACCTGCTGGGACTGATCAATACCATTCTGGATTTTTCAAAGATCGAAGAAGGCAAGATGGAGATAATACCTGTAAGATACGATACTGCGGCGATGCTGGGCAATATCATCAATTCGGTATCCCAGAGGGCTGAGGATAAGGGACTTATCTTTGCAACTCATATTGACAGCGATCTTCCTACAGCAATGTACGGTGATGATATGAGGGTAACGCAGGTAGTGGTAAATCTGCTCACCAATGCCGTGAAGTATACAAAAGAAGGAAGAGTGGATCTGTATATCAGTGGTAAGCGTAACGGGGAAGAATCCGTTGATCTGAGTATGAGTGTTAAGGATACCGGCATAGGTATCAGGGAAGAAGATATAGGAAAGCTGTTTGATTCATTTACCAGATTTGAAGAGAGACGTAACCGTAATATAGAGGGAACAGGGCTTGGCATGGCTATCGTCAATAGGCTGCTGCATATGATGGATTCGTCTTTGGAAGTAGAGAGCACATATGGAGAAGGCTCGACGTTTTCCTTCACGGTGAAGCAGAAGATCATAGATGCTGCGCCTATCGGGGATTATGAGAAAAAGGTTAAGGAAGCTATAGAAAAGAAAGATGAAGATAAGTATCTTTATGCGCCGGATGTAGCGATGCTGGCTGTTGATGATAATGATATGAACCTTAAGGTCATCAACAATCTGCTTAAGCTCAACGGCATAAAACCCGATAAAGCTTCATCGGGAGCTGAAGCTCTTGAACTGCTTAAAAAGAATAAATACGATATTGTGCTGCTGGATCATATGATGCCACAGATGGACGGTATAGAAACACTGCAGAAAGCAAAAGAAGAAGGACTTATAAGAGAAGACTGCCCTGTGATAGCGCTTACTGCTAACGCGGTGGTGGGAGCAAGAGAAAAATATCTGGAAGCCGGTTTTGACGATTATCTTTCCAAGCCTGTTGAAGTAGCGGCTCTGGAAAGGATGCTGGAAAAGCATCTTCCCGGAGATAAATGGACGCTCCGCAGCAGATCGAAGAAAGAAGAAGTAACCGAAGAAAAGCATAGTGATGATATCGATATGCAGGAAGGGCTTAAGTATTGCGCAGGTGATGAGAGTTTCTATCACGAGCTGCTCAGGGATTATCATGATTCGTATTCCCAGAGGCTTGATGAACTGAAAGAGGCTCTTGCGGGATCGGATATGAAGAATTATGCAGTAAAGATACATGCATTAAAGAGCGTATCCAAAACCATAGGCGCAATGGGCCTGTCGGAAAAAGCGGCCGAACTGGAAAAGGCAGCAAAGGAAGGTGATACCGGTATAGTTAAGGAAAAACATCCGGTCTTTGCTGCAGAATATGAAAGAATAGTAACATTGATAGGAGACATGGATCTTCCCGTAACGAATGATCCGGAAGATGATATAAACGCAGATGAAGATGGGATAATAGAATTCTTCCCGGATGATCAGGGGGAAGATTCTTAACAGAAGGGTTGATCGGAAATGCAGAAGAAAGAAGAAAGGGTGATACTTAATCTGATACTGGCCAGGAGCAATCCTGTTACCATGAGACAGATCAGCATACCTGATACATATACAATAGAAGAACTGACAGCTGCAGTATGCACGGTGTTTGGCATACAGCCTGTAGAAGGGGAGCTGACTGTTGAAGGAGCAGAAGGTGATACCATAGCTGAAGTATTTTCCGAAAACGACAGAGGGATACTGGCTATACCAAGAGAGAGCGGGAAAAAATCAAGGATCCAGCTTATTTTTTTTATAGATAAAATAAATAAAAAAGCTGATGATACCGGTCACAATATACCCGTGATGATAAAGGGGACGGCTTATAATCTCCCTGCGGATATATGGGATGTCAGGGATATCAATTATATAATGGGGGAACTGCAGGAAGGCAAGACGGCAGTAGAGCTTAACAATACGGTTTATTATGCGCGTGAGCTGGCGGTAACGCCTAAAAAGACGGATAATGCAATGCGTAAGCTTTTTGCTCCCGAGACTGCAAAACGTGAAGTTAATGCATCTGTAAAGATACCCATGAGATCGCTGGTGGGCAGCCACAAGCTGGATACATTAAAACATATAGCAGACAGCTTTGGTATATATTATTATTCCGGAATGAGGAAAGCAGAGATAGTCGAAAGGATCTGCAATAAATATGACCATGAGAATATACAGGAACTGTTTGATATCCTGAGTCTGGATGGATATGCATATTTAAAACAGTATCTGCTTGATGAGAGCGATGAGCGTACCGATCCTCTGACAGAGAGCATGCTTGATGTTTTTTACGACAGGGGACTGATCGCATATGTATCAGGTAAAGGGTATTGTATTGCCTCCGAGGTAGCGGAGTTATTTGAGGAATTATACGATACTCCGAAAGAAAAAGAATATATCAGGATCAAGTATCTTAAGGCAGCAATGAGGGCATGTGCATTTTTGTACGGTGTATTTAACCTTAAGATGTTTGATGCGGTATTGGGAGTATTAAACGCCGAAGGAATAAGTGAGAAAGAAAAAAGGGAGTATTTTCTGGCACAGCATAAAGGGAAGAATGTTCCCGCCTTGTCACGTATAGATACGGATACTCTGTGTTATAACAGCCTGGCATATAAAGAAAGACCGCTTAAGAATAAACTGGACAGCATATATCCCGGTGAAGATTTTTACCTTCCTGATATTGAAGAAATAAGGCAGATCGATAAAGACGGTATCCGGTTTGGCAAGGCGGCAGAACAGGAACTGGCGATAATGATCAAGAAATACAGATACTATTCATATTATGAAAATGAAAGCAGTATAGGTGCTGTGAAGCGGCTTGAAAGCATGATACATTGGGGCTGCAGTGAAGAAACGGCTATTGGCTACATGGAGAATAATATGCAAAAGCTCATGAACTGGGAAGGCAGAAGTACGGTAGATACCGTAAGGACCAGGATAAAGCAGATCCTTGATGATGAGATAAAGAAGATGCCTCTGGTGATGTTAAAGGGTTATTCGCCTGATAACTGCCCGAAGGAGATGAAACAGCATTATCTCCGCGAAAGAGAAAAGCAGAAAGAACAGGATAGGAATGACGCGGCCTCCGGAGGCAGAAGAGGTTTTCCGGTAAAGAAGAGGTATTGGTAAAGTGGAGTTAAGAGATTATTTCCGGGCATATACCGAAGATGAGATATGCAGGGGAGCCGAGCAGTATTATGCCGGTGATCTGACGGATATCGAGATAAAAGAAAAGTCCGATAAAGGACAGAAGATAACAGAGATAACCGGTAAATGGCAGGAGCGGCTTTTTAATACGAACGGAAATGAAAAGACGGAAGAGAGATGGGTCAGGGTGAAGATACTTGATGAATTAGCTCTTCCTATGGCAGCTCATTGCCAGTGCGCGGAATTCCGGAGCAATCTGTACGGATGCGCGCATACTGCAGGAATTCTTACCTCATATATGGTGCAGAAAAAAGGTGATGAGATCTTTCAGGGGACCAGACTGGAGACTCTGCTTAAAAGTGTTGCAAATGTAGAGGATCCCTTTGCCCCCGGTGTTTTGAGAAGAACGGATGTCCGGCTGTTATCCATATTGGATGAAACAACGGATACGGAACTTCCTAAATGGAACAATGAAAGATCGGGACGGATAAAGAACCGGCTTTACGGGGTGGAGTGCGCACTCACGGCCTCGGAAAACGAGTCCATTTTATTGGATATAAAGATAGGGGCCGGCAGGAAGTATGTGATAAAGAATATCATGGATTTCCTGGAGTGTTACAAGAATGAAAGAGTATATACTATCGGTAAGGAAGAAGTAAGCCTTTCACCTGATATCTTTGACAGTTTTACAAGAAACCTGCTGGATCATCTGGTGTCTGCGCTGTATGCCGATAACAGAAGTAATGGTGGAGTCGCAGTCTTTAAACCCGGTAATCCCAGAAATGACAGATTCCTGATATTATACGGTCAGGAACTGGACGGAGTGATGGAGATACTGGATGCCCATAGTGTAACATTCAATGAGGTACAGGGCTGCGATATCAGATTAAACAGAAAGGGTCTGTGCGGAACTATAAAGAAGAAGGCATACGGAGCGTTTTTAGAGGTGGAGGCTCTTGATCTGATCGCAGCAACAGGTTCATGGATCTATATAAGTGATAAAGAAGGTATATTCAGGATAGGAGTAAGATCTGCCAGGGAAGAGAGAGAGATCAAAGCTCTTATAGGATGTACGGAACCTCTTTATATCCGTGAATCGGATATAGGCAGGGTACTGGACCGTCTTTCACCTTTCTTTAAGAAATACGGAAATCTTGCCAGCAAAGGTCTTGAAGCCGGGAATTACGAAAAGGAAAAGCCGGAATTTGAATTCCGTCTGGATTATGCAGATAAGACTCTTTCATGCGAGCCTTTTGCGGTTTATCCGATACAGGATTTTAAATCGCATCTTTTTGACAACATGACGGACAAAGCCAGAAGGAATGGAGAAGGGGAGTCAAAGGCTGCCGAATATCTTATTGAAATTTTTGATTCAATGGATGAGAAGAGCTTTACCCTTTATTCAAGACTTGGAGAGGAAGAACTTTTTGAATTCATGCGTGATAATCTTCCTGCGCTTGAGAAGATGGGGGTTGTATATTCTACCGACGCAATAAAAAGAAGACGTGTGCGTTTCCTTCCCAAGATGAAAGCATCCGTGAAGGTGGAGAACGGAGGACTGCTCTTATCGGTCAGCAGTGATGAAATTTCCGAAGATGAGATGTTTGAGATCCTTCATGCGTACAAGCGCAAAAAGAAATATTACCGCTTAAAGAGCGGGGAATTCCTGTCGCTTGAGGGACAGGAGGACAAGATATGGGAAACTGTATCGGACTTGTTTGACAACTACGGGGATAAGGATCCCGAAAAGATAAAGATACCTCTGTACCGCGCCCTGTATCTTCAGGAGTCTATGGAAAAGAGGGATGATGTAGTATTCGAGAGCTCCGAAGATTATATGGATCTGATAAGAAGAATGGATCCTGACAGCGTTAAGGATATGCCCGTTCCGAAGAGCCTTAAGAAGATAGTAAGACCGTATCAGCTTGAGGGCTTCCGCTGGATAAAGCTTTTAAAGAGCTGTGGCTTCGGAGGCATACTTGCAGATGATATGGGACTTGGAAAAACCCTGCAGGTATTGTCGTTCCTCTTATCGGAAAAAGCAGATGGCAAACACGGTGATGATCTGCGTACCATAGTCATATGTCCAGCATCATTAGTATATAACTGGAAAAGAGAGATAGAGACTTATACCAAAGAGCTTACGGTTGCGGTAATAAACGGAACGGCGGAAGAAAGAGCAGAACTGATAAGAGCTTCCGCAGATGCCGATATATGGGTAACTTCGTATGATCTGCTCAAGCGGGATATCTTAAATTATGAAAATATCAGTTTTGCCAATGAAGTGATAGATGAAGCGCAGTATATAAAGAATCAGAATACCCAGGCTTCGCAGTCGGTAAGGCTGGTAAACAGTTCCTTCCGTCTGGCACTTACAGGTACGCCCATTGAGAATCATCTTGGTGAGCTGTGGAGCATCATGGATTACCTTATGCCCGGATTCCTGTTTAATTATACGGCTTTCCAGAAAACCTATGAAGTACCGATAGTAGCAATGGAAGATGAAAAGATGCGCGACCGTCTTCGAAGCATGGTGCATCCTTTTATACTGCGCCGCATGAAGAAGCAGGTGCTCAAAGAGCTTCCGGATAAAATGGAAGAGACTGTATATGTGAGCATGGCTGCGGATCAGAAGAAACTCTATACCGCTAATGCAAAGAAACTTAAAGATGAGCTGAATGCCATGAGCGGGGCGGATTTCAGGAGCGGTAAGATGCAGCTTCTGGCACAGCTTACCATGCTGCGTGAACTGTGCTGTGATCCTACACTTCTGTATGAGGACTACAAGGGCAGCAGTGCCAAACTGGAGGCCTGTCTTGAACTTATCAGGCAGAGTATAGACGGCGGGCATAAACTGCTTTTGTTCTCGCAGTTTACGTCGATGCTTGATATAATCTGTGAGAGGCTGAAAAAAGAGAACATAGCATATCACAGGATCGACGGCATGGTATCAAAGGAAAAAAGAATGCAGATGGTAGATTCGTTTGCAAATGATGACGTGCCGGTATTCTGTATTTCTTTAAAGGCAGGCGGAACGGGGCTTAATCTGACAGCTGCGGATATAGTGATACATTACGATCCCTGGTGGAATCAGGCAGCCCAGGACCAGGCAACGGACCGTACACACCGTATAGGCCAGACCAGGACTGTTAACGTATATGAACTTATAGCGCAGGATACGATAGAGGAAAGAATACAGAAGATCAAGGAAAGCAAGACAAAGCTGGCAGAAGACATATTATCCGGAGGCGAGATCAGTTCTGCAACATTTGATAAAGATGAGATGCTGAAATTGCTGGGGTAAGGAGGAGATAAATGGCCATAAAAGTAAGATCGATAACTTGTCCGAACTGTGGGGCATCGGTATCCTATGATGAAAATAAGAAGACCGTAAAGTGCGAATTCTGCGGGGCAGCGCTGGATATGACGGAAGAATACGGTCCTAAAGCCGACCGTATGCGTGATGATATCCAGGACATGCAGATAAAGCAGATCATGAATGATATGAACGGTCAGAATCCGAGAAGGACGGATACGAAAAAAGCTAAGAAATTAGCTCTTACCATAATACTGTCGATCGTAGGCGTCTATTTTTTCCTATATTTAATAGGGGGACTGATATATTTTACTACAGTCGGAAAAAAGGTTGTGCAGTTATCGGGATCACAGAGCGGATCATCTGAAAAAGAGGTTGAGGTCGATCCTTTTGTCAAACTGAGCATAAATTATTCCGGCATCAGCGGACGCGCAAGCGCCAGACTGAGTGATACCAATGTATACGATATAAGCACAATGGAAAAAACTACTACAAGCATGGAGAATTTAAGTAACGGAGATACCATTACCGTAAAGTATGATACAGATACCGTAAAAAAAGGTAATACTAAATATATATTGAGCCGGACCGAAAAAACCTATACCGTATCCGGTCTTGATGAATATGTTACCGATGTCCGTGATGTTGGCGAAGAGGATTACGAGATCCTTAAGAAAGGGGCAGTCAATTGTGCAATATCGGAATGTGACTCCGATTTTTCCTCATATGTGCCCGGGAGCTTTGAGGTATGTGCTGTTTATACTCTGGTTAAAAAGGATTATTCGGATCAGCAGACCATCTTTGTTGTTTCGTTTGATTATAACGAAGGCGGCGGAGTAAAAACAGGATACTTTATGGCTGAGTACTCGGATATGACAAGGCTTGCCTCGGGTGAATACAGGATCAACTTTAATCCGGGTGTATATCTCTACAGCTGTGAATCATATTTTGGCGGTTTTACACTTACATCGGGACATTCGACCTGGGATGCCACATATGCCGATGTATATCTGAATAACAAAGCAGACTGGTTTATCTGTGAAAGCTATCTGGATGAAGAGCTGGCGGGGAAATAATCCGCACTTGAATATCACAGGTTAATAAAGTATAATCCCATTTGGAGTTTTCGGGCGGTTGCGGCCCGGATCGATAAGATGAATACGGAGGAACGTAAAATGGTTGAATGGAAAAATCTGGATACACTGGCTTCCTTTAAGGAACTGGGAAGTAAGGAAAAGGTTAGCTTAAAGGACGTGATGAGCGGGGACAACGGCGCTCAGCGTGTAAAGAAATATACAATGCCCATGGCAGCAGGCCTTTCTTATAACTATGCTGCAAAGGCAGTAAATGACGATATCATAGACGGACTTGCAAAGCTGGCTGATGAAGCCCAGCTGACAGAGAAGTTTGAGGCACTCTATAACGGCGAAGTTATCAATACCGGTGAGAGGAGACTGGTGCTTCACCAGCTTACCCGTTCACAGCTTGGAAACGACGTGGTAAAGGACGGAGTTAATAAGAGAGATTTCTATGTGGCACAGCAGAAGAAGATCGCTGATTTTGCAAATGATGTACATGCAGGCAAGATAGTAAACGGCGCCGGAGAGAAGTTCACCACCGTTGTACAGATCGGTATCGGCGGATCTGACTTAGGCCCCCGCGCTATTTATATCGCACTTGAGAACTGGGCAAGACAGACCGGTAACTTTAATATGGAAGCAAAATTCATCAGCAATGTTGATCCTGATGATGCTGCAGGCGTTCTGCAGGGAATAGATGTTGCACATTCACTCTTTGTACTGGTATCAAAATCCGGTACCACACTGGAGACCCTGACCAATGAGTCCTTTGTAAAGGATGCTCTTAAGAAAGCAGGCCTTGATGCTTCAAAGCACATGGTAGCAGTTACCAGCGAGACCTCACCTTTAGCAGGCAACAGCGATTACCTGCAGGCTTTCTTCATGGATGATTTCATCGGCGGCAGATTTTCCTCAACATCAGCCGTAGGCGGCGCAGTTCTGTCACTTGCATTCACTCCCGATGTATTCGCTGCATTCTTAAAGGGAGCGGCAGAGGAAGATAAACTTGCGACCAATAAGAATGTAAAAGAGAATCCCGCAATGCTGGATGCATTGATCGGCGTATATGAGAGAAACGTACTGGGCTTCCCTTCAACAGCCCTGCTTCCTTATTCACAGGCACTTTCCCGTTTTCCTGCACATCTTCAGCAGGCAGATATGGAATCCAACGGAAAGAGCGTTAACCGTTTCGGCGAGTTTGTTAGCTATCCCACCGGTCCTGTTCTTTTCGGCGAGCCGGGAACCAACGGACAGCATTCCTTCTATCAGCTGCTGCATCAGGGAACCGATATCATCCCTCTCCAGTTCATCGGCTTTAAGAACAGCCAGCTGGGCGTAGATGTAGATATCCAGGGCAGCACCAGCCAGAAGAAGCTCTGCGCTAATGTTGTGGCACAGATCATCGCTTTTGCCTGCGGTAAGGATGATGACAATAACAATAAGAAGTTTGCAGGAAACCGCCCTTCAAGCATCATCATCGGCGATAAGCTTACTCCCGAGGCAATGGGTGCCCTGCTTTCACACTTTGAGAATAAGATCATGTTCCAGGGCTTCTTATGGAATGTTAACAGCTTTGACCAGGAAGGCGTACAGCTGGGTAAGGTTCTGGCAAAGAAGGTTCTGGCACACGATACCGATGGTGCGCTTAAGGAGTTAAGCGATCTCTTCGGGATCTGATGATAACAGCCTGAAATACTGAAAAAGGTAAGATTCGGCGGGGAAGCGTAAAGCTTCCCCGTTTTTTTGTCTGAAAAAATGCAAGCACTTTCACTAAAATATGAGCTGAAATTCTATGTAAAAATTTACTAAAAAAAACTTTTCAAAATGACTGATATGGGATATTATTAAGATGTGATATACTTGTATACAAGTATGGTAGATATGTTATGTCAGCAAAAGAGAGGGAATAATGAGGATAGTTGCAAAGAACTCGAGGGAGACAGCAAGGGATTATGCGCTAAGGGTTTTAAAAGAAAATATTCTCTCCCTGGAACTGAAACCGGGTACAGCGATATCGGAAAATGAGCTGTCGGCAGAGCTGAAGATCTCCCGTACGCCGGTAAGAGAAGCGATAATCGAACTGGCTAAGGCTTATCTGATAGAGATATATCCTCAAAGAGGAAGCTTTATATCGCTGATCGATCCCAAGATGGTCGAGGAAGCCAGGTTTTTAAGAAAGATCACCGATATGGCGGTTATCGAAACGGCCTGCGATGAGATAGATGAAGAGGGGATAAAAATGCTGGAGGATAATGTTTCGCTCCAGGAATACTACCTCTCCAAAGGAATGACGGATAAGATATTTGAGCTGGATAACCAGTTTCACAAAGATATCTACGTTGTAGCCAAAAAGGACATAATCTACGAGATCCATTCGACGCTGATGATCCATTTTGACAGGGTAAGAAATCTTTCGGTGGTTACGGTCAAGGATTTCAAAGTGGTGGGTGACCACCGCAAGATGCTGGAAGCCATAAAGGCAAAGGATAAAAAGACAGCGGCTGAGCTTGTTGATAAACATCTGAGCAGATATCAGATAGATGAAAAAGAAATAAGAAGTCAGAAACCGGAATATTTCAAAGGTTGAGATGTAACATCGGGGAGGGTAAACGTGATCAGATTCAGAAAAAAACAAAAGGTAGTTGTACCTCATAAGAAAGTGGATTTTAAGCTGTATATGAAGAGATACTGGCAGTTGTACCTGCTTCTGGCGCTGCCGCTTATATTTTTACTAGTATTTAAGTACAGCCCTATGTACTATGTAATGATAGCCTTCAAAAAGTACAGTATAGTACAGAAGGTATCGGAGATGCCCTGGGCAAAGAACCACGGCTTTGAATATTTTATCAAAGCCTTCAAGAACAAAGATTTTCTCTATGCGCTCAGGAATACGATCTTCCTTAATCTGCTGGATATTATCGTCGGATTCCCTGTTCCCATCATATTTGCCCTGCTTCTTAACGAGCTGCGTTTGAAGTTCTTTAAGAAAACGGTGCAGACCATCGCATACATGCCCCACTTCCTTTCATGGGTCATCATTTACGGACTTGCGCTTCAGCTTTTTACACCTTCAAGCGGTCTGGTAAATATGGTCATCCAGAAACTGGGATTTGAGCCGGTTCATTTCCTGGACAGCGGTACCGGCTGGGTAGCTACTTATATAGGCCTGGGCGTATGGCAGTCTTTCGGATGGAACTCGATCATTTATCTGGCAGCTATCTCCGGTATCTCACCCGAGCTTTATGAAGCGGCTTCGGTTGATGGTGCCAACAGATGGCAGAAGATGTGGCATATAACACTGCCTTCCATCAGACCTACAATAGTAGTGCTTCTGATACTGGCTCTTGGTAATGTGCTTGGATCAAGCTTCGACAGACCTTTCGCCCTGCAGAACAATGCGGTGCTCAGGCAGGCAGAGGTTATATCGACCTTCGTGTACAAAAACGGTATTAAGGGACTGCAGTTCTCACTTACCACGGCAGTGGGTCTGTTCCAGTCTATCGTAAATGTTATATTCCTGTTACTCGCCAACTGGTTCTCACGTAAGATGGGCGAGCGCGGAATAGTGTAGGAGGTTGTTATGAAGATACAGGTTGATGATACAAGCAGAGAAATACATTCGTTACAGACAAAGATAGGAGACTGGATAATCATTTTTGTCTGCGTCATTATAGCAGCCATATGTCTTTTACCGATGATCAACCTTCTGGCCAGATCGTTATCGGGTTCCGATTATCTGGTTAAGCATGAGGTATATCTGTGGCCTAAGGGATTCAATCTGGAAGCGTATATTACGGTATTTAAGGATCCCAAATATCTTAAAGCCTTCGGATGGACCGTATTGCTTACGGTGATCTGTACTGTGCTGAGCCTGGTTATGACTACTCTTTGTGCATTCCCGCTTATATTCAGCGAGCTCAAAGGCAGAAACATTATTAACATTTTTATTACCGTGACCATGTTCTTCAACGCAGGTACTATTCCCAACTACCTGCTGATGCAGAACCTTAAGCTTCTTGATAATCCCCTGGTACTTATCATTCCGGGATGCTTAAGTGTATACAACATGATAATCCTGAGAAGTTTCTTCTACGGTATACCGGATTCACTTAAGGAATCTGCGGAGCTGGACGGAGCAAGCTACTTCACGATACTTACAAAGATATACATTCCGCTTTCAAAGCCTGTTTTTGCAACCCTTGCTCTTTTCTATGCGGTAGGCAGATGGAACGGCTATTCGGATGCACTTATGTATATGACTGATAAGAATTTCTTCCCCTTACAGCTTCTTCTGTATAACATCCTTAATAACCTCAGCCAGGTTGAGGTTGCCACACAGGAAGGATTCTCTACACCGGGTCTTCATGAATCGCTTAAGGCTGCGATCGTTATGTTCTCAACGATCCCCATCCTTTGCATCTATCCCGGTCTGCAGAAGTACTTCATACAGGGTGTTACACTGGGCGCCGTAAAGGAATGATCAAAGTGTTTTGACGGCAATGTCGCCGTTAAATATAAGCCTTAAAAAGGAGGAAAAGCAAAAAATGAAAAAGAGACTTTTGTCAATGCTTCTTGCCGGAACTATGGTAGTTTCTATGGCAGGCTGCACAAGCGGAGACGGTGGGGCAGAGAATACCGGTGTTGGCACACCCGATCCCGAAACACCTGTAACCCAGCAGACTTACGAGGAAGACCACAACGAGATCGAAGGCGGAAGCGCTGCAGAGCTTGTTGACGGTAAGTTCGCAGAGACCAGAAAGATCACAGTAGAAGTTTATGACCGTGGTAACGACGGTGGTTCCGACCCTACCAACAACATGTATACCGATTACATCAAGAAAGGTATGCTTGAGGATCACAACGTAGAAGTTGAGTTCGTATCAGTTGGCCGCTGGTCAGAGGTTGATGATATCAATAACCTTCTGGCAGCTCATAACGCACCTGATATCTGCCTTACTTATTCTTATCCTACCATCCAGACTTATGCAGACATGGGCGGTGTTATCGATCTTCAGAATTATGTTGTAGATTACAAGAACGATCTCCCTCACCTTTGGGATTGGCTTGGAACCACCAATATGTATTGGGATAAGAGCGTAACCGACGGAACCCTCTGGGCTATCGAAGGAAAGCGTGCAAACAACAACCGTATCGTAACCTTTGTTCGTAAGGACTGGCTTGATGCCCTTGGCCTTGCAGAGCCTACTACCACCGAAGAGTTCCACGACATGCTGGTTGCATTCAAGGACAATGCAAGCACCCTTCTGGGCGCTGATGCAGACAAGATGGTTCCTTTCTCCTGCTCAATTGACGTAGGCTGGAGAGCAGCACTGATCATCGAGTCAAAGATGGATCCCAATATCACCGATAAGGAACTGTATGTAAACGGTTTCGATGACAGAAAGCTTACCCAGAACGGAACCAAGGAAGCTATGAAGCTTCTTAACGGCTGGTATAACGAAGGCCTTATGTGGGATGAGTTCATTCTTCATGACGGCGATACCGCAGAAGATGATATGATGAAGGCAGGTTATGTAGGCGCATTCATGCACAACTGGGATTATCCTTTCCGTGGCGGTGAGGATTCCATCCAGGCTAACCTTAAGAGAATCGTAGGCGAAGACGCTAAGTTCGTTGCAGTTGACTGCTTCGAGGCTTCCAACGGCCAGTACATCAAGTACTGCGACTCTACCGCCGGTGACAGAAAGATCTTCTTCCCTACCACCAACGATGAGCCTCTTGCATCTCTGCTTTACCTTGACTGGATCTCCGATCCTACACATATTGAGTACCTTCAGTGTGGTGATGAGGGCGTGACCCACACCGTACTTGATGACGGCGCATATGCATTCATGACAACTACCGGTGACGCTATAATGAACTCCGGCCAGAACATTGATATGACCATCACCTGCAACGGACTTCACCTTTCAACAGAAGACCTTACCCGCAGATCAATGTACAACAACTATCCTCCCTGCGATGCAGAGGACGTTAAGAAGGCTGATGACGTAGCTAACAACGGCAAGAAGCCCGCTAAGAACTCCAAGATCACTACCATCGAAGCTGAGACAGGTATGGGCGAAGCTCTTAACTCAAAGAGAAACGTTCTTTATGATAACGTTCTTAAGTGCAAACCCGAAGAGTTCGATGCTCAGTGGGAAGAGTACATGAGCGATTACCTTACCTCAGGCGGACAGGCTATCATCGACGAGCGTACCGAAGCTTGGGAGAAGCTGTACGGCGATAAGGTTACTCTTGAGTGATCAGTAAATCCAGAGCATTAATGAATTATGATAACGGCGCCCTGTAAAACAGGGCGCTGTTTTATCCGAAAGTCAGAATTTATCCATGCAGCATCCTGATACTTGCATTTTTATCGGGATGTGTTATAATCACGAGAAATATAGCGCTGACGGAGACCGATTCCGTTGTCACCGCATTACAGAGAGATGCCGGCTGCTGAGAGGGTATCATGCGGATACGGAGGAGACCGCTCCCGAGCTTCATGTGAGAAAGCTATATGCACAAGCATGACGTGATCCCTGCGAAAACGGGACACAGAGTTAAAAGTCAAGGTGGAACCGTGCTTATTCAGGCACCCTTGGAAACAGGGGGGTCTTTTTGTTTTATTAAGAGGATTCCTTGTGATGAAGAGGCAGAGTGTATTTACGAAAGGAGTGTATTATGAAGATCATTTACAAAGACGGAACGACGGGCGAATGCCCCGAAGAGGAGGTAACGCATGTACTGCGCCATTCAGCAGCGCATATAATGGCCCAGGCTATCCAGCGGCTTTATCCTGATGCGGATTTTGCTTACGGTCCCGCAACAGAGAGAGGTTTTTATTATGACGTTGATCTGGGAGACAAGAAGCTTTCGGATGAGGATCTGGCAGCCATAGAAGCCGAGATGAAGAAGATCACCAAGGAGAACCTGCCTTTCAAGGCATTCATCCTGGATCGTGCAGAGGCTGTAAAGCTTATGCATGAACGCGGAGCTAAATATAAGGAAGAGCATATAGGCGATCTGCCCGAGGATGCCGAGATAAGCTTCTTCCAGCAGGGCGACTATCTTGATATGTGTATAGGACCTCACATCACCTATACCAAGGCTCTTAAGGCCTTTAAGATCACCGGACAGAGCGGTGCATACTGGAAAGATAACGCAAAGAATAAGATGCTCACCCGTATCAACGGCGTGGCTTTCGCTACCCAGGAAGAGCTGGCTGAGTATGAGAGACAGGTTGAAGAGGCAAAGGCCCGTGACCACCGTAAGATCGGTAAGGAGATGGGACTTTTCATGACGGACGACCTTATCGGAAAGGGTCTTCCCATGTTCCTCTCAAGAGGTTATACTGTATGGCAGGAGCTTGAAAACTACATCAAGCAGAAGGAGTATAAGCTGGGATACCAGCACGTGCTTACTCCCTGCGTGGGCAGCGTCCAGCTTTACCAGACCAGCGGTCACTGGGATCATTACCGCAAGAACATGTTCCCTCCCATGGAAGTGGAAGGAGAGACCTTTGTACTGCGTCCCATGAACTGCCCTCATCATATGATGATCTATGCAAACAAACCCCACAGCTACCGTGAGCTGCCTATCCGTATAGGTGAGATAGCACATGACTTCCGCTTCGAAGCCAGCGGTACTCTTAAGGGTATAGAGCGTGTGCGCCACTTCTGCCAGAATGACGCCCATCTGTTCGTAACTCCCGGACAGATCAAGGAGGAGTTCAGCAAGGTTGTAGACCTGATCCTGGATGTATACAAGGATTTCGGCATTACGGATTACCGCTGCGTGCTTTCACTGAGGGATCCTGCCGATACGGAGAAGTACTATCCCGATGATGATATGTGGAACAACGCAGAGGAATCATTGCGTAACGTTCTCAACGATATCGGTATAGAGTATACCGAGGAGATCGGTGAGGCAGCATTCTATGGACCCAAGCTGGATGTGAATGTTAAGCCTGCCGTAGGTGCGGAGATAACGCTTTCAACCTGCCAGCTGGATTTCTGCCTGCCGCAGAAGTTTGATCTTAAGTATATCGACAGCGACGGCACGGAGAAGACGCCTGTGGTATTGCACCGTGCTATCATGGGTACCCTGGACCGCTTCATGGCGTTTATAATCGAGCAGACCATGGGTAAATTCCCTACCTGGCTGGCACCTCTTCAGGTAAAGGTTCTGCCTGTCAGCGAGAAGACCAATGAGTATGCTGCTAAGGTAAATGCTGCTCTTGAGGATGCAGGTGTACGTACCCTGCTTGATGACAGGAACGAAAAGATAGGCTATAAGATACGTGAAGGCCAGCAGGTAGACCGTGTACCTTATATGCTCATCCTGGGCCAGAAGGAAGCAGAGGAAGGCACTGTCAGCGTACGTAAGCGCGACTGCACCGAGAATGAAGTCATGAGCATGGAAGATTTTATTAAGAAGGTAACTGAGGAAATAAAGAATAAGGTAAGATAATTCTGAGGAGCTTTAGCGACGAAGAATCTTACAGGAGGAAGTGACATATGACAGAAGTAACTGACTCTAAAGAAACCGAAAAAAAGAAAAGCAGTTCTGCCGGCATTATCATCTGTCTGGTGAGCCTGGGCCTGCTGATAGCGGCAGGTGTGATCCTCTTTATTGTAGGAACCGGGCCTGCCAGGAATTTCCGGAAGATGAATACCGATGCCCTCAGGTGCATCAGTAATAAAGATTATGAGGGGGCTGTTGAAGTTTATCAGAAGATGCTGGAGATAGCGCCCGGAAATACCAACGCCCTTAACGGCCTGGACAGGGCCTACAGGATGTGGGCGGATTATCTTGATGATGATAACGAGCCGGAATTGTCTGCGGAAGTTATGGAGGATGAGGCTGCTTATCTGGCAGATCTTAATGACAGAGTACATTCAAAGAAGATTAGCCGTCTGATCCAGGATGTTGAACAGAGAGCAGAGGATTATCTTAATGATGATGTAACAGATCCTTTTGGTGATATCGATCCCGATGATCCGGATCAGCAGCGCCCCGACGGTGATCCTACAGTGGTGCTGGAAGCTGCCGATAAATACATGAGCGTAGGTGATTATAAGGATATGCTCTTTATTGACGGTTCCGAAGAAGCAGATGCGCTTGTCCAGCTTATGAAGGACAGGGGGCAGGATATCTTCATATTCGGTGATGATTACAGCGGTGAAAAGGATTATACCGGACAGGCCATGGGGCTGTATATCGTTCCTGACGGATACTATTTCTTCTATGGCGATTATGTGGATGGAGTGCGCAGCGGCTATGGTACCTGCTACTGGAAGAACGGTGAAGGCACCTACGAGATGTACCAGGGCTACTGGGCTGATGACAAACCTAACGGCGAAGGCACTATAACCCACAGGGATGAAAACGCCGATACTACAACCCTGATCACCGGAAACTTTACCGATGGTCTTCAGGACGGAAACATGTCTTATGATGTACTGGACAGCATCGGCACTATAAATCACGGTGAGTATACCGCGACCATGGGTGATGCACCGGAGATCAAAGTAAGCTATAATCCGTATGAAGATTATTATGACGGATACAGACCGTATGTTGAACTGACAGACGGAACGGTGATGTATTACGATACAAACTCGGAATACCTGGGAGTATTGAGTTTCAGACGCAGATAAGTTTCTTAAGGGGCGGATTTTTCCGCCTCTTATTTTTTTTCTTTACGATCCGATATATTCATTACAGAACACGGCGCCGTGAGATTTTCTGAATAAAATTTCATAAGGAGGGGTCTTTATGATCATTGATTCCGGCAGTATAAGCATGGGATCGACGCGCTCCTACACGTCCAAAAGCATGTCTGTTTCGCTTGCGGGCTGGGCGCAGAGAGGTGTAAAGACGCCGGAGCTGTTATCCGATACAAAGGAGATGTTCCGCAATCAGCTGAATGCGCGGTATTCTTCGAGAATGACAGCTCAAAAAAGCGGCGTGCGTAACGACGATGCGGCGCAGTATGAAAAGCTGCGTCAGAAGATGCTCTATGAATTCTTATCCAGGATCCACGCCATGTTTCAGGGCGTTAAGGATAAGGACAGGGATACAGGCATCGCGGGAAGCAGCGGATCGGGCTTTAGTTTCTACAGTTCTTACAGTTATGAAGAAACGGAGGAAACAAGCTTTTCCACAACGGGCAAAGTACGGTGTGCCGACGGCAGGGAGATAGATTTTAATATCGATCTTTATATGAGCCGTTCATTTTCACAGTATATCGAAGAGGAGTTTACGATATCTCCGGTAGAAGCCCTTTGTGACCCGCTGGTGATCAATCTTGAAGGAGGCATTGCGGAGGTATCCGATACAAAGATACGCTTTGACCTGGATGCAGACGGTATAGTGGATGAAGTGTCGCGTCTTAATTCAGGCAGCGGTTATCTGGCACTGGATAAAAACGGTGACGGACGGATAAATGACGGCAGTGAACTCTTCGGGACCAAAAGCGGAGACGGATTTTCGGATCTTGCAGCTTATGACAGGGACGGTAACGGCTGGATAGATGAAGCCGATCCCATTTTCGAAAAGCTGAAGATATGGATCACGGATGAGAACGGAATCGAAAGACTCTACAGTTTGAAAGACAAGGGAGTCGGAGCTATATATCTTGGGAATGCGGATACCTCTTTTGACCTAAAGTCCGCAGATAATGTAACAAATGCAAGGATACGCAAAACCGGAGTTTTCCTTTACGAAAACGGTATGGCCGGGACCATGCAGCATCTGGATCTGGCGAAAAGAGCGCTGGCTTTGCGTGCTTAAGACAAATGTGATATGATAAGGGGTGGCGGTCATGCCGCCCCTTATTTTATTATTGCGGAGGAGTGTTTGACTTATGAAGATAACAGTTCTGGCAGGAGGTACCAGCACCGAAAGGGAAGTATCGCTGGTATCCGGAATGGAAGTATATAAGGCTTTAAAGGCACGGGGACATCAGGTGGTTCTGGTGGACGTTTATCTGGGCTGCCCGGATGTGGATCCTGCGGCTGTGTTTGATATAGAAAGAGATTGGACAGCAGGCATCAAGGCTATAGGTGAAGAGAGTCCCGATCTGGATGCGATAAAGGCACTCAGAGCGGATGGTGATAAGCATTTCTGCGGGCCTAATGTATTAGAGATATGTGCCGCATCCGATATAGTTTTTATGACTCTTCACGGAGCAAACGGAGAGGACGGAAAGCTGCAGGCCATGTTTGAATTAAACGGCATAGCCTATACCGGAGAGGATCATGTGAGCAGCGCAGTATGTATGGACAAGGCCCTGGGAAGGGCAGTCATGGCGGCTGCGGGAATTAAGGTACCTGCAGGCCGCGAACTGCTTTTGGGAGAAGACCCCGGCGAGGTGGAGTATCCTGCCGTTGTTAAGGTTAATAACGGCGGTTCATCGGTGGGCGTTTATTTTGTTCATAATGATGCAGAGTTTAAAGAGGCGCTTAAAGCCTCAAGGAAATACTGTGACCGCGTTGTTATAGAAAAAATGATCGTGGGCAGGGAATTCACCTGCGGTATAGTTGACGGAAAGGCTCTTCCGCTGGTAGAGATAAAGCCTATAGAAGGCGGTTATGATTATAAGAATAAATATCAGGCAGGAAAGACTTCGGAAATATGCCCTGCGCCTCTGGATGAAGAGAATACAAAAAAGATACAGCGTATTGCGGAAAAAGCAGGAAAGGCTTTGCATATCAGAGTGTATGCAAGGCTTGATTTCCTTATGGATAAAGACGGTGAAGTGTATTGTCTTGAAGCCAATACGATACCGGGAATGACGCCTACGTCGCTGATACCACAGGAGGCAGCGGCTGTTGGCATCGACTTCCCTTCGCTGTGTGAGAAGATTATTGAGGTTTCTTTAAAGGTAAGATAATAAAAGATCATTCGCTGCGCTCAGGATGACATAGAGCGTGTCAGCCTGAGGAGCGTTAGCGACGAAGGATCCTGAATACATACGAGGTTTTAATAAAATGAAATTAATGACAATAGAAAACATCTGCCGCGCCTGTGGCGGAGAACTCATAGGAAATGCGACAGATGACAGAGAGGCAAGCTGTGTAGTAATAGATTCCAGAAAGATAGAGCCCGGCGGGATCTTTATAGCAACAAAGGGAGAGCGTGTAGACGGACACAGCTTTATACCGCAGGTTTTTGAAAAAGGCGCTCTGGCTGCTGTATGTGAGAAAGCGCCGGCAGATGCGGCAGGCCCCTGCATTGTGGTTAAAGACAGCTTTAAAGCGCTTACGGATATCGCTGCTTTTTACAGAAAGCAGTTATCCTGCAGGTTTATAGGTATTACGGGAAGCGTCGGTAAAACCAGCACAAAGGAAATGACTGCCGCAGTGCTTAAGCAGAAATATAAGGTACTGTGCACGGAAGGAAGCCTTAATAATGAGATAGGCGTGCCGCTTACTATCCTTAAGATAAGAGATGATGACGAATGCGCTGTGGTGGAGATGGGCATCAATCACTTTGGAGAGATGAGCCGTCTTACCGCACTGGTGCATCCCGATATTGCGCTCATCACTAATATAGGTGAATGTCATCTGGAAGCGCTGCATGACCGCGACGGCGTGCTGAAAGCAAAGACAGAGATATTCGAAGGCATGAGCGATGAAGGCATAGCAGTGCTTAACGGTGAGGATGATAAGCTAAGGACCGTAAACAGAAAAGGCAGCGTATTTTATTCGCTTGACGATGGTTTTGATGCATCATTTATAGCCGGCAGGCATATGCAGATAAATGCGCATGGCGCGGCAGCTGTGGGACGTCTGCTGGGTGTTGAAGATGATGAGATAACAGAGGGATTGAAGAGCTTTAAGACCATGAGCGGCCGTGGCAGCATAATAAAATGCCCGGATCATAATGTGATAGATGACTGCTATAACGCCAACCCCACTTCGGTAAAAGCATCGATAGACATGCTTTGTGAAACTTTTGCTTCCGGACGCGTGGCGATACTTGGAGATATGTTTGAACTGGGTGAAAACGAAGCAGCATTTCATGCATCGGTCGGGGCTTATGCAAAGGAAAAAGGCGTTGAAGAGCTGATAGCTGTCGGCGCTTTGTCAAAGAATATGGCGGATGCATTCGGGAATGCTCAATATTTTGAAAGTACGGATGCGCTGGTCGCTGCCCTAAACGGAATGGATCTTAAAGGGAAAAATATACTGGTAAAAGCTTCTCACGGAATGCATTTTGAAAAGGTTATTGAAGCGCTCACGTGAGCCTGTCATCCTGAGCGAAGCGAAGGATCTTATACAAGGAGGTATCTATATGGACTATGATGTATTGATAATCGGAGCCGGACCGGGGGGCATATTTTCGGCATATGAACTGGCTAAGCTTAAGCCGGGAATAAAGATAGCGGTATTCGAGAGCGGTAATCCGCTGGAAAAGCGCAAGTGCCCCATCGACGGCGATAAAGTAAAAAGCTGCATCGGCTGTAAACCCTGTTCCATCATGAACGGCTTTGGCGGCGCCGGAGCTTTTTCCGACGGAAAATATAATATAACCAATCAGTTCGGCGGTACTTTGTATGAATACATAGGCAAGAATAAAGCCATAGAACTGATGAAATATGTTGATGACATAAATATGAGTCACGGCGGTAAAGGCACTAAGCTTTATTCCACCGCCAACACTGATATCAAAAAGCTCTGCCTTCAGAATGACCTGCATCTTCTGGATGCATCTGTCCGTCATCTGGGCACCGATGTCAATTATATAGTGCTTGGGAAGCTTTTTGATGAGCTGAAAGATAAAGTGGATTTTTATTTCCTTTCGCCTGTAGAACATGTAAGAATAATTGACGGCGGATATAAAGTGGAATTAAAGGACGCTTCCTATACCGGAGAGAAGTGCATAATATCTGCCGGACGAAGCGGCAGCAAGTGGATGGAGAGCGTATGCAGCGAGCTGGAGATCCCCACAAAGAGCAACCGTGTGGATATAGGCGTGCGCGTTGAACTTCCGGCAGCAGTGTTTTCA
>JAEEGL015479451.1_pt1 | contig 34404 bp, 23 predicted proteins | sample 9134231 | NCBI WGS metagenome assembly JAEEGL01 (sample SAMN16246548, study PRJNA631951) | gut metagenome | biome: gut microbiome; feature: rumen; material: fiber-attached | host: Bos | place: Iran: Karaj | collected 2018-10
ATTCAGTAGATGCTATTGAAAGTCAGAATAACTTCTGCGCTTCGCTACGGAAGTTATTTCCGACTTCCAACAGCACATTATCATATGTGTTTTTTAATTCAACAAAGAATTATTTATTGCACTTCGTTTGTGAATATAGAATATAATGCAAGAGCAAAATTTGTATAAAAAAGTATATACAAACACATTAAATTTTTTATCCAGCTAATGCTTCCTTGAGGGCTTTAGCAAGTTGGTCGGGGCATGATGTAGCTTTATAGCCGCATCTTATACCTTCGAGTTTGGCGATTGCTTCATCGCATGGCATGCCTTGTACTAATCGAGAGATGCCTTGTAGGTTGCCGTGACAACCACCGTAGAAGGTAACTTGTTTGATTGTATTGTCTTCAATCTCGAAGTCAATTTGACTCGAACATGTGCCCGATGTGTAATAGGTGTATTTCATTTTACTCAATTTTCAAAAAAGTATCATTCTCCCCATTTGGACATAGGAGGAAAGCATTATTCGGTGTTTTTCAGTTGTTCTAGGAAGTTGTGGCGATTGGCGATGTTGATAGACGAGCTATCAGGCATAACAATGAGTCCATTATCTTTGAGGGCACTAATTGCGCTCACTAGCGCTGGACGTCGCGCTCCGAGCAGGCGACACAAATCACGTTGCCTGAAAGTCATGGTGATGTTTTGGGACCGTTGTGAAGTGAACGCACTAACGAGCATCACTAATCGCTCCTGAACCGAGGCATTGCCCAAATTGAGCAGTTGCGACTTCCTCACCTGAGAGTTTCTTGACAGATAATTCAATATGTTAAATAGGAAAACATTATCGGTTCTTAGCATTGCCACATAGTCTTGCTTTGCCAGCTGCAGGATGCCACAATTATCTATTGCTTTTACATTAAAAGGATAGGAGGTGTCGAGCCCAAAGAGGTAATCAGGTGCTATTACCTCAGGAGCTTCCAACTCATGTGAAATCTTGAATTTCAACACCTTGCTCTCATACTCAAGATTAACACGCCCTGAGACGATAAACCTGACGTGGGTACACTCGTCACCACACGACAAAATTTTCTCGCCTTTCCTAAACTTGAGGAAGTGGAATGGCACTTTCTCTACAGTCTCCTGTAATCGCTCTTGACTAACCCCTTGAAAAAGTGGCAAGTGGAGCAGTTTATCAAAAATGTTTTCCATTTTTCGTTTATCGTTGGTCGTTTATTGTGGGGCGTTGGTCGTTTATCGTTGACAGCTGTGAACCATGAACTCTGCCCTCCCTCTAAACTTGCGCGAGCGCAATCTATTTCAACAATTCTACTGCTTGGTCAATAGAGTAGTTATTTTGTTCTCCTGTTGCCATGTTCTTGATGGATATAGTTCCTGTCTCAATCTCGCTCTCTCCTACCATTGCAACGAAGGGTACGCCTTTAGCATTAGCATATGCCATCTGCTTCTTCATCTTTGCCGACTCGGGGAAAAGTTCACAAGATATTCCTGCTGCGCGAAGTGTTGCCATGTGCTGAAGACAAGCAGCAGCTTCTTTGTCACCAAAATTGATGAAAATCACCTTGGTTGTAGCAATTGTGTCGGCAGGATAAAGGTCAAGAGAATTAAGTACATCAAAGATGCGATCGGCACCAAAGCTGATACCCACACCCGATAGTCCGTCCATACCAAATACTCCAGTGAGATTGTCGTAACGTCCACCGCCAGAAATACTACCCATCTCAACATCAAGTGCCTTAACCTCAAGAATGGTGCCTGTGTAGTAGTTCAGTCCGCGTGCAAGCGACACATCAAGTTCCACTTGTGACTTTAGGTTAAGAGCAGCAGTACTATTTAGAACAAATATCATCTCCTCAATGCCTTTCATGCCTGTCTCAGAATTGGCAAGAAGAGATTTGAGAGTATTGAGTTTCTCCTCGTTTGTGCCGCTTAGGGTGAGTAATGGTCGCAAGGTATCGATAGCTTCCTGTGATAGACCTTTTTCTATCAATTCAGCATTAACGTTATCAAGCCCTATCTTATCGATTTTATCAATAGCCACTGTGATATCAACAATCTTCTCGGGCGCACCAATCACCTCGGCAATACCACTGAGAATCTTGCGGTTGTTAAGTTTAATGACAATGTTGATGCCAAAGCGCCTAAACACTTCGTCAATCATAGACACCAGTTCTACTTCATTCAGCAAGGAGTCGCTGCCAACAACATCTGCGTCGCATTGGTAAAACTCGCGATATCGGCCACGCTGTGGTCGATCGGCACGCCATACGGGCTGTATCTGGTAGCGCTTAAATGGCATCTGCAGGTCATTGCGATGCTGCACCACATAGCGAGCAAAGGGGACAGTGAGATCGTAGCGCAGTCCCTTTTCACTCACTTTTGTAATTAGGTGTATGTAGTCTTTGTTTGCCAGCAAATCGTCGGGGGCATCTTTAAGATAGTCCCCACTATTGAGGATTTTGAAAAGAAGCTTGTCTCCTTCCTCGCCATACTTGCCCATCAGTGTAGAGAGATTCTCCATCGCTGGAGTCTCAATCTGCTGAAAGCCATAGAGCAGGAAAACGCTCTTGATTGTGTCAAAAATATAGTTGCGTTTCGCCATCTCAAGTGGCGAGAAATCTCTAGTTCCTTTGGGAATTGATGGTTTTTGTGCCATTGTGGGTTGTTTAATAATAAATTGTAGGAGTTAAAAATATCATTTTAATTACGGCTTCGGCCAAGGAAAATCATCACATAATAAAATAGTGTTGCAAGTGAACTTAAGGCTGCAACGACGTAAGTATAAGCTGCCGCATGAAGGGCATCCTTAGCATGCTCTGTCTTGATGCCATGAGTCACACCCGAACTCTCAAGCCAAGCAATAGCACGACGGCTTGCATCTACTTCAACTGGCAAAGTGACTAAACTAAATAACGTGGTCAATGCAAACAGACAAATTCCCACTAACATAACCATTGGGAACACTTCTATAAGCAAGATTCCAGCAAGCAGCACCCATGTTATCCATTGTGAGGCAAAACTAACCACAGGCACAAGTGCCGATCGCATCTTTAAGAAAGAATAACCTTGAGCGTGTTGTAATGCATGACCACACTCGTGAGCTGCCACTGCAGCCGATGCCACACTATTGACTGAGAAAACCACGTCACTAAGATTGACGGTACCGTTAGCGGGGTTGTAATGGTCGGTCAGTTGTCCAGCAACACTTGTCACATTCACATTGTTAATGCCATTGTCATGCAGCATCTTAGCAGCGACATCTCTACCAGTCATTGGCACGTCAAGAGACTCTTGTGAATAGATTTTAAACTTGTTCTGCAATGACCGCTGAACAAGAAAACTGATAACTGTAATAGCTATAAAAAGTAGGTAAACCATAATATAATTAGTTGCAGTTACGAGATAATATTTTCTATGTTTTTACAAAAAAAACCTCAATTATTTTTTGATTATTAAAAATTGATGTAAATTTACGGCGTTTTTTCGGAACAGCAAAATTTTATTGACAAAACATTCTAATTTTTATTTAATATTCACTATTTTTTTAACATTTACATTCATTTAATTTTAACATTATGAAAAAGTTTTTCTTATTCGCTGTAGCTATCGCTACTATGTCATTGGTTTCTTGTAATGACGGTACAACTAGTGGTTCAACTTCAAACGACAGCACTTCTAATGGCAACCCCGCTTCAGTTACTCCTAGCATGAACGTTGAGACTCCTAGCGCAGCAAGCATTGTATCTGGCGTTTCTAACGCTGTTGAAGGCGCTGTAGAAGAGGCTAAAGATGCTACTACCGATCTTAAGAACGAGGCTGAGCAAAAAGCAAATGAACTGAAGGATAAGGCTGAGCAAAAAGCTAATGAGTTAAAAGACAAAGCTGAGCAAAAGGTTAATGAAGGCCTTGACAAAGCTGGAAAGAAGATTGATGAAGGTCTTGAGAAGGCTGGCAATGCAATCAAAAACCTTTAATATTTACTATTAACTATTTGTTTTATCTTAATCGATAATAAGAGTTAAGAATTACTCAAGTATAAGGGAGACTCTAACTATGGGTTCTCCCTTTTTACTAAAGAGATATATTCACGTTATCTATAAATCATTCTTTCGCATTATGAAGAAATTTTTATTATTTGTTGCTGCATTTACTGCTCTTTCTTTGACTTCATGTGGTGGCAGCGAAACATCGAGTGTCCCCGATGGCAACTCTCAAGCAACATCAGTAGATCCTAACGATCCTAACCAGGCTCCTCCACAAATGGAGGCATCATCTATTGTTGAAGAGAACACTAGCACTGCAACTGAGCAAACCACACCTGAAGGTCAGGTTTCAACAACTGAGCAATCAAACCCCACTAATAATTAATTTTGTGGATTTGAACTAATTCAATAATAAGGGAGTTGCCATGTGTGCTCCCTTTTTATTTAACGCATAATGGACAAAAGCTCTATATCAAAGCATTTGGAAGACAAACTTGGCATTTCATGTCTTAATGAAATGCAAAATGCCGTTGTGGCAAAGTGGCATGAGGGCAATAAAAACATTATTCTTTATTCCCCTACTGGTACTGGGAAAACGCTTGCTTTTGTTTTGCCAATTCTGCATGGTATAGATGTGTCATGCTTCAACACAGAGGCCTTGATTATTGAACCTACGCGCGAACTAGTGTTACAAGTAACAGATGTGCTTAAGAAACTAGCACCATCAATAAAGACCACACCTTGCTACGGTGGTCACAATTCTCATGATGAAAGAATGTCGCTTGCGGCCAATCCTTCTATCGTTGTTAGCACACCTGGCCGACTGCTTGATCATCTAGAGCGAGGGAACCTATGCATCAAGGAAGTAACGATGCTAATCCTTGATGAGTTTGACAAATCTCTGGAACTGGGTTTTATTGATGATATGCGGCAAATTATTGAACGCTTGCCATCTACTGTTCGCATCATGATGACCTCGGCTACAGAAATAAAAAGTATGCCAAAATTCTTGCACAACTTTCAGTTTGAAACGGCAAATTTTCTTCAACAAGATGACCTATCTCCGCAATCACGCATCACAATTTGGCAGGTGCGTTGTAACGATGGCAATCGCTTGAAATGCTTAAAAAAGCTACTTTTTTCTATATCCGACGAGAAAACCATTGTCTTCGCCAACCAACGCGATACCGCTCAACTTATTTACAGACAATTAATTAAGGATGGCCTTATGGTTGGACTCTTCGTTGGCACACTTGAACAAAACGAACGCGAAAAGGTGCTATCTATGTTCAAGAATGGCTCACTTATGGTGGTCGTTTCTACCGATCTTGGCGGCCGCGGTATCGATATTAGCGACATCAGGCATATCATCCATTACGAACCGCCACTAACCAACGAAATTTTCACTCACCGTAATGGCCGCACTGCACGTGTAGATGCAACAGGCGAAGTGTATGTGATCACATACCCTGAGGAAGCGCTTGCACCATTCATTACAATTGATGGCCAATATCAATTAGACAGTGTACCTGCTCCAATGATGAAAATCCCCACTCGCGCCACCATCCATATTAGTGCAGGCAAGAAGGAGAAGGTTTCTCGAGGCGATGTTGTGGGCTACTTATTGCACAACTGCCCTATGCTCTCTGCCCACGAGATTGCCGGCATTGATATCTTTGACCATTACACCCTCGTTGGCGTTCCTAGAGAGTATGCCGAAGATATAGTAAAAACAATTTCACCTTTCAAGCTCAAAAAGCAAAAGGTGAAATCAAGAATTGTAGGGTTTAGGCCTAAGTTTGTAAAATAAAGAGCCTTATTTGTCTAATACTTTACTCAAAATCTCATCCATATCGTTGGCATCATGGTAACCGATGATATTTTCTAGCACTTCATCATCGGGTGACAAAATTACGATATTTGGAATTGACTCAACCTTATATTTAAGAGCCAGTTCCTCGTTTTGGTCAACATCTACTTTTTTGAACTCAATTCTATCGCCATACTTCTTTTCCAACTGTTCCATCACTGGAGCCATTGCCTTGCAAGGACCACACCATGTGGCATAGAAGTCGATGAGCACCAACTTATCGGAAGCATCACTTTTTGAGTTATCCGATTTGATGTTTACTGTTGATTCGGATTGTGAACCTGATTGGGTTTCAGCTTTCTTCTTGTTCTCACAGCTATTGGTGCTAATCATCAGCGTAATTCCAACAGCAATACACAATATAAATTTAAAGGATTTCATGCTATATATGTGTTTATTGGTTAATAATCAACTTAATTCACCCTTGCCCTGCCTTATAATCTCTGGTTCGCTGCTTGTGCAGTCAACGACGGTAGAAGGAATCAGTCCTCCCCTACCTGAATCAACAACAATATCCACCTGCGAACCAAGTGCTTCTGCAATCAACTCGGGTTCGCAACGGTAGTCATCGTCTTGTGCTGGCACTGATGTGGTGAGAATGGGATTTCCCAACTCTCGCTCAATAGCAGTGGCAATCTTATTTTCAGGAATCCTTATCCCTACTGTACGTCTGCCCTTAAATGCTTTAGGCAATTTCGACATTGCTTGAAAGATAAACGTGAAAGGACCAGGCAAATTATTCTTCATTAGACGAAACTGTGTGTTGTCAAACTTGGCGTACTGTGCCACCTCGCTGATATCGCTGCATATTATCGACAGATTGGTCTTTGCAGATTTCATTGCTTTTAAAGCACAAATGCGCTCTATTGCCTGATTATTTAGTGCATCGCAGCCAATGGCATAAACCGTATCGGTTGGATATACAACAATCCCTCCATCGCGTAGCACAGCAGCAATTTCCTCGATGTAACGATTGTTGATATTGTCTTCTAGGATCTGTAATACTTTCATGACTATTATATTAAAATTCTGTTATTACTTTCGTTTCTAAATTTGTGGCTTGAGCATATTTTTCAAGCAATAATGCTGTCCAACTCAAGGCCTTATCAAGGGGCATCTCAGGAGCGAAGGCGTTGATGTTAATTTGAACTTTAGTGGTTTCAAGTGTGAATTTGGTGCGCTCTTCGTCGCTTGTGGGTGTTGCCACTCCGCCTTTGGCATCGCGATAAACGGGCAAGCCTTCTATATTCAGATAACCGCGACCAATAGCACAGTATTGCTCGTCCTTCTCCCCCACACCCATGGCAAGCGTATCTCCCACAAGCTTGCTGGCATCAAGTCCACTAATGGCATAGCCGCTTTTTATGGACACGAGGTTGACAATGTCAATAAGTGAAGTGAGACGATACAGTCCGAGACCTCGTATGATGCGTCGGCAAAGTGCTTCACTCGACACACGATAGCGGCCAGGATCTTTGCCCAACGATTTGTAAAGCTTGCGTGTTGCCGCAATAGCAGGTCGTTGATTAATTTCTAGCAACTGATAGTTTGATGCTATCTTAGCTGCCTCATCTTCAATCTCTTGCCAGAGAGCATCAGATGTCTCACTATTAACCACTTCAGCGCTCAAAAGTCCTATTTGAATGTGTGGACAAACAGCCAAAATTCTGGGGTCAATACTTACGTTTATCATTTTAGCACAAAAGATTTTTCAAATTTTCTGCAAAAATAATACAAAAATCGGTTTTTTTGTGTATTTTTGCAAAATCATTAACATAGAGAACATTTTATTCTATTTTAATTAATACACAATGAAACATCTATTTCTAACTGTTATTGCTGCCAGCATCGCGTTTGGCGCATTGGCTGATGCCAAAATCGAAAACCCCGACAGCACAGGGTTCAAATTCACCGACCTCAAAGTTGTGAAATCAACTCCAGTAAAAGACCAGAACAAATCAGGTACTTGCTGGTGCTACTCTAGCAACACTTTCTTTGAGAACGAAATCTTGCGTAAGACTGGCAAGGAGGTTCACCTGAGTGAAGGTTTTGTGGTTTATCACTGCTATCTCGACAAAGCCATCAAGAACGTGCGCATGGATGGCACTAGCAACTTCGCCGAAGGCGGTGCAGGTCTTGATGTAGCTTACGTATGGGAGAACTATGGTATGGTTCCCAATGAAGTTTACACCGGCATGACCTATGGCGACAAGAAATTCAACACTGCTGAGCTCACCGCAATGCTCAAGGGTATGGTTAACGTTGTTAACCAGCGTAAGCTCAAGAAACTCACTCCCTCGTGGATTGACGGCTTTAAGGGCGTTCTTGACGGTTACATGGGCAAATTACCTGAGACCTTCACATGGGAAGGAAAGACCTATACCCCACAAAGCTATGCAGCATCTTTGCCTTTGAAGATGGACGATTACATCTCTATCACATCGTTCACTCACCATCCATTCTACAAGCCATTCGTGCTTGAAGTAGCCGACAACTGGACTTGGGAGCAATCACAGAACGTTCCCCTCGATGAGTTGTGGGAGATTGCTAACTATGCTATTGAGAAAGGATATTCTATCGCTTGGGGTGCCGACGTTAGCGAACATGGCTTCAAGTGGCGCAAGGGTTATGCGGTTCTCGTGAAAGAGAAGAACGAGAACGACCTCAGCGGTACCGACCGTGAGCGTTGGGACTTGATGGCTGACAAAGACCGCGAAGAGCAGCGTTGGGAAATTAAGGGTCCAGGCAACGAGGAAACCGTTACTCAAGAGAGCCGTCAAGTGATGTTCGACACTAAAGAGACTACCGATGACCACGGCATGGTAATCGTGGGTACTGCCGTTGACCAGGAAGGCAACAAGTACTTCAAAGTACAGAACAGCTGGGACACTAACCAACTCTATCATGGTTTCTTCTACGTGAGCGAGGCATTCTTCAAAGCTAAAACTTTGAATATTATTGTCAACAAAGAAGCAATCCCCGCTAAGATTGCCAAGAAGATGGGCATCTAAACCAATCTAAAAGAATAATAAGGTTCCAGCCGCAATGGTCTGGGACCTTATTTTTATGTCACAACATTACTTATTCCGCTCAATATAATTCTTGATAACTGTAGTGAATTGGCGCCAATATAGATTGGTCTTGTGCTCACCCACTCCATAGAGAATACCAAATTGCGCTTTTGTGACAGGTTTCTCTTGAGCCATTATTGTAAGCACTTTGTCACTGAAAATCATGTATGGTGGAACACCTTTTGCCCTTGCCAATGCTTTGCGAGTATCTTTGAGTTTAGACAACAGAACCATATCAACATCATGCTCATCAATGATAGGAAGTGACGATTCTGCTGGTTTCTTTTTAGCAGGTTGATTGTAATAGAATCTAGATAACTGTATCTTGCGCTTGCCATAGAGCACTTCGCGCCCGAAGGAAGTGGACTTGAGGTGATCGTCCTCTTCATAAGCAATGTAGATCAATCCGAGTTGTAGCATCTGAAGTAGGTAGGAGTTCCACATTGCCTGTGTGAGGTCATGTCCTACGCCATAGGTCTTTAGTTTATCATATCCTTTGGCTAAAATCTCACTCTTTCGTGATCCTCTTAAGATATCAATAAGCGTCATGAATCCTATCGTTTCTTGTGTTCTAGCCATAGCGCTTAGTGCCATTTGGCATAGTGTTGTTCCGTCTATCTTATCGGGTGGATTGTTACACACATCGCAGTTGCCACAATCGTGGTCATAACGTTCATTGAAATAGCTCAACAGAATGCGTCGCCTACACACTGTAGCTTCGGCATACTGCTGCATGCGACTTAACTTCTCTACATTTATCATTGCCTGACCAGAGTCGAGGGCAAAACTCATTAAAGCTTTTACATCGCCAAAAGAGTAAAACATAAGAGTGTCGGCCATCATCCCATCACGACCGGCACGTCCTATCTCCTGATAATAACTCTCGATGTTCTTAGGCATATTATTATGAATTATCCACCTCACATTGCTCTTGTCTATACCCATGCCAAAGGCAATAGTAGCACAAATCACTTGCAAGTCATCGTTGATGAAATCTTGCTGCACCTGCAACTTCTGAGCTGTCGCCATTCCTGCATGGAAAGCCTTAGCATCAATCCCCAAACTCATCAGGCTCGCAGCAAGTGTTTCTGTAGTCTTTCGGCTTAAACAATAAATGATACCGCTTTCGCCGTGGTGTTTCTCTATGAAGTTCACAATGCGTTTGAGTTTTGCTCGCCCGCTCAGTCCACTCACCACATTGAGGGATATGTTAGGGCGATCAAAGGAATTGATGAAAATTTTAGCATCTGGGATATTAAGTTGTTCTTTTATGTCGATGCGAGTCAAACGGTCGGCAGTTGCGGTAAGCGCCAAGATTGGAACTCCTGGAAATCGTTCTTTAACAAGCGAGAGCTGACTATATTCGGGTCTAAAGTCGTGTCCCCAATGTGAGATGCAATGTGCTTCATCGATAGCAATCATGTTGATGAGCATATCATGCGACCACAGGTCCATGTCGGCAAGCAAGCGCTCTGGGGAGATGTAGAGCAATTTTATGTTTTGCTTGAAGACATTGTCAATCACATCACGATTCTGCTGCTCACTCTGCTGGCTGTTGATTGCAGCAGCGGGCACACCATTAGCGATGAGGGCATCGACTTGATCCTTCATCAATGCTAATAGCGGCGACACAATAATAGAGCATCCTGGCATAAGCATGGCAGGAATCTGATAACACAACGATTTACCTCCGCCTGTGGGCATTAGAACAACCGCATCGTTTCCTTTAACCACATGCTCGATAACTTCATATTGCATGGGATAAAAAGAGTCATAACCGTAAAATTTTCTCAATACGGCAAGCGCTTTGCGTTCAATGTCTTGCATATAAGTGATGCGGCAATGTGTTAAAGGGCGTTTTTCTCACCAAGAATAGCGTTATATACGGTGAGGAACATTATCTTAATGTCGAGCATAAAGTTCCAGTTCTCGGCGTACCACACATCATATTCCACACGCTTCTCCATCAACCACAATTCATTGGTTGGACCGCGGTAACCATTAACTTGTGCCCAACCAGTGATACCAGGCTTTATAGAGTGACGAAGCATGTATTTATCAATAAGCTCGCTATAATCCTTGGTCTGTTGAACCATGTGAGGTCGTGGCCCCACTATCGACATTTCGCCTTTGAACACATTGATAAATTGTGGCAACTCATCAAGACTGGTCTTGCGCAGGAAGTTACCAAATTTTGTCTTTCGTGGGTCGTCTTTGGTAGCCTGTAAGGTGTCGCTCTTGTCATTAACCCTCATCGAGCGAAATTTATAGCATAGAAATGAGCGGCCGCGGTAACCGGTGCGTTCCTGCTTGAAAAACACTGGTCCAGGCGACGACAACTTTATGCCTATCGCTATTGGGATGAAAAATATTGGAGAGATTAGCAGCATAAGCGATGAAACCACCAAATCAAAGGTGCGCTTAACAAACTGGTTTAGTGGATTGTTAAGCGGATGTGGACGCACTGACAATACTGGCACCACGCCAAGTGTCTCAATCTCAAATCGACGAGATATGTATTTTGTGAGCTGAGGCACATAATAGAAATCTATGGCATTTCGCTCAGCAAGATTTATCAGGTTTTGAAGATCGTTGCGCTCATTCTCGGGCAAGGCGCAGTACATCTCATCTACACTATGTTCATTAAGAAACTCTTCGAGTGTGTCGATAGTTGATGTGAAGCACGACAATCCTTCTATGGGTTCTGAATCAAAATACCCCACAACATGATATCCATACCCCTGGTCTATCTCGAGCTGTTTCATAAGACGGACACCAACTCCTGCATGTCCACCACCAATTATGATGATTTGCTTGTAGTTATAACCTTTGCTTCGATACCATTTAAGCAGTTTGCGAGACACAATCCACCACAACGAGAGTGATACTGTAAACAGGCCATAAAACAACAGCACATAACGCCATTGTGGGAGCGCATCAATAAAAGAAATAAGCGTCAAGAATATTACCGCATGAAGCATCACATATTTCAAGAGGTGAATGAGCACACGGTCGATATAGACAGCTCTCTTGTCGTGTAGAGAAGCCAGGACATAGACAACAACACAAAACGACAAGTTAAGCATCAGCCAAACTTGCTTACTGAAGAAAGGCATAGAGCTAACGTCACTTATCATCATGCAGGTAATGAAATAAGCGACATTAAGAACAATAAAGTCTATAAAAATGAAAATCCAGCGGATAAAATGACCGTATCTGCCTTTACTTCTCACAGCCTCTAATTGTAGTAATTACATAAATATAGTCACTCTCCATAGGCATCCAAGGCATGTGGCGAGTGACTAAAAATCAAAAGATTAAATTTTCTCGTCGATAATTTTAATTTTTTGCTCGAGCAGAGCAATCTCATCCTTAAGGTTGGCAATCTTGCGCTCCATCTCCTTGACAATAGAATTGCCGCTCTTAGATGTAGCGTTAAAGAATCCCATGTTGTTCTCGTAAGTCTTAAGCTCGTTGCATTTCTGCTCAAAAGCACGAACCAGTTTCTCACGCTCGTGATAAACCTTGTCACTGCCCGATTGACTCATGGTGTTCTCAAAGTTTGACAGACGGCTTCTAATGGCCTTCATGTCAAATTTCTCGAATGCCTTGTCGATAGCCTCTTTATAAGCAGCATAAATCTTGTCTTTCTCCTTGAAAGGCACATGACCAATAGATTGCCATTTCGACATTAGGTCTCTGATTTTTTGGGGTGCTTCTTGTGAATCTTCATCCGACTCTAAAATAGCATTTACTTGAGCAATAAGCTCTTTCTTGGCTTTGAGGTTCTCGTGTTCTACTGAGCGCTGGCTAGATGTCTGTTTCTTTTTCTGCTCAAAGAAATAGTCGCACGCAGTTATAAAGCGTTTCCACACGGCATCGCTGTGACGCTTAACAACTGGACCAATGGTCTTCCACTCCTTTTGGAGGGCGATCAGGGCATCGCTGGTTTCTTTCCAGTCGGTAGAGTCTTTCAGAGCCTCTGCCTTTTCACAGAGCTCTGTCTTCTTGGCAAGGTTCGACGCCAATTCTTCCTTCATTGACTTGAAGAAGGCTGCTTTCTTTGCAAAGAAATCGTCGCATGACTTACGGAAACGGTTATAGAGCGATGTATTAACTTTGCGAGAGGCAAAGCCAAGCTTCTTCCACTGCTCCTGAAGCCCAATAATCTGCTTGGTGGCCTCATCCCAAGCGGCATAGGTTTTGAGACCCTCAGTGTCGATTTTCTCTATTTCCTCGCATAGTGCAGTCTTTGCGTCGGCATTCTCTTTCTCGCTTGCTTTGCGCTCTTCAAAGAATGCTTGATGCTTCTTGTTGATAACAGCCGATGCTGCCTTGAAGCGAGCCCACACCTGCTCTCTGATTTCTTTGGCCACAGGACCAGTCTCACGCCACTTGTCATGCAGTGCCTGTAGGGTCTTGAAAGCAGCAATCACGTCAGTCTCCTCATCAAGTGCTTCGGCCTGCTCACACAATTGTTGTTTTATCTCAAGGTTTTTCTTGAAATCATAATCTCTCAACTCTTTGTTTATCTTCAAGAGGTCATAGAAGTTCTCGATTGCCGACTGATAGGCTTTCCACACCTCGGTTGTGCTGGTTGAAGGCACCTCACCAATTGCCTTGAACTCCTGTTGCAGCTGTTGCACATGAGCAAACTGGCGGTTGATGTTGTCGGTATCTTGAGATATAGTTTTGATTTCCTCAATTATCTTGTTCTTCTTGTCGAGGTTGGCCTGCTTAACGGCTTCTTGCTCGGCATTGAACTCTGCGCGTTTCTCTTTAAACTCAGCGAGCAGCTCTTTTATCTTAAGCTCAACTTCATCTTCTTGAGCAACAAAGGCTTCTTCGTCATTTCCGCTCTCAACAAAAGCTGCTTTTTCTTTGCCGATTTCCTCTTTCCTAAGAGCAAAGAAGGCACCCTTAATTTGTGCTACTCGTTCCTTAACACTCTCTACTGGCATTGCCATCAGTTTCTCGAGTTGCTCCACAAGTTGTTCTTTGCTAAGAGAGGAATAATCAACAGAGGGCTCGTCCTCGATTTTTTCCTCAAGTTGTGGCTGCTCGTCCTTTTCGTCGGCAACAACCTCTGCCACTGCTTCTTCCTCTTTGGCAGGAACAGGTTCTTCCTCTGCTTTCACCTCGGGTTGTGGCTCGGGCTGCCCGGTCGCAGGCTCTTCATTCTTAGCCTCTTCAACTTGATTCTCAACTGCTACTGGTTCTTCATTCTCAGTAGATTTGTTTTCAACTGTTTCTGCCACATTTTCCACTGCAGCAGTCTCAGCATTTAGAGTTACGTCTTTCTCGACATTTACGTCCGATTCTGACATTTCACGCGTTACCATAGTTTACAATTTTTTAAAAGGTATTATTACCTAATTTAGATTTTAACTCCAAAAATACTGCTTTTTTGCTATATGGAGAAAAAAAATTGATGTTTTTTTCATTTATGGGCACATTTTTTTGCAAAAAGATAAAAAAACGGTGCCATAACACCGTTTTTTTATCTTTTTCTTTTCACTTTCTCCTAAGCATCGGGTCCATAGAAAATGGTAGAACAGTTGTTGGCTCTGAGCACTTGCGATGCCACCCGCTGAATGTCGGTTGGAGAAAGCATGCGGTATCTGTCGTTTTCAGTGTTAATGCCATCGGCGCCCCACAGCAGCTCATGACTGCTCAGCAACGATGCCTTCTCGGCATATCCCACACTATCAAACAGTTTGTTAGAGATATATTTATTTACATACTTTTCCACTTCGTGTTGTGACACGCCTTCATCAAGAAGCCTATTGAGAACGACATCGATAGCAGCATTCGCTTTATCAAAATCAACATCTGGAGCCAAGCACGCTCGCACATAGAACAAGCCTGGATCGCGCGAGCCAAGCACCGACGCGCTGACTTCGCTAAACATGTCGGTGCCCTGAATCAGGTTTTTGTGAAACCTCGACGAGGTGCCATTGCCAAGCACATCGCTCAGCAAGTCGGTGGCTTGATAGTCGTTGGCGCAACGGCCACACATGTGATAGGTGCGGTAAATCATGTTGTTAGGCACCTCACTGTGGTGTCTCATGAAGCGAGGGCGGTCCTGCTCTGGTTCTTGTGGCAGGTTGCGTTGCCTGCGAGGAGGACCCTCAATGTCGCCAAACCATTTCTCAACCTGCTTGACAGTTTCTTCAAAGCCAACATTGCCACTCACGCACATCACGGCGTTGTTCACCGCATAATGCCGCTGGTGGAAATTGACAACGTCTTCACGTGTTAAGCTCTTAATGGTGTCAACATCTTTGCCTATCGTGGGCCATTGGTAGGGATGCTTCTTATAGGCCATACCATGCATCAGATGCATAATGTTACCGTAGGGTTGATTGAGATGGCGCTGCTTAAACTCTTCAATTACCACGCTCTTCTGAATCTCAATATTTTCATCGGTAAGGTCAAGATTCAGCAGTCTCTCACTTTCAAGCCACAAGGCAGTCTCAAAGTTCACGGCAGGCAGTTCCTCATAATAATCGGTAACGTCAATGCTTGTCCAGGCATTGCTGGTGCCGCCCACACGCGTCATCACGTCATCAAATTTTGTGATGTGCCTCGTTCTCGAGAACATCAGATGCTCCAACAGGTGTGCAAGTCCGGTCTTTGAGCTATCCTCATCACTGGAGCCCACATCATAGAGCAGATTCAGCGCAACCATCGAGGTAGCAGCGTTGTAGTGATGGATCAAGCGCAACCCATTGTTGAGAGTATATTTGTTAAATTGAATCATAATATTGTAAACAAGATAACGGGCAAACAAGCCTACAAGGCAATGGTCAACATCTATTGTCTTGTTTACTAGTTAGCTCGTTACTTGTTAGCTTATTTCAGAATTTTCGCTTTAATGATTCTCACGTCATCTACAGGGCGGTCATTTTGTCCTGTAGCAACATTCTGAATTTTGTCAACAACATCCATTCCCCTAACCACTTCGCCAAACACGGTGTAGGTCCCATCAAGGTGGGGAGTGCCACCCACAGTGGAGTAAGCGTCAATCTGCTGTTGTGTAAACTGCACTGGATTGTTGGCATACCACTCTTCGGTCTGCTTGATTAACTCGTTTTGAAGATTCATCAATGCGGTAGTATCACCCTGTGCTTGCATTGCCTCAATCTCGGAATAGCGTGCTAAGGCAAGGGTCTGGAATTTCATCGCTTTTGATTGATCCGCCAATCTCTCAAGCATCACATTCAACTGGTATTCAGAATAACGGCGCCCAGTGACGATATAGAACTGCGAACCCGAACTCTTGCGCTCAGGGTTTGTCTCATCTCCCTCGCGGGCTGCAGCCAAGGCTCCACGCTTGTGGAAGAGCTTGGGATAAACAATCTCGGCGGGCAGGTCATAACCGGGACCTCCGCTGCCCAGCAGCGCATCGGGCGTGGCGTTCTTTGAGTCGGGATCACCAGTTTGAATCATGAAGTTATTTATCACTCTGTGAAACAAGACGCCATCATAGGCGCCCTCATTCACGAGTTTGACAAAGTTATCACGATGTTGTGGAGTCTCGTTATAGAGTGCCAGCTCTATCTCACCATAGGTGGTCTCGAGCAGCACTCGTGTGGTGTTGTCTAGGTCTGTTGTCATGTTCTTGGTCTTATCTTCGCTGGTTACCACGTCGTCATTAGTAGCCACAGCCTTCATGCCCGAGGCCAAAAGCACAGCAGCCACAGCAACAAAAAGCAGTGTAATGTTCTTTTTTATCATAATGGTTCGTATTTCGTTTATCGTTGGTCGTTTATCGGAAATCGTGGATCGGGAACTCACAACTTATAACTATGAAACTCTCCCCTCCTACATGCGCGAGCGCAAAGCGCGAAACGCATTTAAATCCCTATTGGGTAGAGTCTCTTGTATATGCGGCGAAAGTTGTCGTCACTTGCAATGAGCTCGGTGGCGTGCTCTTTGTAGTCATCGCCCCATATCGATGACGCTAGCACACCAAGGTAAGCACGCTCACGGTCCACCAATATCGCCGCTTTTATCAGGCGGTCGATCTCAGCAGCAAACGCCGCTTTGTCTATCGCATTCAGGTATCTTGCTGTGCTAACCACAAACTGACCAGTCCTGTCAACTCTGATGATGTTTTCAACAAGCCAACTAACTTCTTCTTTAAAGCCTTCACTGTTGATATTATTAGCGATATACTCGTAGGTAAGTAGTCCGCTTTCATCTTTCTCAAGGCGTTTTTTAATTGAGTCATCCATATCTGCAATCTTTTTTCAATTTGCAAATATATAAACTTTTTCCATAACAAAAAAGAGGAGGTCTATAAATTCGAAAATTTATAGAACCTCTTTTATTTTAAACTCACTCAATTAAACTAAAAGTCAATATTTCAGTAAAAACTTTTCAAATAACTATATCTGCATTATTTTGTGAGTGAGATATTGACCGAGATACCGTAGTTAGTATTAGTAGTGGGATAACTAGTTGCTGACACAAGAGGAGTGTTCACTTGGTGATCGAAGAAAGCACCAAGTGTGATGCGCTTGCTCATCACATAGTTTGCCGCAAAGTTGATTCCCAGCGTACGTGTTCCACTAGTTGCCTGAGTGGTGTTGACGTCGATTTTGCGAATTAGCGCGGTGTTGTTGTTGAGCTGCAGGTTAAAGTTGAGCGTGAGGTCGTTGTTGACGTTCTCCTGCTTTTTCTTGATTTTGAGGATAGTGTTGAAATTAGCAATCTTGTAGCTAGCGCCTATCACGAGCGACTTTTGCAGAGTCTCAACAAGCTGGAGTGATGAGATGTTGAGTGCGAGAGTGCGTGCGTCGCGATACTCGACATTGAAGCTCAGGTCATTCTTTAGAGTGGCGTTCACACCAATCAATGGGGCAAATTTCTCGGTTATGGTGACCGACGAGATGTTGAAAGGCGAGTTAGGGATGGGACTTCCTGTGAGGGCGTCTTGAGTGAATCCCAAACCTTCGCCTATCGATACCCAGTCGGTATAGCTCGAGAAGTTGCCTACTGAGTAGGTGCATTGGTAAGCATGAGTAAGGGTAAAGCTCTTGAAGACTTTCTTTATAGCAGGAATCTTCGACAATCCATCGTAAGTCACACGCCAGTTGGGGAGAATACTCTTTAGCCCAGGGAATGGGTTAAGATCGACCTTAGCAGCGTCTTTTCCAGAATAAGCCGCTAAAAATGCCGGTATCATAACATCGCTGCCAGCAGGGTTTACAGTGCCGTTCTCAGGATTGAAGGTAGTGCCTGCATAGGAAGTTCCACGCAAGAAGCCTCGCTCTGGGTAGTTGAGACCATAATACTGCTGCTCGAGGCGAGATGCCACCACGGGGATGTTGTTCAGGAATTTATTGAACGCGTCGCTGTAATACTCATCGTCGGCCGTGACGCCTCGCAGCGCGGTGGCGATTGCCATATGGGTCTTGGTGTAGGTTCCCGAGTAGAGCTTGCCTACATCGTCATACATGAACTGAATTTGGTTGGTGCGGTTGTCGGTGCGGTTGCCAGTGAGAGTGATCTTGAGGCCGTTTATGGGCTCTACCACTACCTCAGCACTGAACTCCTGAGTCCTTGAGAAGATGGCTGGGGAAGTCTGCGTGGAATCGCCCAGCAGCCATCCATGGCGCTTGGCGCGATCGATGTAACTCTCTCCCACAAAGCCAAAGGCGAAGTCGAGACCAGGTGCCATCACGTCGTAATGAGTGTTCTGTCCGAAGATATCGCCCACATTTGGGACGAACTGCGGAATGGAGAGCGATTGCGTCTGCCTCCACTTTACATTCACGCTCTTTACACTGATCAAGAGGCGAGTTAAGTACTGAGCCATCTCGGTGCCAAAGTTCTTCTTATCGCTGCCCATCACCTCTGTTACAGTGACCTTGATGCTGGTGGAGTCGCGATTGAGAATTTCTATGTTGTTATTGTCTTTGACATCATACTTCACATTGTAGCGCTTGCCGTCAATGGTGGTGGCAGTAACCTTTACCTTCTTAACATTCATATTGTGCTTGACGGTGGTGGTGGTGTCGGCGCTAAGTTGGAAGGTGCGGTCAAATTTCTTGGCTTTCTTTTTCTCGCCCTTCTTGTCTTTACTATTGCCTTTGCCACTACCCGACGACGAGAAGCGCTTCTGCACATCCTTAACATATGGCAGCTTGCCATAGAGTGTCTCAAGGTTGAGGCGTGTGTCAATGTTGAGCGACGACTGGTTGGCAATGTTGTTGCCCGAGAACACGCCAGCAATCTCGGTGCCACGGTCCCAGCGGTAGGTGGCGTTGTAAGTAGCATTGGCAGTGATGAAGCTCAAGATAGGGATGGCGCTGAACGGCGCTTTGTAAGATGCCGTGAAGGTCTGATTATAGGCCCACGGGGTGCCCAAGTCCTTGATGCTGTGCCACACACTGTCGCGCCAGTCGCGGTACTCATCGGGGAAGAGTTTCTTATTAACCTGCCCCATAGGCTCAAGGATGTGGGCAGTGGTCTGACTATTGAACGACATGTTTATTGACTTGGTGAAGTTCCAAGACAATGCAAACTGTCTATCCCACAAGAAGTTCTTGCTCACCGATACTGGTAACACAATGTCAACATCGGTCTCGTTGCGAGTTTGCTGCTCGTAGTAATAACGCGAGATGTTAGTGCTGAAGGCAAGCGAGTTGGGTAACCAACGGAACTCCCACTCACGGAAGAACTTCATGTTCTTGTTCTTCTGGTCTATAGCCTTCTCAAGCGGTTTAAAGGGCTTGATATAGGGAGTCCAAGAATATTGCAGACTACCACGATAGTCGTTGGTGTTCTCATACACATAATCAGGGTTGGACTTATGGGTCTTGTTGAAAGAGTAATTGAAGGTGAAGTTGGCAGGATCCCACGGCATGGGATTCTTGCTCTTGACATCAAACTTCAATCCAGAGATGGAGAAGTTCTTAACAACGGTCTCGCTTACGGCGTATGCCTTGATGGAGTCTTTCTGCTCATCAGTCGCACATGCATCGAGAGCATCTTTGAGCAGGATGTCCTCGTCGAGAGGGTTATACTTAGGAGTGACCTTCTCGTTGCTGTAGGAGAAATATACTGGTGCATGCAATTTCACTTTCTCGGGGACAAAGCGGCCCATATCGGCCTGAACAGCCACGTTATACTGATCATAGTTGTCGAGGCGGCGGTTGTTCATGCTCTGATCAACCGATCCAAATCCGGTTGTTTCTTTATGCCAGCCCACGTTTACGACACCAATATCACTAAGGTTTAGGCTCATCGACGCCTTGGCAGCCCATCCGCCCTCGCTTTCGAAGTCAGTTACTCTAAGCTCATCGACCCACACCACAAAGTCCTTGGTAGTTCCTGCTGTGTTATTTCTCACGCCAATGAGCATCACCCTCACTTTGCTCAACGAGGGATTACCCATCACATACACGTGATTGCGAGGATTATTGGGGTCTTGTTCTTGATAGCGCTGAGTGTAGGACACCTCGGGGTTGCCTGCCATCTTCTCGGCATTACGGTTCTTCTTGGCAACAGTGAGGATATCGAGGTCAAGGTCGAGCATGTTGTCTTTGGGCCACACGGCAAGGCGGTCGGCACTGCTGTTGTTGCTGTAATGCCCTGGAGGGGTGACCATCAGTGGAATCTCATACTCATAGTAGTTGTTTTTCACATCCGAACCCATGCGCACAAAGAGCGAGATGTCGCCATTCTTCAGGTTGGTAGCATCGTTGATGAAGGCCTCGTTATGGACAAACATCTGCAGGCGCTTATAGGTGCGCAGGTCAAGATTAGTGTTGCGATATACACCACGAGCATCGCCAGCTTCAAGACCCTCAACCTTCATCTGCATCGACTGCTCATTGAGCTGAGTAATCTGCGATTGGCCAGAGTCAACAATTCTAGAGACGCCAGGAGGCAGTACATAGTTCACTGGCTCGCGACTGGCATTCTCTTCAATGTTCACGGTGTTGACATCAATGGTGCCACTGCCAGGCACGTCTGCGCGGCCATTGAGGTTATAGTCATAGTTTCGCCACTCGCCACGAACAAGCTCAAGGGAGGCAAATCGCAGGTGGGTAGTTTCTTTGAAACCAGTCAGGAACATTCGCATGAAGCGTATCGACGAGAAATCGTTGATAGCGCCCACCACCTTATCATAGCTCTTGATAGGAATGCAGAACTGGTACCAAGTGACGTGTTGGTCCTTACCGTTGCGGGTGCGCTGCACCGACTCTTGCTTGTCAATGATGTAGTTCTTGCCAACCCGTAAGTCCTCGGGGCGGATCGACACTTTGTATTGGAAATAACGCTCATATTCGTTAAGCGTATTATCCTGGTTGATGTCCTCCACATCGGGCACGCTACGGGCACTCTGATACATGCCGTCGGTAGCGTCTTCCTGCGAGAGAGAGTTTCCTTCGGTGCCGTTGTAGTGCTTATATCGCTCAAGAATCGATAGTCTCTGTTCATCGTAATCATAACCGCGATAGAAGTGGTAGTTGTCGCCAGCAGGGTCATTGAGTGGCGAGAACTGATCGGTCTCCATCTGGGCGATTGTCTCGGCAGGCAGCGTGCTGCGCAACTTCTCAACATACTCTTTATAAGAGGGATAACCATGCTCGTCGATGGTGCTTAATCCGTCAAGACCCACGTCTTGCTTGATTCGAGAACCAGTAGCAGTCTCAAAGGCATAAGTGAGCGACGATTTCGATGAAATCCTACCCCAGTTGGTCTCATTGAGCACAGTGTTGTCGGTTTCGGCGTATGGAAGACCGTTCTCGTAACTCTTGAGACCGTCTTTCAGGATATCCTCGCTGATCTCACCTAAATTAATATAGAAATCACCGCCTTCAAGATTAGGATTGTTCTCATCGAGGAATGGATCCAAGAGCCAGAACTTGATATACTCTACATTGTTGGTGACGAAGTCGGTGTTATCAATCTTGCGCATTATGCCGGCCCAGCGCTTCTCAGGATTGAGAAGATTTCCATTGGAGTCAAGATTTTCGGCATCAAGGTTGTAGGGACCACGCTCTTTTGGATAGTATGATAGGTTCAAGGTCTGAATCGTCGATGACTCGCCATAGTTCAGCTCACGGCCCGGGAACACCTCTGTGTAAGGAATCTCGCGCACGTAAGGATTTGACAGCTGGTCAAGGTCATTCTTGATATATCCAGGCACAAACGAAGAGTTGCGTTGGGTAAACAACCGGTCAATATAGTACCACGATAACAACGAGCGGTTCTTGCCATAGGCAACATCGTTGGAAAGGGCTGCCTCGGGGAACAGCGCATCATTTGCGTTGTCGTAAGGTGTTGACGCGAGGAACCATGAATAAGGCGAACGTAAATCCACACCAGTCTGTGTAGATTCGAAGTCATCGATATAAGAACTACCGGCATTTGAACCTCTTTTTGACTGATGGGGCAACAACTGGGCAAACTCACCATTAATGTTCACTTGCGATGGCGCTGTGGCATTAACTGTAGGAATCTTGTTCAGCAAGTTGGTTAGCCACATGAAGTTTGACTTATATGAGATGCGCGCGCCCCAAATGGTATTGTTCACAATCTCGTTACCGATAGCCACTTTTTCAACGATGTTTCGCTCGCCATAGTGCATAACTGTACCTCCAATGTGGAAATTGTCATTGAATGCATAGTCTAAGTCTAATCCCAACAGGGTTTTGCGTTGTTGGCTGAAAGTAGATTGGTTTTCGAGCGATACACTGATGTTGGTGCCCGCATCAATGATGCTTTGGTTGGTGATCGTCACCGTACCCATAGTGTAGTCAACGGTATAATCACTGTTCTCGGTAAGAACCACGCCTCCAGCAGTGACTACCACCGAACCGCGAGGCACGTTGGTAGCATTGAGGCTAATGGTATTCTTGTTGGTAGATTGATATTCGCCCTGGAGGACAAACTTGTTCTTGTCCTGAACCTGCTGGGCTTCGGTGAGCTGCATTGTATAGAGCTCTTCATACACATACTTGTCGGCGATAGCATCATTACCAATCATCTTGCGAAGGTGCGAACCAAAAGGCTCAACAACCGGGAAAATGACCTTGCCGCCAGCTGAAGTTATGGTATAGCCGTCAATAAAGTCGAAGCGCCCATCGGGGTTAAAGTTGTTGTTGGCATCCAAGCGGTCAAGGTTCATCACACGCAACAGAGGAACTCCCGAGATGTTACCTTCATTAATATAAGGCAGCTCAATACCTGTTGTGTCGTTCAAATACTTGATGTTGAGTTTAAAGTTTGAACGCTGCACTTGATATGCTCCTAATGAATACACATTCTTCATCATTAAGTCCCACATCGGAACTTGAGTGTTGATCGTGGTAGATTTGAGCATCTTCACATATATTGACTGCTCAGTAGAGGGAACATCGTTGGCAAACTCACCCACTTGGTAAGTCTTACCCATGAAGGTATATTGATAGGCCACGGCAAGCACCTCATCGCTGGCAAGTGCAGTACTAAGAGAAATATAACCTAACGAAGAGTTAAGTTTATATTCAGAGGGTGACAATAAACGCGCGCTCTCAATCTTCTCATAATCCTTACCACCCTCAAATTCGTAGGCCGCCGATAGGGGTGCCAACGCATTAGCTGCCTGACTGATGAAACGAGCATCAGGATATTCGGTCTTGATTTCGTCAAGCAGTGTGTTGCTGGTGTTTGTTGGGTTGGCAGGACCCGAAGGTTGCCAGTGGCTGTTGCCTATGTGTTGGCTCTCGCCCACGTCCATAAACGCCATGATATTGCGCGATTCGTTAAAGTTGCCGCGCTTGTTGGTGACCCACACCTCGATGCGAGTGATGTTGATACCGCTCGACACCAATGGTAGTTTTGAGGTCCAATTGTCGTAGTTGTCACGGAAAAAGTGCGATAAGAAGAAGTGACGGTTCTGATCATACTTGTCGGCGGTGATATAGAAATCGGTGGTTTGAGCACCGCCGCGAGTGTTCACTGTCTGCGACTCAGAGTTCTGTTGAGAAACGAGAGCAGTTGCAGTAAGTCGACCAAACTGCAACTTGGTCTTTACACCAAATAGCGCCGAACCACCTCTGATGAGCTGCGAACCGGTAGTCATACTCACATTACCCGCCTCTATGTTCTTGATTATCTCATCCTCTTTCCCCTCATAGGCAAGTTTCAGGTTCTTGTTGTCAAACTCAAACGTAGCATCGGTGTTATAAGTCATATTAAACTTCATCTTGTCACCTACCGATGCCTGCACGGTGGCCTGAATCTTTTGGTCAAAATCGAAATATGTCTTGCGCTTGGCGTTCATCGACAAAGCGGGGTTGTCTGTCTTGTTGGTTTTCACACCCATCTTTATCTGCACCGAGCCCTGAGTCTTTAACTGCACACCACCAGGACCAAACACCTTCTCAAGTGGACCAAGTCCAAATTGCATGTCAAGGAAGTTGAAGGGATTCTTTGCCTTCTCTTCTGCTGTCTCAGCATTCTTCTGCCTATAGTACTGCATCATTGACTCTCTAAGAGTCAAGTTGTTATATTCATCGGCAGTAAGAATGAACGGGGTGATAATATCATAGTCTCCAACCTTTGTATGGATGATGTAGCAGCCAGTTTCATAATCATATTCTGCCTCGGTGACGATGTTGCTTGGATCCTTAAGGTCAGCGGCATATTCCTTGCTCTTGAGATCGTCGTAATTGCCTGGAACTGTGGGATGCACACCATAGCGCATCTTGGGATTGTTCTTCTGGTCCTTATCATTCGTATTGTCAAGGACTGGAGGTGGTGGAGGCAAGGTGGGCTGTTTATATTGTGCATGAACCAAACCACTACCCATAGCATAGAGCACCATGCTAAGGAGTAGGGTCATCAATATTCTGCGACTATTACCTATCTTCAAAATCATTGTCAATAAAATTAATATCGCCCTGCTGCTAGATCACATCATCTTCAAGGCTTTTTTAATTGCCTGTTCTACAGAGATAGAAGGTTCTTCCTTAAGGAGTTTGCGCAAAGCCTTCTGCGACATCTGTTGCGTGAAACCAAGCATCACCAGTGCAGCCAGAGCTTCGTCATATACCGCACTCGGAGCGTTATTACTATCTAATAACGTTTCAGATGCTAGTTTTATTTTATCTTTGAGGTCAACTAATATTCTTTGTGCAGTCTTGGCGCCTATGCCTTTCACCGATTTCAGCATCCCCACATTGCCACTAGCGATGCATTGCTCAAGGTCGGTGGGCGATAATGACGACAGTATCATGCGGGCAGTGTTCGGCCCTACGCCACTCACACTGATGAGCATCATGAACAACTCGCGCTCATGCTTTGAGCTAAAGCCAAACAGCACATGGGCATCCTCCCTAATAGCCTCATAAACATAGAGTTTTACTATGTCATTTTTTTGTGACTTTGAAATATCATTAAACGTCGTCAGTGAGATATTTATCATATATCCCATGCCATGATTATCAAGTACTGCAAAGGCAGGATTGAGTTCCGAAACTACTCCACTAATATAATCGTACATATCTCAAAAAATTTCTATTAATAAATTATAAACGTCAAAAGTAGATGTTTTTATATAAAACAACTTAAAAACATTTCCTCTATTATTTTCAGCCAACAGATCAATTGACGTGATATTAGTCTGATTTATAATAGACTATAGTACCAAAATTAAATTATTTCTTTAATCTTTAAACATTCACTCACATCACTATTATATATTACTTTTTACATATAAATACTTAGATGTTGCTATTGCTCACAATTACTAAAAGCAGTAATTTTGCAAAAAAATTGTTTTATGCTACTTTCAGAACTCAAAACAGGCGAAAAAGGCGTTGTGGTTAAGGTCATGGGCCATGGCGGTTTCCGCAAGCGCATCATCGAGATGGGCTTCATCAAGGGAAAGACCGTTGAGGTAATTCTTAACGCGCCACTGCAAGACCCTGTGAAATATAAAATAATGGGCTACGAGCTCTCTCTCAGGCACGATGAGGCTGCAATGATTGAGGTTGTGAGTGAGGAAGAAGCTGCTACCACCATCTCGCAAGAGATTAAGAATAATGGTAGCGAAGTGGTTCAGGAAGAATCTCTGCATTCTAGCCTCAAAGACCTTGCAACAAAGAAACGCCGCACCATCAACGTAGCGCTTGTGGGAAACCCCAACTGTGGCAAGACTTCGCTCTTCAACTTCGCTAGCGGAGCAACCGAGCATGTGGGAAATTACAGCGGTGTCACTGTTGATGCTAAAGAAGGAGTGTGCCACTTTGAGGGATATACTTTTAATCTTGTTGACTTACCTGGCACCTACTCTCTCACTGCCTATAGTCCAGAGGAGCTATATGTACGCAAGCAGATTATCGAGAAGACTCCTGATGTAGTCATTAATGTAATAGACTCAAGTAACCTAGAGCGTAACCTATATCTTACTACTCAGCTCATCGACATGAACCTGCGCATGGTGTGCGCTCTCAACATGTATGACGACCTTGAGCGTAAAGGCGACAAACTTGACACCTCAAAGTTAGGGCAGCTCTTTGGCGTGCCCATGATTCCGACCGTGTTCAAGACCGGCAAGGGAGTAGATTTGCTGTTCCATATTATCATCAACCTATATGAGGGCGTAGATTATATCGACGAGGACGGAAACATCAACCCCGAGATTGCAGCCGAAATTCAGAACTGGCACCGTGAGTATAGCAAGGACATCGAGCATGAGGAGGACTTCGCCGCTGGTAATAAGGTAAAGAATAATGTATTCCGACACATCCACATCAACCATGGTGCCGATATTGAGGATGCTATTACTAAAGTTCGTGCCGAACTCGAGAAGAATTCGCACATCCGCCACCGCTACTCATTGCGTTATCTTGCTATCAAGTTGCTTGAGAACGATAGCGAGGCGAATAAAACGGCACTTGCCCTACCTAACGGCAAAGAGGTTCTCGACGTGCGCGATGAGCAGACAAGAATCATAAAACTGAGCACTAACGAGGACAGCGAGACCGCTATAATGAACGCAAAATATGGCTTCATCAACGGTGCTTTGAAAGAGAGTTTTGTCGAGGGCAATAATCCTGACGCACACCAAATCACCAAAGTCCTTGATAAGATTGTGACTAATCGCTGGCTTGGTTTCCCATTGTTTTTTGCCTTCCTGTGGCTTATGTTTTGGGTGACTTTCACACTGGGGCAATATCCTATGGACTGGATTGATATGGGAGTAAATTGGCTAAAAGATTTGGTCAACAACAATATGACCGACGGACCGCTCAAAGACCTGATTGCCGACGGTATCATTGGCGGTGTGGGCTCAGTGATTGTGTTCCTGCCGCAAATCCTTATCCTCTATTTCTTCATCTCAATAATGGAGGACTCGGGCTACATGGCGCGAGCAGCGTTTATCATGGACAAACTCATGCACGGCATGGGGCTGCACGGCAAGTCGTTCATCCCAATGATAATGGGCTTCGGCTGCAATGTGCCGGCAATAATGGCAACGCGCACCATCGAGAGCCGTAACAGCCGTCTCATCACCATGCTTGTGCTGCCGTTTATGAGTTGCTCGGCACGTCTGCCTATCTACATCATGATAATAGGCGCGTTTTTCGCCAGTTATCAGAGTGTGATAATGCTCTCGCTCTATGCAATAGGCATCATTGTGGCAATCATTATGAGTCGTGTGCTCAAGCGATTCCTTATCAAGAACGACGATACCCCATTTGTCATGGAACTGCCACCCTACCGTTTCCCTACCGCAAAAGCCATCTGGCGACACACATGGTCTAAAGGAAAGCAGTATCTCAAGAAAATGGGAGGAATTATTCTTGTAGCATCGATTATCGTGTGGTTCTTAGGCTACTACCCCAACCATGACGCTTTTTCTAACGCTCAAGAGCAACAGGAAAACAGCTACTTAGGAAAGATTGGAAAGACAATCGAACCTGCATTTATTCCCAACGGATTTGACTGGAAGCTTGACGTTGGGCTCGTGGCAGGTGTGGGCGCTAAAGAGATTGTAGCATCTACACTCGGTGTAATTTATAGCAATGACGACAGCTTCAGCGAGGACGACACCGTGAGCGACGACACCGTGAAGTACAACACTCTTAACGCAAAGATGACTGCCGATGGCATCACACCACTCGCGGCGTTCAGCTTCCTGCTGTTTGTGCTGCTCTACTTCCCGTGCTTGGCAACCATAGCTGCAATCAAGGGCGAGACTGGCAGCTGGCGATGGGCGCTCTTCGCCGCCATCTACACTACAGCAGTAGCCTGGATTGTCTCAGCGTTAGTCTTCCAAATAGGGTCACTGATATAATACAAACCACTAATTTACACTATTTGCTACAAACCACACAAAAGCGCCTCCACCGTGAATAGTGGAAGCGCTTTTAATTATGCATTGATTCAGTTTCCCAGCAGCACATCATAAACCGCTGTCACATCGGCGGCAGTGATGTCTCCGTCTCCGTTCTGGTCGCCATTGACGATATGGCTGCTATCATTGTTGAGCATGTAATCGTAGAGGGCAGTAATGTCGGCGGCTGTCATAACGCCGTCACCGTTCACGTCACCATGAATACTCTGGTTGGGGTTAATGGTGCAAATAGAGTCTTCTAGAAGATGTTTTCTCCCATTTTCCTCCACACAAATCACATTATTAATAGTTATGAAATATTTCCCATTAAATTTCCCATTGGCGGTGATATTGAATGTGGCAATGGCTCCATTGCTTCCACTGAATGTGCTACTTGTCATTGATGTGACAAAGACCCTTATAATGCCATTAGGTAACTTGTTGGTTGAAATGCTATGGTCTCCTTTTCGCGATGTAAGGTTTATTACCACGTCGCCATCGTCATATTCAGGACTCAAATTAGACGGCAAGGACAAATCAAACTGGAAAGCTGAATACACAGTGTCATTGTCAAGCATAACGCTCAACTGCTTCGTTTCATTGGCCACCATGTTAAAGTCGGGTATGTAAAGCCTATCGTTTGCACCTGCCAACAATGTCAAAATTCCTAAAATTGATGTTATAATTACTTTTTTCATATTCTTGAGTATTTTTAATTTCCACCTCCTGTTGATTTCTCGGTTTTCCCTATAGCCACATTAGTGATTCCCACCAGGTCGGCTACATCAATGTTGCCGTCACCATTGTAGTCGGCGGCATCGCTGTAGAATGGCGACGGATTGCGATGCAGTATCTTATTGCAGACCACCACATAGTCGGCGACATCCACTTCACCGTCACCATTAGCATCGCCACGGTAATACCTTTCTTGAAGGGTTATTTTGCAATCAGGCAATGTCAATCTATTTGCTTCGGGAGTAGCGGCAATCACATTCTTCAGATTGATAATATAATTGCCTGCGTTAGCAAACGAGGTATTAATATTGAAATAGAACAGATTTCCGCTGTTGAGTTTCAATGGCTTTGATGAGGGAGAAGATATTACCACTGTTATATAATTACTTGTGCTACTAGTAGAGAGCACATGGTCACTGCCTTTGCGGTTTTCATCAAGCCACACATCCATCTGTCCATTGGTGTAGCACATCGACACGTTTGACGGCAGATACATATTGAACTGTAATGCCGATAAAGTTGTCTCATTAGTCATTTCCACCGCCACCGTCAGCGTTCTATTGGGCCGGATTAAAGTTTGAGGTTCAGAATGTAGGAAATTAGCACCAACCTGTTCATTGTCATCACCGCCTGTTGTTCCCTCGCTGATATTAGCGAAATTGCTCCACACTGGGGCGATGCTATAGGCTTCCAAGGAGTTGACAGGCACACAAAGTTGGCAGGACGTGTAATTAATCCCCTCAAAGACTGTGCTATTGATCGAGACTGGCGAAGGCTTGAAGCAAGTTATTTTAGTCAAGTTGCTATTGCTTGCAAAGGCATACTGCCCTATGCTCGACACTGAACTGCCTATAGTGAGATACTTGAGGGCAGAGCAATTATAGATTGCGTAATCGCCAATTGTCGTCACCGAGTTGGGTAAAATAATATTAGAGACAGCTGTCGAAGCAAAAGCATAGGCGCCAACAGAAGTTACTCCGTCACCTATTGTAACTCCCGACAATGCTGTGCAGCCCCAGAAGGCGTAGGTGCCTATTGTTTTAATGCTATTAGGAAGCTGAACTGAAGCCAATTTTGGGCTCTGATAAAATGCAAAGTCATCAATGGCAATCACACTGTAAGTGACATTGTTGAAGGTCACTTTGTCGGAGATTGAGGCCACTGTCAACGATGGGTAATTGTTTTGAAAATCCACTGCCGTGACAGCTGCGGTGTTCGTAGTTAACTTCTTGTAGGCAAGCCCATCAACCATAAAGTCGTAGGCAGAGGCTACAGCACTACTCATGGTCAGCACCAGTAGTAGAATAATCGATTTAATTGCTTTCTTCATATATCTATGTTTTTAAGTTAATCTAATCCTAATGAAATCCTCAATATCTTCACGAGGTCAATAACAGTCATTACCCCGTCACCGTCAACATCGGCGGCATCAAGATAGAACGTGGAGCTTTGTGGCTTGTTCAGAATTGCGTTGCATGCCATCACATAGTCGGCAACGTCAACGGTGTAGTCGCTATTGGCATCACCGATAATGAAACGCACAATCACGTCGGCGCTGATGTCCCCAAGTTTGATTCTTTGTCCACCAGTAGTGGAAAGTACCACATTGGTCAATGTCATGCTCCTTGTGAAAACTGTGCTGGTGTTTACATTTGCATTGAACTTCAACACTGCTCCCGAATTTCCGCCTATTGATGCTGCCGACGGCGATGACACCACTATGCGGTATTCATCTGACGACAATTGAGTGGTGATGATGTGGTCGCTCGATTTACGCTCTAACCACACGTCATAGTTGTCATTATTCATCTTTATTGCGACAGCCGATGGGATTGATAAATCGAATTGAATGGCACTGATTGCGTCGCTGTTGCTCAACAGCACGGGGATCTCATCAGTCACTGTCCCTTGCCCCCGCAACAAATTGATGTCACTTAATGTCATCACATTACTGCCAGTAGCGGCAGTAGATGGTGCTATCCCTTTTGATTTTAGCACAATGCACACCAGGTCGGCAGCATCAACTGTGCCGTCCTCGTTGCAGTCGGCAGCGTCGGCATAGAAATCGCCTGGCACTGACAATCTTGACAGATAACGCCGTGTGGCGTCATAGTCGGCAACGTTTACCGCTCCGTCATTGTTGGCATCTCCTCTTAGGCATTGAATGGTCAATGTTGCATTCACATTATCGGGAGTTATCCTGGCACCCGACACGGTAGAGAGCACTATGTTTGACAACTTCATGATGTAAATACCGGTAGTAGCCAGTGTGTTCACATTAATCCTGAAGTAGAACACATTGCCCGAGTTGCCCTTGAAGGCTTTGCCCGTGGGCGATGATATGACTATCCTGAAACCACCGCTGGAGGCTGTGGCCGACAGATTGTGGTTGCTAGCCTTGCGGGTCTCATCGAGCCAGATGTCATAAACGCCACTGTTCTCAGCCATTGTTGCAATCGACGGCAAAGCAATGTCGCACTGTATTGCCGTGATTTCATCATCGTTGTTCATTGCCACAGGCACAACAATTTGTGTCTCGCCACCACGAGTGCAGGTCACATCACTCATCGACAATGTGTTGTCGGCCTTGGCTTGTTGCCCCATTGCGAAAGCCACAAGCACCATGATATAAATTATTGTTTTCAGTCTCATTTTCTAATAATATTATTTCACATAAACTTTCTCTTCGCCAATAATGTAGTAGCCCGCGGGCAAGCCTTTCGCTGCTTCGCTACGCTTCACGTTTGTCTTGACAAGCTGGCCGTTGAGGTTATACACGTCAACAAGGGTGTTGCTGTCATCATTAATGATTATTCCGATGCCAGATGGTGTACCAGTGGCATTCATAGTGGTGCCCTCAATCTCATGCCGCTCGGCAAGTGGGGTGGCAGCGATAATGTTGTCGATTGTGATAGTGCCGTCACCACTCCATTGGCTGTCGGCGGCGAGCGTTAGAGTGAGCAGTACACCATCGCCGGCGGTTATCACCCCATCTCCCATTGTGCTTGCCACAAGGCGAGTGGAGCCGTCTTCGGTCTCGCCGGTCATCAACCGTAGAGCACCGGCACGGTCGCCAAGCTGGGCGGAGGTGATTTTCAGCCCTGCTGGAAGCATCATGTCCATCTGCATTGCCTTGTAGGCAATAGGGCTATTGAGTTTAATAGTCAATGTGGCAGTCTCGCCATTGGCAATGTCTATATCGTGAGAAGAAAGCTTGACATCTGCCGGAGTGGCACTAAGGTGATTGGCTTTACTGCGAGGAGCGTGCATCTGAGTAGCATCTAGACCGAGAGCAATTCGGGTTATCCCCACCAGGTCCGACACATCAAGATGCGAGTCTTGATTCACATTGGCGGCGTCCTGGAAGAATGTGGTAACAGGTCGTAGTGCAATTTTGTTGCAGGTTACCACATAGTCGGCTGCATCCACACTACCGTCGCCGTTGGCGTCACCAATCAAGTAGGTCATATACACCGGCACAGTGCAGCCTTGCCTAAAGATTCCTGCACCATCGGTTGTAATCATCATAATATCACTCAAGGAAATTTCCCCAACTTTACCTGTAGTTGTTGAATTGGTGTGCAGATTGATACTGAACAATGTTCCATCACTGCCCTTGAAAGTCTTGAGAGTGGGCGAGACTATCAGTATCTTGTTGTTATAATAGCTAAGGGTGTGGTCTCCACCATTGCGCGAGTTGTTCAAAACGACGCCATTGATAGTAATCGACGATGAGACATCGCACTGCATGGCAGTGATGGGACGAGTGTTATGCATTCTAATTGGCACACTGAAATCGGCATCAATGCCACGGCAAATCCTTATCGTTTCGCCATCAACTAAAAGATTAGTAGACCAGTCGAATGAGATGTTCTTGAAGTTTCTCCAATAAGGTGCAGCATGATAGCTTGATGAACTTTCGTAAGGAACAGTTAGGCAACTATTATAGTTAGAGAATGTGTTAGAGTTAATTGTAGGAGGCTCAATAGCTTCGCAAGTTATACTATCTACATTGCAATAATAAAACGCAGAAGAACCAATGTTTGTAACTGAACTTGGAATAAATAAATTCCTAATATGGCGATAAATAGTGTAATTGCCATAGAAAGCTCCACCAGCAATACCTTTAGTACCTTCATTAATTGTTATGAATGTGTTTTCAGGCATATAGCCTTTGTATTTATAGGCAACAAGGCCAACGTAATTCATGCCATTGGGCAATGCGCTATCCCAGGGTGTGCTAGAGAAAGCTTCGTATCCAATTGCCTCAACCGAGTTGGGGATAGTCACCGAGGTCAAGCGACTGCATTTCTTGAAGGCAGAGTCGCCAATCGTGGTCACCGAGTTGGGGATGGTCACCGAGGTCAAGCCACTGCAATAATCGAAGGCATAGCCGCCAATCGTGGTCACCGAGTTGCCGATGGTCACCGAGGTCAAGCCAGTGCAATAATCGAAGGCAGAGTAACCAATCGTCGTCACCGAGTTGGGTATGTCCACCGAGGTCAAGCCACTGCAATTATAGAAAGCATAGATTCCAATCGTGGTCACCGAGTTGCCTATGTCCACCGAGGTCAAGCCACTGCAATTATAGAAAGCATAGTTTCCAATCGTGGTCACCGAGTTGCCTATGTTCACCGAGGTCAAGCCAGTGCAATCATAGAAGGCACCCTCGCCAATCGTGGTCACCGAGTTGGGGATGGTCACCGAGGTCAAGCCAGTGCAATAATCGAAGGCAGATTTTCCAATCGTCGTCACCGAGTTGGGGATGGTCACCGAGGTCAACTTGCTCATTTCATGGCACAAATATGCCGGTATTTTTTCAACTCCTTCTCCAAATGTGAAATTCTCGATGTTTGCTCGAATATAATAAAAAGGAGAAGATGAAGATGATGAGAAATCTGAACATGACCTTGCGTTCCATGTCACCGAGGTCAAGCCACTGCATCCAGAGAAGGCATAGTCGCCAATCGTGGTCACCGAGTTGCCTATGGTCACCGAGGTCAAGCCACTGCATCCAGAGAAGGCATAGTCGCCAATCGTGGTCACCGAGTTGCCTATGGTCACCGAGCTCAAGCCACTGCAATTATAGAAAGCACAGTTTTCAATCGTCGTCACCGAGTTGGGAATGGTCACCGAGGTCAAGCCACTGCAATTGTAGAAGGCTCCGTCGCCAATCGTCGTCACCGAGCCAGGGATGTTCACCGAGGTCAAGCCAGTGCAATACCAGAAGGCAGAGTTTCCAATCGACGTCACCGAGTTGGGGATGGTCACCGAGGTCAAGCCACTGCAATCCCGGAAGGCCCCACCGCCAATAGAAGTCACCGAGTTGGGAATGGTTACACTAGTTAAGCCTGTGCAATAGGAGAAAGCACCTATACCAATCGAAGTCACCGAGTTGGGAAT
>JAEEGL011206756.1_pt1 | contig 34401 bp, 30 predicted proteins | sample 9134231 | NCBI WGS metagenome assembly JAEEGL01 (sample SAMN16246548, study PRJNA631951) | gut metagenome | biome: gut microbiome; feature: rumen; material: fiber-attached | host: Bos | place: Iran: Karaj | collected 2018-10
AAAAAGATCCTTCGCTGCACTCAGGATGACACGCATTTTAGCGCTCAGGATGACACGCGGCAGCTTACCACCGTCTTACAAATCGAGCGGCATCCGCCGGTCCTATCTCCGGATCTTTACACATAGGCTGCAGAGCCCAGCTTTCTTTTTCCTTCTCTGAATATTCAAAACCCTTACCTGCCAGCAGGCTCTTTGCAACCCTCAAAAACTGAGCCGTGGCGTTATCAGCATTCCAGTATTTTATCATGGTCTCATAGGCGCGTCTGCCCATTTCGCGGCATCCCTCACGGTTAAGCACTGCGCCGTAAACCGTTCTGCAAAACCCTGATATATTATTATCACATACCACACCATTCCATCCCTGCTGGACCATATACGGAACAGCTCCTATAAACGGTCTGGCCACTACCAGGCATCCGCTGTTCATGGCTTCGTTAAGTACCGCTCCCCAGCCTTCTTTCTGATCGCTGGTAAAGAGAAATATATCGGACCGCTCCATCTCGGCGCGTATTTCTTCGGGAGACATAAAGCCCGTAAAACGTACCACACTCTCAAGGCCCCTTTCACGCACCATGCGCCGAAGTTCTTCTTCCATATCTCCGCCGCCGGCCATAGTCAGCATAAAACCGCCCTGCTGTGCAAGTTTTCCCGGAAACCTCTGCGCAGGATCCCCGTGCAGCAGCTTATCCGCTGCTTCGATGGCAAATTCCGGGTGCTTCCAGTCGATCATCCTTCCTGCCCAGAAGAGCCGGACTGCTTCTCCATCCTTACTCTTCTTTGCCATCAGCTCATCTATATCATAATGCTTAACCTCGGGAAAATAACCCCAAACAAACTTTTTTTTCGGATAAGCATGTATCAGCTTAAAATCAGATCCCACAAAGGCCCCGGAACATAAAAGATATACATTTGACTTACGATACCTTACATGGTCGTGGTATTTCTTTTTAAGTCCGCGGGGTGAAATGAACTTCCACTGCCCCTCTTTATATATGCGCTCGCTGTATCTGAAAGTCAGCCTGTTTGCCTGAAGTCTCGGTTCTATCTCTTCTTCCATCTCAAGGCCGCCCCAGATAACGACATCGCTGTCCATGATAAGAGCGCGGCATTCTTCCTCGTTTCCTTTCCAGACTTTCACATAAGGATAGCGCGATATATCAACAGCCCATCCCATCCTTACGCGTTCCTCTTCCATATCCTCGGTCTGGATAAAGGTATATTCAACACCCTCCGTATTCGCAAAGGCTTCACTCACCGGACGCTGATGGTGGTTAAAATAATTTGAAACGAAGGTAAGTCTCATTTAGGCTCCTTAGGTGGTTTAAAAACTACAGGCTGCATCATGGGCGGTTCGCTCAAAGGACCTTCTTCCCAGCTCTTTTGTCCGCCTCCCAATACAGCTTCCGAAAACTCAAGCAGACGCTCTGCTGCCACCGACGCATTCCACAACTGCGTTATGCGCTCATATGCCAGATGGGATAATGTATTTCTCATATCCTTCTCCGTGCACAGATGATTCAGCTGCATTGCAAGATATTCCGCATTTTCCTTTTCGCTGTTGTAAAAGGGATAAGCAAGCCCGCACTGCTTTTCCATCAGAAGATAGGGTACGCTTCCTGCCGCCGTGGACGCCGCAAGGGCACAGCCTGCATTCATGGCTTCGTTTACCACAGCGCCCCAGCCTTCCTGGTGATCGCTGGTCATCAGGTAAATGTCTGCGTCCAGCATTTTCTTTCGTACCTCTTCCGGTCTGATAAAATCCCTGATCGTCAGAAGATCCTCAAGACCGTAACGTGATCTCATTTCTTCTATCTCACTGCGGCATTCGCCTTCCCCGATCATTTCAAGCTCAAAAGGAACGCCATATTCTTCATTAAGCAGCTTGGCCGCATGCACGGCGGTCTGCGGATGCTTCCACTTAAGCATACGTCCGGTCCACAGAAGCTTAAGCTTTTCTCTCTCCGGACGCTTACGTTCTTCTTCGGAATATTCTATGCATTCCGGAAAGTATCCCCACTTGAGCATCTTTCCCGGATAGGAAAAGAACAGAGAAAAATCTGCCGGCACATATGCTCCCGCACACAGAAGATATACAGGCGATCTTCTGTACTTCGTATGCTCCTTAAGTTTCTTTATATAACCGCGGGGTGCAAAAGCATGTATGCGTCCCGTCTTATACAAACGTTCATGATAGCGGTAGGTCAGCTTTCCCGCATCCATACGCTCCAGTACATAGTATACGCTGGCGCCGCCGCACATCACCGCATCCGACTCCATCATAAGTTTTCTGCATTCACCCTCATACTCATCTGTCTGAATAACAAAAGGATAAGCTTTGGGATCAAGATCCCAGCCCATGCGGATACGCTCTTCCTCCATGCTGTTGGTGGCTATGAGCCTGAAATCATCGCCCAGGCGCTTTACCATTTCCAGGCAGAAAGGCAGCTGATGGTGTGTCAGATAATTAGTGATGAATGTAAATTTCATGAGTTATCTTTTATCATGCTCTCGTAAACCCATTTGAGCATCTTGTAGTTTGCTTCCCTGTCATATGTAAGTATGGCTCTTTTTCTTCCCGCAGCTGCTGTCATCAGAGCCGCTTCCCTGTTATCAAAGATATCACTGATTGCTTCCGCAAGTTCTTCTGCACTGCCGGCAGTCACATAACGTATCTCATCCTCGGAGGCCATTGAGGGTATGCCGCCCACACGTGATGCTACACAGGGCATACCCAGAAGCATGGCTTCTCCCAGGGAATTGGGTGAATTCTCGATAAAGGAAGGCATGAGAAATACATAGGATGAAAGATACAGGTCCTTCATTTCCGTATCTTTTAACTGTCCCATATATTGGACTTTATCCTGTATATCAAATTTCTTTACAAGAGATCTTAAGTATTCACCATACTCACTCCGCGATATTGCGGAAATAGGTCCCTCGCCTTTTAATATATCATCTCCCGCTATCTTAAGCTTTATATCCGGATACCTGTCTTTAAGCAGTGAAACCGCTTCTATCGCAATATGCGCACCCTTTAACGGTATGTTGCCCTGTGATACGCATATAGTATATGGTTCACAGGTACCGGGATCCCACGAGCCCTCATAAAAACAGGGACGCAGGCTTTCATTAACGGAATAATACACTGCATCGGGATGCAGTCTTGCAAAAAAAGCTTTATCGAAATCTGTCCTGCCACAGGCATAATCCGCAGCTTCCAGTGCCTGCTGCTCATTTACCGCCCTGCCCTCATACTTTTCCTTCTGGCGCTCTAAGCTGTCTTTCCTGACAACGTCCCTTAAGGTAGCCCTTTCAAGTACATCTTTGGGAAGTCCTGCAAAGTATTCATCAGCGCAGCTCTGCACAACGCCCTGCATATGGACCAGGGTTCTCTTCTTCCATTCCAGTACCCTCATCATCGCCAGTGTATGGGGGTATTCCGTTCCGAATACATGTATGACATCAGGATGGAATTCCTCACATATAACGCCTAATGCTGCTGCCAGTGCCGGATCATACTTCTCTGGATGGGAAGTATCCTCAACAAAACCGAAGTACTCTACGCCCTTAACTTTTCCGTGTACCGTTTCTTCATACGGCATAGGAAAAGCAACGGCGAGCTGTATACCGTCTTCCTTACAGTGCTTAAGCAGTGTGTCCAAAGCGCCGCTGACCCAGCCTTCCATATTGGAACGCCTGATACCGGCATCTTCGGCAAAGATCGCCGGACACAGATTACATATCCACAAAACCTTCATAGATCAACCCCCGGTCTTTTTTCCGTACAAAAGACCTTTTACCCCATGATAAAATGATGAAAACTTGGGATCATTCGCCAGCTTCTCCCGCAGGGGCTGCAGCGTTATGATCATTAAGAACCGATACAGCAGTACTTTCTTTCCGAGATAATGATCTGTTATCTCTTTATGCTCTATCGCCGCCTCTTTTCTATGCTCTTCCGTCTCGGAAAAACCTCCGCCCTGGTATGAACATATGGTAAGAGGGACGTGCCTGCATACAGCTCCTTCCTTGTATACACAATACAGAAAGTGCTCGTAGTCAGCACGCACGGCATATCTTAAGTTATATGCTCTTTTTGAAAAAAGCTTTCCCGCATACAGGCATACCTGATGACAGGGAACATTACGGTAACATACAAAATCACTGATCTTTGCCGGAGATATGTCGACGCTGCCAAGCGCCCTCCGGTAAAGATCCCCGTAATAGATATCAGCCGGTGTCCCGGCTACAGCTTTGGCAAGCCTTGCCAGTACATGGTCATCATAGAGATAATCACCGCAGTTTAAGAAGAGCACGAAATCCCCGCGTATCCTTCCCGCTGCCTGGTTCATTGCATCATAGATGCCCTTATCCGCACGCTTTATCAGCTTTATATGCTTGTCTCCGGGCAGCGTTTCCAGAGAGCCGTCCGTAGACATACCGTCCTTTACTATTATCTCATAATCGCTGTATGTCTGACAAAGCACGCTGTCTATCGTCTTTTTCAGTTCGCCGCCTGCATTAAGACTGACTACCACTATAGTAAAACGCAAACCCCCACCCCCTTTTACAGATGTACCGCCTTCCTTTGGCCGGCGGTATATTAAAACTCAGGCAGTATCCCATCGGGAACGGACAGCCATGTGGTATAAGGCAGAATGTTTACATACATATCATCCGCCTTGAACAAAAAGGCCATAAAATATACCGCTCCCCCGAATAATAATACTGCCAGCGCTGCTTCACGCTTTTTATCCTTAAGACATAATATCAGTTCCGGTATCAGCAGGATCTGGCTTACATTAAGATAATATCCTATCCTGGATACAAACGGCACAAAGGAAAAACAGCTGTACAATAAAAGTGCCAGTACGTTCATCTTAAGATACATATTGCACACAGGTCTTTCCGAAAGAGCCTTCTTCTCAAACTGGTAAACAAAAATGAATAAGGCGATCACCGCCAGGCAGCGCGCAATATTGACTATACTGAAATAATCACCGTTTAAGTATTCTTCCTCATTCACATAAGAAGGATAGAGGAATACAAAAAGTTTCATATACAGATCCTTAAAGACAAGCCCGGAAACACCCAGCGCTGCAAGGATTCCGTAATACCACTTCTTCCAGGGTATGGCAGACGCCGGATAAAGAACCAGCATGACCAAAGCAGTTTTATGGAAAAGCGCCGCAGCAAGTACGGTGATCACGAATTTTCCCCATTGCCTGCGGCTCACAAAGCCAAGTGAATAAAGCCCCATAGCCAGAGCAAGATAATACCTTACCGAATTGTAACTCTGAAAATACAGGCCCAGTGCCAGAAAAAGAAAGAAGGATATCCCCATATCACAGCTCTGCTCGTAAAGTGCTTTAATGAAAAACAGGATCGTAGCAAAAGCAAAGATCGCAAATATCACCAGGAAATATTCCCCGCCAAGAGCAGAGTATACCAGCTTTACAAGTATATTGAACCCCGGTTCCGTCACCACATAATGCCCGCAGCGTACATCGTGGAAATGCTCTATATAAGTATAATAGTCGTTTCCGGTATAAAGACGCAGTATGGAAGGGATCAGCAGTATCAGAAAAAGTATCATAAGATAAACCCGGTTCAGAGCTTCCCTGCGCGTCCCTCTGACCACGGCCATCCTTGGTGATATAAAAGCTGCAATGCCTGTACCTACAGCCAGCAGCAATGTGTACAGCATCATTCCCTGCATAAGGTCTTTCCTTTTTCAACTCCCGATACAAGCAGCTTAAGCGCCTGCACCGGTTTTATATCCCTGCACATCACTCCGCTCTTTGTCAGCACGAAACGCAGAGCCCACAGCTTTGCCCACTTTCCGTAAAGGAAATGGAAAAGCACTCCCCTGTCAAAAAAGAACTTCTCATCATAACCCTTAAACCAGGTGGATTTTCTGCTGCGCTCGGTACCTATCACGGAGGATACCGCATATACTTTAAGCCCCTTACGTATGCAGTCCATAAAGAAGAGGCTGTCTTCCCCGTTGCTGTAAGGTGCGCCGCCGCCAAAAAGATGTGAAAAACGCACTCCGCTTTCCTTTAACCTGTCAAGCCTGACTGCCGCACTGAAGGTAGGATAACGCCCGCAATTAAACCAGTGCACACGTTTGCTCCTTTCGGTCCAGTAGGTACGGCGCTCGGGATTTACCCTCACGTTAAACAGAATGATATCCGCATCCTGCCTGCGTCTGAAGGCCTGTATAATGCGTGCCGCATAATCCTCTTCATAAACTATGTCATCATCCGAAAAAAGAACCACATCACCCCAGGCATTATCCACGGCCATATTACGGCTCTTGCCCACACCGCGCTCATTCCTGTTAATGACACGTATTTTCTTCCCGCCGTAAGAAAGCTCTTCCTCGCTGTTATAAGAGCACTGGTTTACTATCACGGCATCGGATCTAAGCCTCATCTTCTGGGGCAGTTTAACGGTATCCTGTTCAAGAGCCGATACAAGAACGCATAATCTCATTTTTTCTCATCCTCTTTTGATGCAGCGCCGATCTCTCCCGGAAGATTCGATGCTTCTTTTCTGTTTGCATAAAAATAATAGAGTCCATGGAGCTTATGATCGGCTTCACAAAACACTACAGCCGTATCCTTATCCTGTACAAAACGCTTAAGCTCTGCAATACTCATGCTTCCCGCCGCAACACAGCAAAGTATCTTTGCTTCTTTATTTCCGGTATTATATTTCTTATCACCGCCCAGCATCTCCTTTATCTTACCGGCTGCTTCTGCGGATACCGCAGTTCCGGCGGGATCGATCATCCTTATTTCTTCCGTCTTACCGAATTCACGGTCCAGGGCTTCTTTTAAGCTTTTTTCTTCCCGCTCGGACTGTTTCCCCTTAAAGAGGATCCCCAGGCAGTTTCCGCCTGCAGTCTTTATATCCTCTGCAATACGGATGGTATCGTCCATCACATAAAAATAAGAAAGTACAAGGATTGCCGCAAGAAAACCTATGACAGCTCCGGCTGCTGCCCAGCGGAGTATAGTGCTCATCTCGACTACCGCCTTTGCCGGCTCACGGTCCAGAACAGTTATGCTGTCCATGCCGTCCACATAATTGGGAAAGACCATGATGCTTAATTCCAGCGCATTCATTATCCTGTTGGCCATTGCAGGATCGGTATCATCAACCTGGACATGGAACATCCTGATATCGGATAAAGTAGGAACAAAGGTAGCGGCCGCGATATATTCTTTATCCGCACCTTCTACTATGGCAGCCGCAGAACCTGCGATCACATCCGTATCTATCACATCATTCCAGGTATAGTCATTAAAATAAGCCTGTGTATCCTCTTCCTGGCCTTTTGTAAAATTGATATAGAATTCCGTATCTGCACGGTATATCTGTGCGGGAGCAAATACCTTCTCCTTAAGGAAACGGTATCCTCCGAAAAGTACGGCGCCGATGACCGCGCCTACCAGCAGCATCCACAGCCTGCGTACGGAAAGCAAGAGAAAACGGCGTAAGTCGAATCCTCTGTCCAGATCATTCCCCTTCAACTTTCTTCTCCTCCCCGGCCTTTTCTTTCTGATGCGTCTCATTATCCACGCCCTCTGTTGCCTCGGGCTTAAATAATATCTTAAGAGTCAGCAGCATCAGCTTAAGATCGAGCCATACCGAATAATTCTCTATATAAGTAAGATCGAGTTTGAGTTTGTCATAAGGTGTGGTATTGTACTTGCCGTAAACCTGGGCATAACCTGCCAGTCCGGCTTTTACCTTCATGCGGAATACAAATTCCGGCATCTCCTTTTCATATTCTTTTATAAGCTGGGGGCGCTCGGGTCTGGGACCTATAAAGCTCATCTCCCCCTTAAATATATTCCAGAGCTGAGGAAGCTCATCCAGCCTGCAGGCACGGATAAAACGGCCTACCGGCGTGATACGGTCATCCTTCTTTGCAGCCAGTCTGGCAACGCCGTCCTTCTCTGCATCAACCCTCATGCTGCGGAATTTAAGTATCTTAAATTCCCTGCCTCCTATGGTGCAGCGTACCTGCTTATATAATACCGGGCCGCCGTCGTAGATCTTGACAGCCAGCGCCACCAGCAGCATAAAAGGTGAAGCCAGTATCAGCAGGATAAGCGAACATACTATGTCAATGATACGCTTGGCAGCCCTCTGCTCTACGGTAAGGGCGTACTCACGTATAAGATAGATAGGGGTATCAAAGATATGAAGCTCCTCCGTACCCTTTACAAGCACATCGGGGATCTTGGGCATGATATAGACACGCAGAGATCTGGCATAACAATACTTAAGGAGCATGTTACGCTCCTTTGTGGGGATATCCCAGAGCACCAGGCCATCATAGCGTTTCTCCACTTCCTCACAGATAGCGGGGACTCCTTCCGCAATATCCATGCATTTGCAGATATTATACTTATCAGGCCGGCTGGCAAATTTTTGAAGTATCCCGTCGGTCGAACGCTCTCCGCTCACCAGAAGCAGATCCCTGGGCGGGAACAGACAGCTGTATACAAACTGCGCAGATGCAGTCCACACCGCTATCCATGCAAACTGTATGGCTGTCAGTATCAGCAATTCCCTGGCAGGAATTACCTTGGTAGCCATCAGCGCCAGGACGGCATAAGCCATAACATTAGCGATAAGGGTTGAGAAGATCTGGGAGAAGAATACCTCCCAGGCTTTAAGATATCCGACACGGGTGCCGCCGTACATACGCGAGAACATGAACAATATCACGAGATAAACCGCGATCAGCGTGATATCACCCTTTTCCCAGAACTCAATGCCCCATGTAGCTTTTAAGAAGGGCTTATAATACCAGAACCAGCACAACGCAAAGCCCGCAACCTGCGCTGCCAGGTTCAGAAATGATAAAAACAGCATTATAACCCTTCTGGAAGTTTCCAGCTTCTTCATAACACTATATTATAACAGAATACCATGTAATAATCCAGATTGATTTATGTAACCCTAAGATCCGGTAACGCTGCCCGCTCTCTTCACCGGAAAGCTCTTACAGCGTCTCCCGTTCAGTTAAATCTGTTCATTGCCATGTCGATACCGTCGGATAATATCATCTCCACTGCATCCGCAGCATGTTCCACCCCATCCTTTATAAGCCCGGAATCCTCATCATTAAGCTGGGCCAGCACATAATCCGCCAGATCCCAGCCCTTGGGCTTGGCTCCGACACCGATACGTACCCTCATAAATTCCTGGGTCCCAAGCATTTTAACTATATTCTTCATGCCGTTGTGACCGCCTGCGCTTCCGCTCTTTCTGATACGGAGCACTCCGGGATCCAGATCTATATCGTCATAGATAACTATAAGTTCGCTGCTCACATCTATCTTGTAATAATTACATATGCTGACCAGTGCCTCTCCGCTTAAGTTCATAAAAGTCAGGGGCTTTACCAGCACCACCTTCTCTGAACCGATGCGTCCCTTGCCGAACATGGACTTGTGTCCGTCTTCGGGATAGCCGATATTATGCCTCTGTCCCAAAAGGTCCAGAGCCATAAAGCCCACATTATGTCTTGTATTTGCGTATTGTCTTCCCGGATTTCCCAGCCCGGCTATTATATACATATCAGATCCTCCGTAAAACCGCCCGGGCGCCCCAGCCGAACATGCAGATAATGCTGCGCGGTACGCTCAGATGCGCCTGTCTGCGGTATAGATACCATATTCTTTTTACCGCCACCAGCTTGTTTGATGAAAGACTCTTCCCCGCCCTGCGGTATGTAACCAGGTTCTCGTTGAGTCCGTACGCATTCACACCGCTGCGCAGTATGCGCCACCAGCTCGCTGTATCCTCGGAGGGAACAGCAGGCATATAGACCAGCTTTTTCCCCAGCTTCTCAAGGTCCAGCATCACTGTGGAGGTAAAAATGATCGTCCTGGTAAGGGCATGGGCATAATCCAGTACGGGAGGCACTTTGACCACCCTGCCCGTTCCTTTTGCATTCTCATCGCCGAATTCGTAGGAGGTAAAAACAAAAGACGCATCCTGCTTCTTTAAGAAGCCCAGCGTCTTTTTAAGCTTATCCTTATGCCAGATATCATCTGCGTCAAGGTATGCCAGATAACGGCCTCTTGCCGCCTTTATCCCCATATTTCTCGCATGCGCCGCCCCGTGTTCACCTTCATTTACAAGAACACGTATGCGGGCATCTTTTGAAGCCAGCTCCTTCATCAGCCCAAGGCTGCCGTCATTGGAATTATCTTCCACCATTATGAGTTCAAGATCACCGAAGCTCTGCATGAGGACACTGCTTACAGTCTCCTCAAGAACAGCTTCCGCGTTATGCACCGGCATTACAATACTTACCGGCGGCTGATTCATCTCTTACCCATCCTGGCCGTATCGATATTCTCCCTGAACCACTGATAAGCCAGTCTCACACCTTCTTCAAGCTCTACTTTATGATAGAATCCCATCTTATGAAGCTTGGTAACATCTGTAAGCTTTCTGGGAGTACCGTCAGGCATATTGGTATTCCACCTGATCTCGCCGCCATAGCCTACGGTGCGTTTTACCAGCTCAGCCAGATCCCTGATGGATATCTCTTTACCGGTACCTATGTTGACATGCTCTTCACCCGAATAATTCTCCAGCAGGAATACACATGCATCTGCCATATCGTCAACATAAAGGAATTCCCTTAAAGGTGCGCCTGTTCCCCACAGTTCCACAAAAGGCGATGCATACATCTTCGCCTCGTGGAATTTTCTGATCATGGCAGGAAGCACATGGGAGCCCTTAAGCTCGTAGTTATCGTGCGGCCCGTAAAGATTGGTGGGCATGCAGCTTATGAAATCATTGCCGTACTGTCTTTTATAGAATTTACACATCTCAAGACCTGCTATCTTTGCGATAGCATAAGCCTCGTTAGTGGTCTCCAGCGGTCCGGTAAGAAGTGCATTCTCGGGGATAGGCTGGGGTGCCATACGGGGATAGATGCAGGTGCTTCCAAGGAAAAGAAGCTTCTTTACCATATAACGGTGGCAGCATTCGATAACGTTACACTGTATCTGCATATTGCTGTATGCAAATTCCGCAGGAGCAGTATTATTGGCGTTGATGCCGCCCACCTTTGCCGCAGCCAGCACAACCACGTCGGGACGCTCTACTTCAAAAAACGCCCTTACGTCTGACTGCTCTGTCAGATCCAGCTCTGTATGGGTGCGGCCCACGATATGCTCATATCCTTTACGGTTAAGAGCTCTTACTATAGCACTGCCCACAAGTCCCCTGTGTCCGGCAACATATATCTTGTCTTTCTTTTCTATCGTAGCCAATTTACTCTCCTCCTAAAAATGATTTGGTGTTTACTTCTTGTGTTTTTTTAAGCTAACCTATATAATAGACGCATGCGTTACTTATATGAACTGTTTCACAATCCTATCCTTATGTCGGCGGTATCGGCCTGGTTTGTAGCCCAGGTCATGAAATCAATATTACACACCGTACTCAACCGCAACTTCGTAGCCGAAAGGCTTATAGGTACAGGCGGTATGCCCAGTTCCCATTCTGCCACAGTGACTGCTCTGGCCACCGCGGTATTCATTAAATGCGGTCCTGATTCCGTTGATTTTGCGCTTGCAGCATCTCTTGCCATAATCGTCATGTACGACGCCCTTGGCATACGCCGCCAGGCCGGCAAACACGCTCAGGTGCTTAACGAAATGATGGATACCATGGAGAGGATGGATCAGATCGACTGGAGCAATCTTTCCCCCGATGACCGTCTTAAGGAATTCCTTGGACATACACCTCTTCAGGTTATCGTGGGTATCATAATAGGCGTATTTCTTGCATGCCTTATGTGCTTAAAAGTATTACCTTAACACGGTTTATTTCAGATACTCCTCCAGGGCATCTTTCCAGTCCTTGAAACTATACCCAAGATTTAATCTGAACATCCTGTTATCCAAAGCCGAAAACGACGGTCTGTCCGCCGATTCGGGATAATTCTTCTTATATTCCGCAGAGCTTATATGTACTACCTCTGTGGATATTCCTTTTATACGGAATATCTCCTCGGTAAAATCCGCCCAGCTGCATATGCCTTCACATGTCCCGTGATAGATCCCATAAAGCTGCGTGGGTACCAGTTTGAGTATTCCTCTCGCCAGTTCCAGGGCGCTGGTAGGATTTCCCAGCTGATCGTCTACCACACTGATGCTGTCCCTTGTTTCCGACAGCTTGAGCATGGTGCGGACGAAATTCTTTCCTTCCCCGTATAACCAGGCAGTACGGATAATAAACCACTTTTTCGCAAAGGTTTTGACGAAATCTTCTCCTGCCAGCTTGGTACGGCCATATGCACTCTTGGGTCCCACAGGATCTGTCTCAACCCTCGGGGTTTCTCCGTCTCCCGGAAAAACATAATCCGTGGAAATATGTATAAGCTTTGCATCCACGGCAGAGGCTGCTATAGCCAGATTGCGGGGACCCAGGGCGTTGATCTTAAACGCCAGATCCTCGTCCTTTTCGCAGCCATCCACATTGGTAGCTGCAGCACAGTTTATGATAACATCAGGCTTAAGTTCGCTGACGTATTTAATGAGCGCTTCACTGTCGGTGATATCAAGCTCGGGTACATCTGACCCCACATATTCAAAAGCCGGATCCTCAGCTGTAAGTTTCTGCAATGCCTTTCCCAGCTGTCCGTTACAGCCGGTAACCATCAGCTTATAACTCATCTGTTTTCCCCCAGGTTAAATCTGTTGATAGCCGAGAATATCGCCCTTACGGATGCACGTGTGATATTTGAGCTTACTCCAACACCGTAGGTAACATCGCCGGTTTCTTCATTGAGCATATGTATATATGCAGCAGCCTGGGAATTGGAACCGCTCTGGAGAGCATGCTCCTCATAATCCAGGATCTTTATCCTGATACCGAATGTCTCCCTCAAGCCGCGCTGTACGGCATCCAGAGGTCCGTTACCAACAGCATCGAAGGTCTTCTCAATATCATGGTCTGTATATGTTACATGTACTCCGGTATCAAACTCTGATTCCGTCTCGCCGGAAAGATCGTCTACCTTGAGCTTTCTGAAATGAATGGGCTCGTTCTTCTTAAGATATTCCTCACGGAATTTCTCCATAACGGTCTCGGGAGATACCTCACCCTGCTTCTCCGAAAGCTTCTGTATAACATCGGCAAATTCCCTCTGCATGGGCTTGGGAAGTTTGAAGCCGAAGTAAGTCTCCATAACAAATGCTACGCCGCCTTTACCGGACTGGGAATTGATACGTACGATGGGCTCGTATTCCCTACCGATATCTGCGGGATCGATGGTAAGGTAAGGCACCTGCCATATCTGCGAATTGCGTACCTGCATGGCATGTACGCCCTTGTTGATCGCATCCTGGTGTGACCCGGAGAACGCCGTGAACACCAGCTTGCCTGCATAGGGATGACGGGGATGAATGGGTAACTTGCAACATCTTTCATAGATCTCTGCCGCTTCTTTTACATTATCCAGGTTAAGTCCGCAGTCGATGCCCTGTGAGAACATGTTATATGCAAGATTAACTATATCAACATTACCTGTGCGCTCGCCGTTTCCGAAGAGCGTACCCTCTATACGATCCGCACCCGCTAAAAGTGCAAGCTCCGCGGTGGCAACGCCGGTTCCCCTGTCGTTGTGGGGATGAACGCTTAAGATCACCGAATCCCTCTTATGCATGTTCTTGCTCATATATTCGATACGGTCAGCAAAAACATTGGGTGTGGTCATCTCTACCGTTGAAGGCAGATTGATGATCATGGGATGTTCCGGAGTGGGATTCCACAGATCGATGACTGCATTACATACTTCAAGCGCGTAATCCAGCTCTGTTCCGGTAAAGCTCTCCGGTGAATATTCAAGGGTAACTTCGCCGTCGTACTCATGCATATGGTCCATGACCATACGGGTACCTTTTAAAGCGATCTCCTTGACCTCTTCCTTGCTGGCATTGAAAACCACATCCCTCTGAAGTGTGGAAGTGGAATTATAGATATGCATGACTATCTTTTTGATACCCTTTGCGGATTCAAAGCTCTTGATGATCTGCTCCTCACGGCACTGGGCCAGAACCTGGATCTTAACATCATCGGGTATCATCTTCCTCTCGACCAGCTGGCGCAGAAAATCATACTCTATCTGGCTGGCTGCGGGAAAGCCTACTTCAATCTCTTTAAATCCCAGTTTTACCAAAAAATTAAAAAACTCTATCTTCTCCGATACTATCATCGGGTCAATAAGAGCCTGATTACCATCCCTTAAGTCCACACTGCACCATACCGGTGCTTTCTCAATCTCCTTATCCGGCCATGTTCTTTCCGGATAGTGATCTACGGGAACGCGCTGGTAACGTTTGTAATTTAACATTTCTTCTCACTCCTTGGCTGATTTATTCCCCAAGTCCGCTTTCTATGGCTTTGACGAGGCATTCGAGTGCCTCCTGCTCGTCTTCGCCCTCACAGACAAATTCCACCTCGTCACCGCATTTGACGCAGGCGCCCAGAACGCTCAAAACGCTCTTTGCATTGGCGGTATTGTCACGAAAAGTGAACGTGGTCATCGACCTGAATTTCATAGCTTCCTTGCAGAGATTACCTGCAGGACGCAGATGAAGGCCGGTCGGATTCTTGATCGTAACCTTCTGCCTTACCATTGGCATTTCCTCCAAAACATCTTACTTTGTTATCTAACCCCATAACCCCTTATTAAAGGAAAATTATAACACTTCAACACAAATTATTCAAGGCGGGCCGGTTAATCTGTTTTCTCCGTCAGGCGCACGTCTGCATAATACTTTTCTGCAGCCTCAACACCTTCGGGAAGTTCCAGCTCAAGCTCCATCTGGAAAGTACCTTCCTTGCCCTTGCCTGCATTATATGTATCCAGATATGCTCCGACATCCACAACGCCTCTTATGGATGCGGAAGTGAGATTCTTCATATCATCGGCAATACCGAAGAGATGAACCTTCAGATTTACCGGTCTGTATTCACTGTCATCATCTTCATCTTCGCGCCGAACCAGTATCTCCACTTCATAATCATCAGGAACACCTGTCGCCTTGAGATTCCTGATCGGTACATTGAAATACTTATAAATAAGCTCTTCTATATCGATATTGACGCTCACCAGGCCGTCGAAGCCTTCTTCTTCATCCGTCACAAGCCGTACACCATCGGGCAGATAATCATTAAGATCCAGCTGCCTGCTGACACTGGTGTCGGCTCCGTCTATGGTAAGCTCGGCTGCCGGAACGTTGATCGCACTGATATTTGACAGAGTTGAGGATCTGCCTGCTATGGTGACCACATTGTAGTCAGCCTCCGGCTCGCCTGTCATCTTATATCCTTCCGCAGGGGTTCCCAGATAGTTATAAACAACGGGTACCTCCTTTGTAGGCAGTACTTCCACGCCCACGTTAATAGTAGATACATTTGTCTTAAGATTATTATGGGTCACTACCCTTCCATCGGTATCCAGAAGACGGATATCGGCGCTGGTAGACAGATCCGAATTACGGCCGGCCACACTCACGCTGCAGGCTGCCCTGGTTATACGGTTAACAACGGATTCCGGACCGGATACACGCACCGTATTCTGGTTCTGCGTAACATCTCCCAGGATATAACCGTCTGCCGGTTCTCCCGTAGTGGTGACCAGAACGGTAAGGGGTATCTCCTTCAGGTTCTCTACTGACAGTTCCACTGCGGCACGGCTCTGTTTGATACTGTCTATCTCGGAGTTGTTCTTGTTTGAATACACCTCGATAGCCACCGTGTTCATAATGGTTATGTCTTCCAGGTCCGCAACGGCATGTATATTTTCCTGGCTTATATTTTCCAGAAAAGAACGCTTTCCGTAGATCGTAACATTGACCGTATCGCTGTCATTCAGCACATCGTAAACCTTGCCGACATCCGTGAGACTCTCAGTGTTCAGCAGCTCTACCTTAATGCCGCTGTATGTGATCTTGTCCACGGGATCGGCGTAGTTGATGACTATCAGCCAGATACCGAATGCCACAAAAAAAGCCAGTATCTTAAGCCCCAGATTATGCGTCAGCTTTTTTATCAGCAAGCAGTTCTCCTTTCTGCCTTATAAACAATCCCTTTCTTTGTTTTCCGGCTTCTTCAACGGGTCTGTCACGCACTATCTCAAGCTTCTCCCTGAGTCCTTCCTGGGTCAGGGCAGGGAATAATTCTCCACCATATGCCACGCTCACTTTGCCGTTCTCCTCGGAAACGATAACGGTAAGAGAATCCGTAGCCTCGGATATGCCGACACCCGCTCTGTGTCTTGTTCCAAGTGCTTTGCTCAGGGAACGGTTATCCGAAAGGGGCAGATAACAGGTAGCGGATACTATCCTGTCTCCCCTGAATATAACCGCACCGTCGTGCAGAGGGGTATTATGTTCAAAAATATTGATCAGAAGCTGGCTGGAAACAGCGGCATCTATCGCGATACCTGTCTTTTCGTATTCAGCCAGGGATTCGTTCCTTTCAAGTACCATAAGGGCACCGGTCTTAACCCTGCCCATCGCAAAGCTGGCCTTTACGATCTCATCGATGGTATGGTCGGAATAACGTCCGCCCTGCCTGCCGGAATCGTAATTCATAAAAGAAAACAGTATATTCTTCTGTCCCAGCTGCTCAAGTGCGCGGCGCAGCTCCGGCTGGAGCACGACCACTATGGCTATTACCATCATGGAAAGACTCTTTTCCGCGATCCAGAGGATAGTAGACATATTGAAGATAGCAGCAAGAAGCAAAAAGCCCAATATGACTATAAGGCCTTTTAAGAGAGACCATGCCTTGGTACCTCTCACCCAGACCATCAGATGATAGATCAGAAATGAGATTATCAGGACCTCGATGATATCGGTGACCCTGATCCTCGGCATGTGAATACCTGCGATATAATCTTGTATGAATGACAGGAATGAATTGATCATGTTTTATTATCTTTTATACCCTCCGGTATTCTAATGCGCCGGGTGCGGTTTTTATTGCCTGCCGTACTGCCACTTCTTCTTAATCTGTATTCTGGTGCATCTTTCAGCGGATTATCCGGATCGAGATCCGTTTCCTCTGCTGCCGCAGGAGCTTTTTCGCTGCCTTTTATCTTCTTTACTTTCTTTTCGGTAAGGGCCACGGTATTCTTGGGAACGGCCTTTACATAATAATAATATTCGTCATCTTCAAACTGGACCCGTTCCGTTCGCGAATAATCCACATTAAAGATAAAGAATTTCAGGATTATCGCTACAACCAGTGCCATGATACTGCCGATTATAAGTCCCACTATGGAGATCCTGGTCTCGAAACGCAGATCACCGACCAGTATCACGACTATATCAATGAGCATACCGGTGATCATGGCTATGGTCCAGCAATGATCAACAGGCAGACGGCGTATTATGTAGACCACAAGGATAGTGATGGCAAAAGCCGCAACTTCCACCTGCATTTCCCTGTTACTCATAAGCGCATCTATCAGCACTCTTAATTTTTCCAGCGCAAATGCCGGCTCGTCTTCCTGTGTCATCAGTGCAGATGAATTACCTGCAATATAATGAAGCAGATGGTAGGTCACAACGCCGCAGCCCGTAGATATAACGGAAGTGGGCGCAGCCACCAGCCCGGCGCAGATGGGGATGACATAAGGGATCTTTAAGACAAAGCACAGCGGTGTCATTATCAGAAGGATCGTATCCTTGGGCGAAAACCTGAAATACATAAGGAACATTATCAGGAAGATAACACCCGTTATCATCACCGTTTCCAGGGAAAGTGCATATAAATGCAAAAGTATCACCAGTACACTCATCACCAGTATGAAGTTCATGGGGAAGAACGAACACAGCAATGAAAGTATCAGTGTGATGGGGAGCGACGTAAGCACAGCCGCGAAGTTAATGTTTTTGTTAATCATCCGGAAAGCGATAAAAGCAAGTATAAATTTTAATGCTGGATTGCAAAAACCTTCATACCGGCTGTAGAAGCTTTTGATCCGCTCCCTTATCATTAATAAATAAGTCATGATCCACCTTTGTTCATTTCCGCCCGTTCGGCTTCCTTACGGTACATCGAAGCCAGACGGCGCAGATTATTATTATATATACGCAGATTCCTTCTGGCCCTGCGATATCTTACAACGTAAACGATGTAGGTGATAACGGAATATACACCTACCGTGATGAGATAACGTATCAGTACTGCCTTTCCGAATGCCCACAGATCTATCTCATAGATATTCTCCATGAACATTTCAAAATCATAGGCCAGATACAGTCCAAGGATAATACCGAAAGTAACAGTCCCGTATATTATGGACTTGATTATTTCCTTTGCGATATAATCCCCACGAAAATAAGAGCCTATGGCCATACTTCTCTTACCTTCCCCCGATTCAAAGGAGGCAAGGCGCGTCATTAGTTTTATTCTAGATTCGTTAAGCATCTTTCCTTACTTCCGGGAATACATTCTGGCACTGGAGCTGGCACCGCCGCCTGATGCAGGCGCCTGGTGCGTCTCAGGTTTCCTTCCTGCCGCGCCAAAGCTGTTAGCCGTTTCATTTTTGCATTTGCCGCAGTAACGCCCTGTAAAAATAGGTGCGCCACAGGTTTCGCAGTAAAGCTTTATAGGTGAATCCGTGGCAAATACAAGCCTCTCCTCACGTATCCACTGTTCAACCTGGCGTTCCTCAACCCCGCAGTTGGCAACGATCTCCTTCATGCTGGCTGATTTATTCTGACGGACAAATTCCTTTACTTCCTGGAATTTTACTTCTGCCGCTTCTTTGCAGGCCTGACAGATAGGCGGCCCGGCAATATAGTTAAATATTTTTCCGCATTTTTTGCAATTTCTCGCATTCATGAGCCCTTCTCCTCTCTTATGAACACTAAACCCCACTGCCTATGGCAAGCGTCACAAAATATACTTTTTTAACCCCCGACGCTTTCAAAAGTCCGGCCATGGCATCGACAGTACTGCCTGTGGTATATATGTCATCCACAACAACAACTATACTTAATTTTACTACATCCTGTAGCATAATAAAAGCATTTTTTAAGTTTCTTTTTCTTTCTTTTGCATCCAGAAGCTTCATGGGACGCGTATTCCTGGCCCTGCGGATGATATCTTCCCGCACCGGCAGGTCCAGCGCCTTCCCACATGCGCGGGCTATGGCCGCCGCCTGGTTATAGCCCCTTCGGCGCTGTCTTGAGGCATGCAGCGGGACAGGTATAAGGGCTTCGGCCCCCCACTCTCTGATCGCAGGTCCCAGGCGCCTGGCCATTTCCCTCCCGAAGAATTCGGCGTATTCCACGCGCCCGCTGTATTTGAGCCTGTATATCGCACTTCTCACTGATGCATACTCATACAAAGCCAGTCCCCGGTCATAATAATGCCGGCGGCCCTTGCAGGATCTGCAGTATTCTTCCTCATCCTCTTTAAGCTGTGCTCCGCATTTTAAGCATCTGGGTTCTTTTATGAGCTTAAGATCATTTCTGCATTCGGCGCATACACCCTTCTTCCTGTCCGCAGGCGCCATTACCCTGTCACATACGGGACAGCGCGGCGGAAAGAGCAGATCACATATAGTCGCATGCAGGGCTTTAAGAATCATTCCTTATCTCACCGGCTTCCTTTATACGCTCGCAGAGCGAGGTATACCTGTGCTGCACATGATCGTTATCTATCATCTTCTGTATCCTGTCGTTACTGCCTATCATGATCACACAACGCTTCGCCCTGGTAACGGCGGTATATAGCAGATTCCTGGACATGAGCATTTCCGGTCCCGAAAGAACAGGCAGTATCACCAGCGGATACTCACTGCCCTGTGATTTATGTATTGTAACCGCATAAGCCAGTTCCAGCTCATCAAGCTGCTGGAAAGGATAGTATACCTTCCTGCCGTCATCAAAATGAACTTCCACCAGTTTCAGATACGAATTAACCTGGGTGATGACTCCCACGTCGCCGTTAAAGACCCCGCTGCCGGAAGCCACGCAGACATTATGATCCCCTATGATCTCCCACTCAAGCTGGTAATCGTTCTTTATCTGCATGACCTTATCACCGTTACGGAAGACTCTGTCGCCGTAGGGCACTTCCGCCTTATCTTCACGGGCGGGATTAAGTCTTTCCTGCAGCATCTCATTTAAGCCTTCAACTCCTAAAAGACCTTTTCTCATGGGCGTCATGACCTGTATATCCCCGGAAGAAAGGCCAAGCTTTCTGGGCAGCACATCGGAAATGAGCTTCACCAGATACTCCTGTATAACTTCCACCCTGTCCTTTTCCAGCAGGAAGAAGTCCTCATATTTAACAGAAAGATCCAGGTGCTCACCCCTGTTTATCTTATGGGCGTTTTCAACTATATGGCTGTCTCCCGACTGCCTGAATATCCTCTGCAGCCGCACAACAGAAAATTCGTTACTGTCCATTATGTCCCTGAGCACCTGCCCCGGTCCGACGCTGGGCAGCTGGTCAACATCGCCTACCATGATAAGCCTGCTGCCGGGCGCAATGGCCGCCAGCAATGCCTTAAGCAGCCATATATCCACCATACTCATCTCATCTATGATCACACAGTCGGCTTCCAGGGGCTCATCTTCATTCCTTTCAAAACGGAGCTCATTCTGGTCCGCCCCCATCTCAAGCAGCCTGTGTATGGTCTTTGCCTCGAAGCCCGTAGCTTCATTCATGCGCTTGGCCGCCCTGCCTGTAGGTGCCGCAAGCACAAATTCAAGCCCCTTATCCTGCATGCGTCTGATTATCGCATTTATCGTGGTAGTCTTTCCGGTACCGGGTCCGCCGGACAGTATCAGTATGCCGCTCTCATCGCTGAGCTTTACTGCCTTTCTCTGCAGATCATCCAGCTCCATTCCCATGTCTTTTTCCAGCTCCGGCAGCCATTCCTCATCACCGTCACTGCTTTTTTCATATGAATCCCTCAGCTGCAGCAGCTTTTCTGCACAGAATTTCTCCGCCCGGAAATAACCCGGGGAATATACCCGCACACCTTCGGCAGCATTCTTCAATTCTATCCTGTGATCCAGAGCCATCGCCGGAAGCTGTTCACTGATAAGCTCCTTATCAAGGTTTAACATACGGGATACCCTGTCACACAGATCCTCCATCGGAAAATAACAGTGGCCTTCCGCCGCTTCCATCCCCAGCTCATATATCACTGCGCTGCAGATCCTGTATTCGGAATCCATGCTTATACCGGCCTTCACTGCGATGGCGTCGGCCTTCTTAAATCCCACCGCAGGCACATCTTCCGCCAGCTTATAGGGATTGTTCTTTATTACATTGTATACATCATTGCCGTATATATCATATATCCTGTCGGCTATGGTCAGGCTGATACCATACTGCTGCAGAAAGATCATGGCGTTACGGCGGTCACGCTTGCCCGCAAGCTGCCCTGCCAGTTCCTGTGCCATGCGCAGGGATATACCCTTTATCTCGGCCAGCCTCTCCGGCTCTTCTTCCATGATACGGAAAGTGTCATCCCCGAATTTATCCACTATGCGCACAGCCATCTTTTCCCCCACGCCCTTAACGGCGCCGGAGCCCAGATAGCGTATCACGGATATCCTGTCAGAAGGGGGGACTGCCTTTATGGAGGTAAACTTGAACTGCTTGCCGTAGATGTTATGATCCACCCAGGTACCTTCAAGTTCCACTGTCTCACCGGGACTGTAATCCTTTGCAAAACCGACACAGGTCTTGCTGCCGTCGGAGGCGGCCAGGGTCATGACGGTATAACCGTCGTCGGTCTGATATGTAATGTGATCTATATAACCTTTGATAGTATCCATATATTAAAACGATCGCCCTCTTCATTTTCTAAAGAGGGCGACTTATCATTCTCCTTCCGTATTGCCGGCCACCGTTCCCGAGGCGGCCTGCTTTTCCATTATCTCTTCCAGCGTAAGACCGCCGGCATTCCGTTTCATCTGTTCGTACATCTGCATTGCCAGGCTGTTGCTTCCCATGGTCTGCTCCGTCATCTGCCTTGCCGTTTCGGTAATGGCGCTGTCCATAAAGTAACTTACCGTCTGGTCTTCATTTCCGTCAGAGAAGACCTCCGCGGATTTTTTCATGGATTTTATGACCTGCTCCCAGAGATATGTTTCAAACTCCTTACAGGCATCAAGCATCTCATCATCGGTCTGCGCGGTCTTTGCATTCGACTTGAGTTTGTCGGTATTTTGCGCGGACGCCAGGGATGAGGCGTAATCGGTCATGGCTGTTATGTTTGTGATATCCATAGGTGCCCCCTTCTTCTACTTTGTCTCTCCCTCTACAAGGGTCACAAGACAATCTTCCCACCTTTTAAGCGGCATCAGGTACCGCCCGAAGAATCTTATCTATTTACTGTTTAAGTTGGTTTGCCTGCTGCATCATGGTATCGGAAGTTGTGATAACGCGGCTGTTGGCTTCATATGCTCTCTGGGCTATGATAAGGTTTACCATCTCGTCTGCCAGCTGCACATTTGAGCCTTCCAGATATCCCTGGACCACCTTGCTCTTTGATAGAGTTCTGTTGTCTGCCTCATTTAAGGGCTTGCCGCTGGCTGCAGTCTCTACATAAAGCGAACTGTCTCGCTTTTCAAGGCCGGCAGGGTTGTTGAACTGCCACAAGCCGATCTTTATGTTCATGGACTTGGGATTATTATTCTCATCGGGATAGAAAAGCTCACCGTCGCCCGATATCGTTATCCTGCTGGACATATACTCCTCACCCTTGATAATGATAGGCTGTCCTTTGGTGTCCAGAACGGCATTACCGTTGGAATCCGTAAGCTCAAGTCCCTGCGCATGCAGCGCAAAATGGAAATCACCGTTGCGGGTATAAGCTGTGGTGCCGTCTGCAAGCTTTACCCCGAAAAGACCATCGCCGCCGATAGCAAATGCCGTGTTGTTTCCCGCCTCAAGGAACGCGCCCTGGGTAAAGATCGTGGTTATGGAGGAATTACGCACACCCAGACCTACCTGTGAATCAATGGGCTTTGTATCGCCGTTGGCGCTGGTGGTCTTTGTCTGAAGCTCCTGATAGAGCAGCGACTTGAATTCCATCTGGCCGGTCTTGAAACCTGCAGTATTAACATTCGCGATATTATTTGATATAACGTCGACTGCTGTCTGCTGTGCCAGCATGCCTGTCGCGCCTGACCATAATGAACGTACCATATCGAAAACCTCCTGTCTGTGCATAAGATCCTTCGCTATCGCTCAGGATGACAAAGTGTTTATCCGTTTAACTTACCCAGCTGTGTTGCTGTCTGCAGCGAAGTGTCATAGGTCTGGATAACCTTCTGGTTTGCTTCGTACTGGCGGGATACGCTTATCATCTCCACCATCTCCCTGACTACGCTTACGTTGCTGGTTTCAAGGTATCCCTGGAAAACCTGGCCGGTAGCCGCTCTCTGTGTGGCTCCGTCAACGGGATAATAATAATTCTCACCGTAGTGTTCAAGATAATTATAATCGTCAAAATCCGTGATCGCCAGCTGTGCTACCTGCTTGCCCTCCTGGAAGATGAAACCCTGCTGATCCACCGAGATCTCTTTAGTGGGATCCAGCTTGATCCTCTTGTTTGTATTGCCGTCTTTCCCCAGCACATAATCACCGTCGGTGGTGACCAGATAGCCGTCGGTAGTCATCTGGAAGTTACCGTCACGGGTATATAGTGTTGTAGATTCCTGATTTTTATTGGTGAATTCCACAGTGAAGAAACCTCTGCCGCCGATAGCCATATCCATGGGAATGTCGGTCACCTGGAACGAACCTTCCGACCAGTCCACATAGCTCTCGCCTATCTTAACGCCCGGATTGGCGCTGCCTATTCTGTTTGCGTAGCGGTATCCTTCAGAACCGTCTTTGATCTTGTCCACCAGCACGGTATCAAAAGTCTGGCTTGAAAGCCCTTCTTTCTTAAAACCGGTGGTGTCGGCATTGGCCAGATTGTTGGCCAGATTGTCCATTCGCCTCTGCTCCTGGAGCATGCCTGTATATGCAACATAAAGCCCTTTCAGCATGGATAGCCCTCCAAATTACCTGTCACAAAAGGCTTCCGTGCCTCTAATAACCTTCCATGTACATATATAAGATTCTTCGCTCCGCTCGGAATGACATTGTGCGGAGTATTTCGCTCAGAATGAATCTTATATTCTTTATCGGCTCATGCTTCGGAAAACTTTATGCCTAAGCTTCATCATTATAACCTGCCAGGAACTCGATATACTTACCTGTTCCTATTGCCACGCAGGTCATGGGCTCGTCGGCAGTCATGGTATTGATATGGGTACGCTCCTCGATAAGCTCCTCCAGGCCGCGCAGCATGGAGCCGCCGCCCGTGAGCACTATACCCCTGTCAACGATATCTCCCGCCAGCTCAGGGGGAGTTTTTTCAAGAACGGCGCAGATGGTATCCAGTATCTGTGAGGTGGTCTCTCGCAGAGCCTCCGTTGTCTCGTCCGAAGATACACGGACGGTCTCGGGCAGACCGGACACCAGATTACGTCCCTTTACATCCATATAATCAACTTCCGCACGCTTATATGCGGTGCCGATATTTATCTTGATATCTTCTGCGGTACGGTCACCTACCAGAAGATTATACTTCTTTCTCATGTAACGCACGATGGCTTCGTCAAAATCGTCACCGGCTATCTTGATGGATGCGCTCTCAACGGTACCTCCCAGTGATATAACCGCAACGTCCGTTGTACCGCCTCCGATATCCACTATCATATTGCCCTGGGGCTTTGCGATATCGATTCCTGCGCCTATAGCCGCCGCAATGGGCTCTTCGATGATCGCTACCTTCCCGGCGCCTGCCTGATAGGTAGCATCCTCAACCGCCTTCTTCTCAACCTCGGTAACGCCGCTGGGCACGCAGACTGCCACTCTGGGCTTTTTAAAGCGTAAGCCTCTTTTACCGAGAGCTTTATCAAGGAAATGCTTCATCATCTGTTCTGTAACAGTGTAATTGGAGATAACTCCCTGACGCAGAGGGCGCACTACGACTATATTGCCGGGTGTACGTCCTATCATGAGCCTGGCGTCCTCGCCTATGGCTTTTATCTTATTATCATCACGGTCAAAGGCTACAACTGAGGGCTCCTTTAACACGACTCCCTTACCTTTTATATAAACCAGTATACTGGCTGTTCCCAGATCTATACCGATATCAGTGCCTGCCATATATATAAAACCCCTTTCCGAAAAAGCGAAATGGTAAAAACGTCCGAGTTAAAATTATAAGCCAAACCGCCTGATTTGGAAATATTATTTTTTCACAAATATTAGTATACATAACCCCGTCTATATAGTTGTTTAGCACCATTGGGACGCACAATGCTTTCTTGACAGCAGAAAGCAATGTGCTATTATAGTCAGAATGAGCTTATCCATTCTTTTACAACAGATGGGCGTGATCGTCATACTGGTCTCCATCGGCATCTTTCTGGAAAAGAAGGGTGTCGTGGACAGCCTGACATCCAAAAAATTATCCGCAATAGTCGTTGACGTATGCAATCCCGCTCTCATCATGGCTTCTATCCTGTCCGGCAATATCACTGCTACCCACGAAGACCTGATCACGGCAGGCATACTTGGCTTATGCTTTTATCTTCTGCTGATAATACTTGGCTTTCTGCTGCCCCTGATACTGCGCTCCGCGCCCGATAAACGGAAATTCTATAATCTGATGACGGTCTATACCAATACCGGCTTTCTGGGCATCCCCATTGCAAAGGCCATACTGCCCGATAACGCCATAATCTATGTCATAGTCATAAATATCTTCTACAGTGTGCTCTTTTATACCCACGGCATAAGCGTATTAAGCGGAAAAAAGGGCCGGATCGAACTTAAAAACATCATCAATCCGGGCATCATAATGGCAATCCTGAGCCTGGTGGTATTCTGGTTCAGACTGACTCCTCCGCCCCTTATCGCAAATACCATACAGTATACCGGTAACGCTACGATATTCATCTCTATGGCGCTGCTGGGCGTAAACATTTCACGCTCACACCTGGGAGAGTCCCTGAAGGATATAAGGCTCTGGGTTTATGTGGTGCTGAGGATGCTGCTCGTTCCCTTAGCGATCGTATTTGTTATGCGTGCCTTTAAATTTGACGACATCTCCATTCAGGCCATGTGTCTGATGGCCGCCGTGCCGGTAGGAAATCTGCCCATGATCCAGGCAGAAAAAAACGGAGATGATACAAGGATACTCTCCTCCGCGATAGCGCTCACAACAGTGGTTTCCATCGCCACCATACCGCTGCTCCTGTCGATCTTATAGAAGCTGTTACAGGGCAAAAGTCCCCGTTTTTCATATTGAAAAATAGCTCCTTTTCTGGTAAAATCCCTTTCGTTATCCCAAAAACATATAGATATTGAATGGCCTTTGAAGGCCGTATGAAAGGTGGCAGAATGCCTTCGAAAGATAAAGCATTAAAGATGCTGCCGGCCTCGGAATGCATACGCATCACCGGCGCCAGGGAGCATAACCTGAAAGGGATAGATCTGACTATCCCCCGAAATAAGTTCGTAGTATTTACGGGACTTTCCGGATCAGGAAAGTCCTCACTCGCATTTGATACCATATACGCCGAAGGACAGCGGCGTTATATGGAAAGTCTCTCGTCCTATGCAAGACAGTTCCTGGGGCAGATGGAAAAACCCGATGTCGAAAAGATAGAGGGATTAAGCCCCGCTATAAGCATTGACCAGAAATCAACAAATAAGAATCCCCGTTCCACCGTAGGTACGGTAACGGAGATCTATGATTATTTCCGTCTGCTTTACGCCAGGGCCGGCATACCCCACTGTCCCGAATGCGGCAGGGAGATAAAGCGCCAGACCGTCGACCAGATGTGCGACCAGGTAATGGCTCTGGATGAGGGCAGCAAGATACAGCTGCTGGCTCCTGTTGTACGTGGGAAAAAGGGACGCCACGAAAAAGTGCTGGAGCGCATGAAAAAAAGCGGTTATGTCCGCGCCCTGATAGACGGCAGCCTCTATGAACTGGAAGAAGATATAGAACTGGATAAGAATGTCAAGCATACCATAGAAGTGGTTGTGGACCGTCTTGTGGTAAAGGCAGGTATAGAACGCCGTCTTACGGATTCCATCGAGACCGTACTGCAACTGACCGACGGCCTGCTGGTAGTGGAAGTGGTTGGCGGAGACCGCCTTAATTTTTCGCAGAGCTTCTCCTGCCCCGATTGCGGCATCAGCATCGATGAGATAGAACCCCGCAGCTTTTCCTTCAATAATCCCTTCGGTGCCTGCCCCAACTGCGCAGGTCTGGGAATAAAAATGGAATTCACCGAAGGATCCATGATCCCCGATCCTACAAGATCCATCAACGACGGCTGTATACAGGTACTCGGCTGGCAGAGTGCCTCTTCCGAAGGAAGTTTTTCAAACGCCCTGCTACAGGCCCTGGTCAAGAAATTCAAATTCAGCCTGGATACTCCCTGGGCAGATCTGGATGATAAGATAAAGGATATCCTGCTCTATGGCACGGATACAGAAGTGGATGTGCATTATCAGGGGCAGCGCGGCTACGGAGTGTATCCCATAGCTTTTGAAGGACTGATCCGCAATGTGGAACGCAGATACCGTGAATCCTCTTCCGATACGGGCAAAGCCGAATATGAAAAATACATGTCCATATCCCCCTGTGACGAATGCCATGGTATGAGACTAAAAAAGGAATCCCTGGCAGTCACCGTAGGCGGAAAGAATATATATGAAATAACCTCGATATCCATAGGCGCACTCAAGGATTTCCTGGACGGAATGGAGCTTACAAAACAGCAGCATCTCATTGCGGACCAGGTGATACGTGAGATAAAGTCACGCGTCGGCTTTCTTGTAGAAGTGGGACTCGAATATTTAAGCCTCTCAAGAGCTACCGCTACGCTCTCCGGCGGCGAAGCACAGCGTATCCGTCTGGCAACACAGATAGGCTCCGGCCTGGTGGGCGTATGCTACATACTGGACGAGCCCTCCATAGGCCTTCACCAGAGGGATAACGATAAGCTGCTAGGCGCACTGCGGGGACTGCAGAGCCTGGGCAATACCCTTATAGTCGTAGAGCATGATGAGGATACCATGCGTGAAGCGGACTTTATCGTTGACGTAGGCCCCCTTGCAGGCGAACACGGCGGAGAGATCGTGGCCACCGGTACCGTGGAAGATATAATCAAAGAAAAACGCTCAATCACGGGGCAGTATCTGAGCGGAAAGAAAAAGATCGCCGTTCCCGAAGTACGCAGAAAGCCTTCAAACTGGCTTAAGATACAGGGGGCTTCGGAAAACAACCTGAAAAATATCGATGTGGATGTACCTCTGGGTATATTCACCTGCATAACAGGCGTATCCGGCTCCGGCAAATCATCGCTGATAAACGAGGTGCTGTATAAAGCGCTGGCCAGAAAGCTGAACCGCGCCTACGCAGTACCCGGCAAGCACAAAAAGATAAGCGGAATGCAGGCGCTGGATAAGGTTATAGCCATAGACCAGTCTCCTATAGGACGCACGCCCAGATCCAATCCCGCCACATATACGGGAGTGTTCGATCTGATAAGGGATCTCTTCGCTTCCACCCAGGATGCAAAAGCAAAGGGCTATAAGAAAGGCCGATTCTCCTTTAATGTAAAAGGCGGACGCTGCGAAGCCTGCAGCGGTGACGGTATCGTAAAGATCGAGATGCATTTCCTGCCTGATGTATATGTTCCCTGCGAAGTCTGCGGAGGAAAAAGATATAACCGTGAAACTCTTGATGTTCTCTATAAGGGAAAAAGTATCTCGGACGTGCTGGAGATGACTGTAGAGGAAGCATTGGAATTCTTTGCACCGATAAAAGCCATCAGCACCAAGATACAGACTCTCTATGATGTGGGACTTGGCTATATCAGACTGGGCCAGCCTTCCACAGAACTGTCCGGCGGTGAAGCCCAGCGTATCAAACTGGCTTCGGAATTATCCCGCCGTTCCACGGGAAAGACCATATATATACTTGATGAGCCCACCACCGGCCTTCACTTCGAAGACGTAAACAAACTGATCGCCATCCTGCAGAAGCTTACTGACGGCGGCAATTCCGTGGTAGTCATCGAGCACAATCTGGATGTCATAAAGAATGCCGACTATATCATCGATATGGGGCCGGAAGGCGGCGACGGAGGCGGCACCGTTATAGCACAGGGCACCCCGGAAGAAGTCGCAAAACAGAAGCAGTCCTATACAGGACAGTTCTTAAAGAGAATGTTATAAAGCAAAAAAGCGGAACGCCATATATTACAGCGTTCCGCTTTCTTCTGTAATCTGTCTTTCTTATTCCGTTACCAGATCATCAATATTTACTTCGTAATCCTGCACATCAGATGCGCTGTTATATCCGCCGTTCATATTTACCTTTACATTGAGCTTCACCGTCTTACCTGCAAACTTCACTTTAACTACTGTCTTGCCTGCCTTCAGGGGCGAAACAGAAAGAATGATCTGATCCCCGGATATAGTATATGTAGCGTTTACTATATTCTTTTTACTGTATCTGATCACAGGCGCTTCCAGATAACCGGTATTATAAAGCTGCTGTGCAGTATATACCTTATCCTTCTGCTCTATATTGATCGCATATTTTGCCCCGCTGCCTGAAGCCAGGGTAGCGCTAAACTTTCCTTTACCGTTCTCCGCAAAACTCATCTTGGAAACACTATACACAACAACGGTGCAGCTTGCGCTCAGGCCGTTTATCTTACAGCTTAAAACAGCACTTCCGGCCTTCTTACCCTTGACCTTTCCGTTCTTACCTATGGATACCACCTTGGGGTCACTGCTTACCCAGTTGCTTGTGATCATCTTTGCATAAGTTCCTTTAGGCTCTATCACAACACTCTTGCCCTTTTTGATAGCAACATTCGGAAGGCTGAAGCTTTCGTTTGCCCTGCTGTACGTGCTGCCTGCAGTTGAAGGATAGCTGAAGATCTTGAGCCCGCTAACATTTGCAAAGTACTGTCCCCTGGGAGTATGGGTGCTGTCATCCGGCACCAGGAAATACCTGCTCCAGGAACCCGCGGAATCATTCCAGGTACTGTCAAGCATATACCAGGAGCCGTTTGGCATTTTTACATAATTCCATGCATGTCCGCCGCCGGCGTCACCTACTATGTATACATTCTGTATACCGGCCTTATCAAGCAGACAGCTCATAGCCAGCGCGTAGCTCTCGCATACGCCGTAGCCTTTAAGGAGTATCCCGTACTGCCTGTGGCAGTAATAATACACAGCAGATTTACGGGTTGCCGCATCCGTATAGGTTCCCCTGTAATCATAGTAATTATTATCCATGATCCATTTGTTGAAATAATATACTATGCCATATGTAGGTGATAAGGGATAATTCTCTGCCGCAAAACTGTATGCCTCTTTAACAAGCTTTTCGATCTGTTTATTAGCCTTTGAATTAAGCCCGCCGCTGTAATGTCTGGACTTGGCCATGGAAATCGTATGGCTAGCCTTACCTGTCCAATAATTGTAATAAGTAACCTGGCTTATCCCCTTTGACGGATTCTTCCAGCCAAACTTCGTAGGATAAGTATCCTCAAGGGCAGAAACAGCATTACAATGGGGCGCCCAGCTCACACCGCGTGAACTGTCAGAATAGGAATAGCTTCTCTTCTTTTTCTGGATTATCTTCTCATAAGCTTTATCATAGAACTTTCTGGAAGTGGAATCCAGCTGGCTGCAGAAGTAATCCTTCATATCCGGAGAAAACATAGCCCCATCGATGATCATGTCACCGTACTGTTCCTTAAGCTCAGCCTCAAGGTCTATATCTTCGTAATCCGATATATCATAATCGGTATCAATATCCGCAATTTCCAGATTGCAGCCTGCAATGGCCATATTACCTGTTCCCGATGCATCGATGTCTTCCTCATCGATAAATTCAATATCATCTGCCGGAAAAACATCATCATCACCGGGCTCCATCAGCACATTGCCGCCAAAACCAACCGTGCTAATACCGCTGATCACTTCTGCGGGCAACTCGTAGGAATAACACAGCCGGCCCTTTTCATCTGCGAAAATGACCATGTCCTCTATTTCCGGATACTGCTGCTTAACATCTGCAAGCTCATCGCAATAGGAAACATAAACCTCCAGTTCTTCCGCACTCATTTTTTTGAGCACATCATCCGGAAGATATACTACTCCGTCTACAGGCGTGGCATATGTACCATACCTGATGCTCTCTATGTCATTATAGTCTATTGCTTCGGGATCCGTTACATCTTCACCGGCCGGAGAAATACTATCTTCCGAAACCGCTATATCGTCGCCGGCTAAAGTAATACCGTCTTCTGCGTTATTTCCGTCCCCATTATCAGCTTCACCGGTTTCCTCTTCTGCTGCCGTTTCTTCTTCAAGTATGATCTCTGTATCGATGTCATCTTCCGGCGCTGCGTAAGCATACTCTGTAAAAATGCTTCCGCCTGTCATCACTGCCGTGAGCAGCATTGATATCAGCCTTCTTTTCTTCATTAACTTACCTCCGTACATAAATATAAACAACAACGACGCAGATTATATCAAAAAAAATCCTGCTGTTCAATACTGGTCCAGGCCGTTTACGCTATCAAGCGGATTTCCGGGTTTAAGGACGGGATCATCCAGCTGTATAACCTGATTGATATCCAGTTCGGGATAACCGTTTTCTTTCCCACGCTGTATGACAGCCTGGGGGTCCTCCGAAGTAGAGAAGGTAGCCACACCATTCGCGAAACTCTCCAGCTTGATCCCGTATTGGGCCGCTATCTTTTCTGCCTCCTGTTCATTATCTGCCAGGCACATCAGTTCGGCACCTTTAGCGATATTGACCCCGGAACTCCCCGGCACAGACTTTAAATCTGTAGCTTCATTCATATCTTCATCCTCCCCATAACTTCCGCTACCCCCGGCAGCCTGTCCGTCCTGAGCTTCATCTCCGTTATCTTCTATCACTGTAAGAGTTCCGACAACTCCGCTGCCTCCGGAATTTTCCCTGTCTTCATCCCTTACGCTCACTTCCTCCCCGGCCGGAGCATCACCTGTCTCCCCCTGTCCGTTACTGCAACCCGAAAGAAGAACAGATGCACAAAGTAATGCAAAAAAACAGCTTCTCTTTTTCATAATGATCCTCCTCCAAACAACCAAACAAGCGCCCTGATAATGCGCATATATATTATAACAAAAACCGGTGGCAATTGCCACCGGTTTCCGAAGATCACTTATTAGAATATCTTAATATACTGTAAATACGATCTTACATTTCTTCTTGCTTCCGTCTTTAGCAGTTACGGTCAGAGTAGCTTTACCTTTCTTGCTTCCGTAAGAAACATAAACGATACCCTCTCCCGGATACTTGGAACCATAACTCTGGAAGTATCCGGTTACGATTGAAGGATCACTGCTCTCTACCTTGAAATCTGCTCCTGTTGAACCGTTCCAGGCAATGTCAATACCTCCGAGATATTTGTTATCTATCACAAGTCCCTGGAAATGCTCCTGCGCAGCAGCTTTATAGTATACAGTGCTTTCATACTTTCCGGTACTTCCATTCCTAGCCTTAACCGCAGTAACAGCCGACTCAGGTATAAACAGCCTCTCCACAGAGATATTGGTTCCGTCAGTAGTGGTAGCCTTCAGTAATGCACCTATGAAGAAGTAATCCCCCTCCATATACTGCTGGTACATTTTTACATAATTCTTGTTAAAGCAGATCTGGCCGTTACTGCCGGTAATAAGCTTGGCATCCATAGCCGCCTTAGCCTTGGCATCGCTCATCTTAGCAGCTGCGTATGCATCTCCGGCACTGTTAACAGTAACATATACAGGCTCGATAGACCAGTTAACCTTGGTCTTGGTAGCTTTTCCGTAGCTCTGGATAACAGAAACCTTAGTCTTAGCCTTGATTCCGATACCTACTGATGTGCTGGAAGCCTCATCTCCGTGAGGATCTGCATAAGTACCAAGGATATCATTGCTGAACTGAAGTCCTGAAACAGGTACTATAACGTTAACTTTGATGGAAACCTTCTTACCTGAACCATCAGATGCAGCGCAGGTGATCTTTGCAGAACCCTTTGATATAGCACGTATAGTAGCCTCATTTCCGCTATATGATACCTGTGCAACACTGTTCTTATTGCTGGTCCATACAGGATCAGAACCTACAACGCCAAGGTCTGCAACTACACGGATCTGGCTCTCATCCACAGAACTTGAAGGTACATTAGCGGTAAAGAGCTGGATACTTGTTAAGGAATCACCTTTTTTCTTTAATGCATATGCAGGATCATCAGCAGCAGTAGTGATCGTTATTCCCTTAGATTTAGCGGTAACAACTTCAACCGTTTTGCTGGCTGATCTGTTGCCTCCGTCAGTTGTGGTAGCTACAACTTTAAATGTGGTACCTGCCGGTACTGAACTAGCAACATTTACAACACCCTTCTTTGCATCAACGGTAACGCCTGCAATTTCGGGAGAGATCGACCATGCAACCTCCTTCTTCTGCGCATCCTTGGGATAAACATAAACGGTGTATGTTCCCTTATCGCCCTGGGCAATATTGTTCTGTCCGTATACATAGATAGTTCTGACAAGGTTTACAACCTTAACCTGTATAACTGCCTTAACGCCTGAACCGTCGTTAGCGGTAACGGTAACTTTAGCAGTACCCTTTCCTCTTGCAGTAAGTCTTCCCTTGCTGCCGTTACCTATAGCACTTGCACGTACTACAGATAAATTTGAAGAACTCCAGGAATAGGAAATATCTGTTGAAGCGGTAATGTCGTTACCCTCGGTATCTACAACCTTTGTAAGTGAGATCTCTTTATTGTAGGTAGTTCCAAACACCTCAGAATCCCTGTCATAGCTGAGAGTTACTTTATTCTCGGAGATGGTGATGCTCTTCACAGGGGCATTACCGACAGTAACGGTAGTAGTAGCCGATTTTTCGCCGTATTTAGCCTCTATGGTAACAGTTCCGCTTGCATCTTTGTTAACCTTCAGAACACCGCTGGTCTTATTGATCGTAGCCAGATTGTCTCCTGCAGTGATCGACCAGGTTACTCCCTTAGGAGCTGCTGATGTACCGGTAACTGTTCCGCTCTGTCTTGAAAGGTAAGCGGTATAGGTACCGCTCTTACCCTTGGCAAGACGGTTAGGACCGGAAATACTCAGTCCGCTGTCTTCGCCCGGCTTAACAATAAGAGTAAGGGTAGTTATCTTACTGGATATACCCATAGCGGTAACAGCCTGAGCCTTTAAGGTGTACTTACC
>JAEEGL010769404.1_pt1 | contig 34394 bp, 34 predicted proteins | sample 9134231 | NCBI WGS metagenome assembly JAEEGL01 (sample SAMN16246548, study PRJNA631951) | gut metagenome | biome: gut microbiome; feature: rumen; material: fiber-attached | host: Bos | place: Iran: Karaj | collected 2018-10
ATACCTTCGCGGCAGAGTGACCTCCACCGCGCTGCTGTCTTTTTTGATACTCTCTTTCATGCCCGTTTCCCTCTATGAAATGATATAGTCGGTCTCTGTGTCTGCTGCGGGTTCTCGATCAGAGTGGCGTTCGGATTGTTCCTGCCGAGTGTCAGCAGTTCATTCCAATCCTTGAAGCCGCGACGGTCGAGCTTCTGTTTCACGGACTCCGATCGGACAAAACCGTTCTCGCTTTCAAAGCGTCTGCCTGCGTCGTCGTTGTCAACGCATGAAATAATTTCGATGCCCTGTGCTTGCAACTGCTTCGGAACAGTCGGTTTGAGTCCAGCCATTGACACGAGTACCGAACCGGTCAGCTTGCTTTTGTTCTCGCAGAAGGTGTAGAAGCTCAACAAGTCGATTGCACTCTCAAAGATATATGCGCGGCGAATCTTTCCGTCACGCGCTGGGACCGGCGTGAACATAAACGCGCTGGCACCGGTTCCCGGTGCGATGCCTTTATACCGTCGGTCGCTGTTGCAGCCCTGAATCTCCGCGCCGATGATCGTTCCTTTTGCGTCACGGTGAACGAACACGGCGTTTGCATTGCGATAGGTTTTCGGTTGACCGTTCACAATCGTATCAGTCCGGTGCTCGCTCTGATACAGCAGACCGGAGTGCGCAAGCTCCTGCACGATCACGCCGGGGATGCCGCGCGTCTTGCACAGGTACGCAAAAACCTGCCGCATGGTTTCGGCGCGCGCCGGCATTTGCAGTTCCTTTTTCGTCGGTTCCGGTTTCGCCGGACGCGGCGGTGATGTGTACTGCGGACGGAATGTCTTTGGAAATTCCTCTGCTCTGGAAAAGGAAATGTCTCTGCCGGTCAGTTCAAAGACCGCTTGCCCAAAGCTCTTATCCAGAACCTGAATCAGACACTCGACTGCATTGTTCGATGCGCCTGTTCCCGTATAATGATCGTACCACTGGTTCGTTGCCGAGTTGATGCACAGCTGATGACCGGGCAAGCCGTCCACATATACCTCGTGTCCGTGTTGTCTGAGTTTGTATCCGCTCGCCCGGAAGTATTCTGTCAGTGAAGTCTCCTTTGCTTCCTGGATCAGCCGCTGGCGTTCTTCCTTTTGCATATCGTCCTCCTTGCAGCAATGGAAAGCTCCCACATTTTTTTGCGGGAGCTTTCATCTATCGTATTATCTTCTGCGCGGCGCTGACTGTGCAGGCGGATCGAAGTCCGGTGCAATGTCATCATCGTCACGCTGTTCAAATGCTTCACGCTCTCTGCGTTCGCCTTCGGTTTCCTCCACTTCATCGGGATCAATAATATCCTCCTGCTGTTCCGACAAACCGGAGAGCTTCTGTTCCAGTTCCGCGAACCGTTTTTGTGTATCGACCAGCTCTGCTTCCATCGGGAAGGGTTCTCCGACTCTCGCCTTTGCCTGTTCCAGATCGGTCTCATGCTTTGCAATCTCCTGCTCGGTTCTGGTGATCTCTTTTGCAATTCCGCTGTCAAGGAAATTCGCAATGCGCTGCCAGTTGTCAGCATGATCGCCGCTGCCGACCGGGATGTAGTACACGGAATCCCGCACACCTTTGACCGTCAGCACCGCTTCATCGAGATGCCCCGGTCTGGTTTGCACGGCAAGTGTGAAGTCACCGATCTTGAACGACGGCATTTCGTCAAAGGGTCTCTCCAGACGTTTGGTGATCTGCGTATGCAGGAAAGCGTTGATGTCCTCATGCTTGCGGATCGGTGAACCCATCGGTTTCACCAGCGCAAACTCCTTGACCTTTCCGCTTTGCGGATCACGCAGCTTGTCCGCAGATTGCTTGTCAGCCGCCATCTGTGAAAGCATTTCTTTTTTCCGCTCGATCGTTTTCGGAAGCTCCGAAATGCTGTGCTGCATCTTTCCAAGCTCATGCTGATGTTCTTGTCGGGATCTGCGTAGGTAAAATAGGTATAGGTATCGTCCTTTGTGCTGGGATAGGAGAGGGGCTTGACTGCACCGTGCATATCAGGAGAGACGGCAGCAAAATTGTCATGAAGACGGAAAATGCAGGCGTCGCGATCACAAGCACCACAACGGTACCGGACGGTACAGAGCAGCTCTATCTCGCACTGACCGGTGACCAGTGTGCGATCACCAAAATCCGGATCAGGCACTGATTCTGACGATCACAGCCGATTGAAACCGAACGCTCTCAGAAATGCTTTCATGCATTTCCGGGAGCGTTTCGTTCCGGCTTTGCCGATTGTTCGTGTCCCCCCTGACAATCCGCGGGAATATTGCATAATCAAGAAAGGGATGTCTGTGCCGAAAAGCCGGATGCCTGTTTTCAGAAACTGTCAACGGAGCTGCATCCCATGAAACGCTTTTTCGCCGCAGCGATTCCGCACATGTCGGTCTTCGCGCTCGATCAGGACAGCCATTGCAGCTACGAATTTGATCAGGAGCAGCAGGCTGTGACCGACGAGATGTGCAGCCGGATCGGCTGCAGTTTCACCGTGACCCCGGCGGCGCGGTACGGAAACAGACTCCGAAATGCGCGCGCAGTCACCGGAATTCTGCTCCGGTTATGTTCACAGAAAGTTCTCAAAATTTTCTGAAAAAGTTGGTAAAAACCCCTTGACAAATCGCGGATCATGTGATATAATAAGATCATAAGAACAAAGCATACATGCAAACGACAAAGCAGCAGGGGTTCTTCCCCCGATGTTCTTATCAGGATCACGCAGCGGTTCCCCGTTCGGGATGTCTCCCCGAATGTCCGACCTTCAGGGTTCCGGTGCAAATCTCCGATCCGGAAAGGCGCTGATACCAATGGATATGGACGAGTTCTTCTCAGCCATTGACGTTGGCTTCTGCAGAGCGCGCACGGTGTGACATTTCCAGCCCTTTGCTTCCGGCTTGCGGTCACGGATACCGCATGAGATGCCGGTCATGCAGGCTGATTTCCGATATGGAAGCTGACACCGTGCCCCACCCGTCGACGGACAGGTGCAGCTGCAGAGCCGCAATCCTACCTCGTTCGACAGGGGTGACGCGGATCACTTCTGCGGCGGAGCGGTTCCGCCGGGCGTAATCGCCAAATCAGTGCAGCAGTCAATGGTTTGAAGAAACATCAAACACCGCATACCCGCCGACCGAATCGGCGCTGTATGCTGGGAGTGTTGACTCCCGCACAATGCCGCACGGCATTTACATAGATTGCCGCTGCACCTCGCACGGGATTTGCAGCAAAAAAATTGAATAACAATAAGGGGGGACTTCGGCATGGAAGTCCCCTTTATTTGTCGGAGGTGTGTACTGTGATTTTTGTGACCGGTGATCTGCACGGCGAAAACGACGCCTGGAAGCTGAGCGGGAAGAATCCCGATGCACAGAAGCTCAAAGGTCTGTCGAAGCAGGATTATCTGATCATCTGCGGCGATTTCGGCATGATCTGGGACGGCAGCGCAAGCGACCGCTGGTGGCTCGACTGGCTCGAAAAAAAGCCCTATACCACGCTGTTTATCGACGGCAATCACGAGAACTTCGATCTGCTCGCACAGTATCCGGTCAAAGAGTGGAACGGCGGACTGGTGCAGGAGATCCGACCGGGCATTCTGCACCTGATGCGCGGGCAGATGTTCACGATCGGCGGGCTGCGCTTCTTTGCGATGGGCGGCGCCGAAAGTCATGACAGGGAATTCCGGCGCGAGGGCGTCTCGTGGTGGAGTCAGGAGCTGCCCTCGCCCGGAGAGATCGACGCGGCGCGGAAAACGCTCGACGCATGCGGCTGGGAGACCGATTTCGTGATCACGCACTCGCTGCCGGGCTCTGTGCAGACGGCGCTGTTCCGCGGGTACGGCGCGAACCGCCTGACCGATTTCTTCAACGAGCTCTCGGCACGCCTGCAATACCGCCAGTGGTTCAGCGGGCACTACCACATTGATCAGAATATCTGGTTTGCGCGAGGCATGCGCGCGATCTACAACGATATCCTGCAGATCGGGTGATGGCGTTTACCGCGTGAACGTGTTCCGCTTTGTTATTCTTGGGAATCACTGATTCAATCCGATTCGCAAGATGGCAAAGAAGATGCAAGCTGATTGCGTTCCAAGCCGTCAGACGGGATTTCATCAGTGATTCCCTTGTTGAACATGTCAATCAGAAAAACGCGAGGTACGGGTCACGCGGCTTGTCTGTCGGTTCCGGTCTGTAATCCCAGGTACAAAAATAAATGCAAATTCCATTCTCTTTCATTGCAAACAGTACTTCACCCGTCTCTTTGACGGTATAGACACTGTCATCCGGTGAAACCAACGGGAGCGCCGCCTCACGGGTTTTGACGGTCTCAAAATCACTGATCTTTCCAAGATAACAGTCAAGCGTGAAATCAGACGCAAACGCCTCAAACGGACACTGCGCGTCACCATGATACTCTTTGCCGTTCCAATTCAGTTGAATATAGTCCCAACATTCAGGTAAAAAACAACCAGTGTCAGCATCGGAGATACCGGATTCCGCTGAATCTGTGTGATCCGACGCCTCTGTCTGAACCGTTGTAACAGTTGTCTGCACGGGTGCACCGGTGTTGTCCGGTGTGCCCGGTTTTGTTGTCTGCGCAGGGGTATCCGCTGTGCTTTCGCCGGTCACCGTCGTGACGATCGCCTGCGCTTCGGTCGTATCCGCCTGACTTTGCACCGCGGAAGAGACAGGATCCCCGCGCAGCGCATCCGTCGGCTGCTTTGCGTGCTGCACGGCAGCCGCTCCGACCGCGATGACCGCGGCAGCGGCGACCGTTCCGAGCGTGAAAACTCTGCTGCGGTGCATGACCGGCTTTGCGTCCGGCTGCATCGCCTCGCGCACAAGTCCGTCGTCGATGCGGTGCACCGCCTCCAACAGCCTGAGCTCGTTCTTCTCATTCATAATCAAAGCCCTCCTTCTGCAAAAATGCCTTCAGCTTTTTCCGTGTCCGGAACAGATAGGTCGCGCAGGTGCGCTCCTTGAGCCCGCATGCGGCTGCGATCTCCGCGACCGATTCGCCGTACCAGTACCGCCGGATGAACACCCTTCGGTGCAGAGCGTCCTGTGCGCGCAGAAATCGGCTGATCGCCTCGCCGAGTGCTTCGGTGTCCGCAGTGTCCGTCTGCGGCGCGGCAATGCATTCGGAGAGCTCGTCGAGCGAGACAGTCAGCGCCGGGCTGCGCTTTTCGGCGTTGTTGTATTTCAGCCGGTCGATCGCGATATTCTTGACAATGCGGAGCAGATAGGTCTGCAGGCACGGCGGGTCGTCGGGCGGAATCTGATTCCACACCGCAAAATACGCCGAATTGACGCATTCCTCGACATCCTCGCGCGAACGCAGAAAATTGCCCGCGATCCGCTCGCATAATCTGCCGTAGACGGACTGGAGCGCTGCGACCGCGCGCTCGTCCCTGTTCCGGAGCAGCTCTGTGATCTGCGCATCATCCATATGGACAGCCTCCTTTCGTGAGGCATGAGGTCCTCTGCCTATATATTCGATTTCTCAGGGCAAAATATTTCACTTTGCAGAAAAAACAGCACCGTACATTTCTGCACGGTGCTGCGGAGTCTTATGAGCGAAGATCATTTCACGGTGAGCGTTGCCTCGCCGGAGGTGGTGGGAACGCCGTTGGCATCGGTGATGATGCAGCGGTACTTCCAGCCGTTGTAGTTCGTTCTGCCGTAGATCGTCAGCTCTGCGGTCGTCGCGCCGGTCGAGCCGGAATCCTTCCAGCCGGAGCCGGAGTTGTACTGCCACTGATAGGTCAGACCCACACCGGTCGCCGCGACCGTGAACTTCGCGTTCGTGTTTGCCGTGACGGTCGTATTGGCGGGCTGCGTCGTGATCTTGGTCTTGATCTTCAGCGTTGCCTCAGAGGAGGGCGTCTCGGGCGTGGTGTCGTCCTTGACAAGGCAGCGGTACTTCCAGTTGTTGTAGGTCGCCTTCGCGGTGATGCTGAGGGTCGCGGTCTTTGCGCCGGTGCCGTTGGAGTTGACCCAGCCGTCGCCCTTGTTATACTGCCACTGATAGGTGACGTTCGTACCGGTTGCCTGCACCGTGAATTTCGCGGTCGCGCCGATGACAGCGCTGGTGTCGGCGGGCTGACCGGTGATCAGGGTCTTGACGGTGAGCGTCGCTGCGGAGGAGATGGTCTTGGTACCGTTTGCGTCGGTGATGACGCAGCGGTACTGATAGCCGTTGTAGCCTGCGCTGCTGTTGATGCTGAGGGTCTTGGTCGTCGCGCCGCTGGCGTTGGACTTCTTCCAGCCCTCGCCCTTGTTGTACTGCCACTGATAGGTCAGACCTGCGCCTGTGGCGGTCACGGTGAACTTTGCGGCGGTGCCTGCATTGGCGGTGAGGCTCTCAGGCTGCTTGGTGATGACGGTCTTGACCTTGAGCGTGACCGGAGTCGTGACGGTCTCCTGCCCGCTGCGGTTGGTGATGATGCACTGATACTGCCAGCCGTTGTAGCCTGCGCTGATGTTGATGCTCAGGGTGTCGGTCTGGGCGCCGGTGCCGTTGGAATTGACCCAGCCGGCGCCCTTGTTGTACTGCCACTGATAGGTGAGGTTCTCGCCCTTTGCGGTGACGGTGAATTTCGCGGTCTTGCCGACCTGACCGGTGACGGACGCGGGCTGCACAATGATCTCGGGTGCTTCCTCGATCGGTGCGAAGCGGTAGCCGGTGCCGCCGTCTGCCTGTGCGTTTTCACAGAAGGTCTGTGCGGTGGAGCCGTAATAGCCGTGGATATAGCCCATGTAAACATAGCCGGAGGCATAACGGGAAGAGATCGTACCCATGCCGCCTGCGAACGTCACATCCGGGTTGAGAATATAGAGATCGCGGAGCGCGTAGCAGCACTCGAATGCGTAGTAGCCGATGCGTGTGACAGAAGCCGGAAGCGTCACTGCCGTAAAGTTTTCGCAGTAAGCGAATGCATAAACTCCGATGCTCGTAACGGTGTCGGACAGCACGATGTGTTCAATTTCCTCATTGTATGCATACCACGGAACGACCGTCCAGTCTTCAAAGTCATACATATCGCCCTCGCCGACGATGTACAGGGTCTTGTTGTTTTTGTTGTAGATCCAGTTGAGCGAATCGCCGCAGGTGTTGCCGTAGTACGGGGCAAACTCATAGCCGTAGCTGTCTGCATGATCCTCGGCGGTCGAATTGGGATAGCCGTGCAGCGTGCGTGTGATGCTGCCGAAGGTGTTCACGAAGACCGTGCTGGTATCGGCGAATTCGCAGTCCGGGTTCATCACATAGCAGTCTGTCAGCTTGGTTTCACTGAATGCGTAAGCGCCGACGCTTGTCACGGTCTCGGGCAGCGTGATCTCGCTGAAGCCCTTGCAGTACCGGAATGCGCCTTCCGGAATTGCCGTCAGACCGGCGGGGATATTCGCAACATTCAGATCAAAATTGAAGGCGAACGCATATATGCCGAGCGTCGTCAGCTTCTGCGGCAGGACGACAGACGTCAGTGCATTGTTGGCAAACGCATAGTCACCGATGCGGGTGAGCGTGTTCGGAATCTGAGCGTAATACAGATTGAGGTTGTAGAACGCATAGTCGCCGATCTCGGTAATGGCAGGGTCGATCAACACCTTGTCAAACGTGCACTGGCTCTTGAGCGCCTTCCACGGCGCGGGATCGGAGTAGGTATAATCATACATCGCACCGGAGCCGGTGATCGAGAGGGTTCTTGTCGCCTGATCGTAGCTCCAGCTGGCGTTGTTGCCGCAGCTGCCGGAGGTCGGCGTCTCGGCGATCTCCTCGAAGGTGCGGCCTGCGGTGCTCGCGTAGGTCTGCGCGGTCGAGTTCTTGTAGCCGACGATCTTGCCGGTGTAGTCATAGATGCCGTTGTATACGCGGTTATAGATAAACCGGTCTTCCTGGCCTTCGGTCACGAAGATCGTGCAGTCCTTGTTCAGCACAGTGAGCGATTCCATGCGGAGACAGTCGCTGAACGCCTGCGATCCGATTCTGCTCACGCTCGCAGGAACAGTGACTGCAGTCAGCTTGTCGCAGTTAAAGAATGCATTTGACTCGATTGTCTGCAGACCCTCCTTGAGCGTGACCGCGGACAGCGATTCGCAGTTTCTGAAGCAATACGAGCCGATTTTCTGCACGCCCTCAGGAATCGTGATCGAGGACAGTGATGTGCACTGATTGAAGGCATACTCACCGATTGTCAGCGAACTCCCATTGAGCGTGACCGAGGACAGCGATGCGCAGCTGTTGAAGCAGTTCGCGCCGATTACCAGCAGACCCGCATTGAGCGTGACTCTGGACAGCGATGCGCAGTTGCTGAAGCAATACGAGCCGAGACCGCACAGATATTTGTTGGCTGTGAAAGCGGTCAGTCCGCTTTTATAGAACGCATAGTTCCCGATCGACTCCAGAGCTTCAGGGAGCGAGATGCTTTTGAGTGCCGAGCAGGTGTAGAAGCAGTAATTGCCGATCGTTTTCAGATTGGCAGGAAAATTGATCGTCGCCAGCTTTTGGCAGTCATAAAACGAACGCTGGTCCAGCGTCTGCATTGTGGAGGGCAGCGTGACCGAGGTCAGATTCGTACAGTCCATGAAGGCGAATTTTTCAAAGTACGAGCTATTGCTGGATTCATAGACGATGCGTGTAAAGCCTTCGCCGATCACCAGAGACTTGACATCCGTTTTTTTGATGCCGTAATAGGTTCCGTCGCCGTAATCCCAGTAGGGATCGAGCTCGCCGCTGCCGGTGACGGTCAGCTTACCGCTGCTGTCAAGGGTCCAGCTTGCATTGCTGCCCCATTTGCCCGAGCTGTTTGCCGCGCTTGCGGTGACCGGTGCGCTGAACAGCCCGCCGAACGCCTCGGACGCGGGCACGGCGGCGAGCGCCATCGCCGCTGAGAGCGCAAAGCTGAACAGGCGCTTTGTAGTTCGCTTCATAAAATACCTCCTGATTCTGTTGGTCTGATGTGTTCCTCCGCCCTGCGGCGGATGCCGGGAGCCTGTTCCGGCAGTTTTATTATAACATATCGGGCAGCAGAAGACAATCCAAAAATCACCAAAAATTGCGCAATGCCATCATGAAAATTGCAAACAAATCACTTTCCTTTTGTGTATTGTCAACAGAAGCGGCGGCACAGCCCGGAATGATCCGCACAAAAACAGACAGCGGCAGACCGCGCTGCCGATGCTGTAAGCTGTTACGATGCTTCGTGTTTCAGGTCGGGGGAGCAGCTGTCCGCTCTGACGGTTGAACGGTCGGCGGCTTTTTGCGCTCCCCCATTGCGTTTTCGGCAGTAATGTGTTATAATAGGCAGAGAAACGGCTCCCGCAAAATACTGCAAAAAACGGAGGAATCCAAATTGAACACGAAACACAATCGAATCAGGCTGTTTTCCGCGGCGGCGGCATCTGCGCTGACCGCCTGCACGCTGCTCGCAGCGCCCGCTCCGACTGCGCTGGCTGCCATGCGCCCCGCCGGATGCGGCAATTCGCTCACATGGGTCTTTGATCGGGACACCGGCGTGCTCACGCTCTCGGGCTCCGGCAATATGTACGACTGGAGCGACTGGAAGGAAGTCCCGTGGTATCCCTATGCAGACGCGATCACAGAGATCGTGCTGCCGGAGCACCTGACCGCGATCGGCGAGAATGCCTTCCGCGGCACTGCCGTCACGGAGGTCACCGTGCCCGAAAGCGTCAGCCGCATCGGGGCTTATGCCTTCGGCTACTGCGGCGATCTCAAACGCTTCACAGTGCTCTGCCCGGAATGCACGCTGGACGCATCGCTCAGCATTTTCAACGCGGCGCTGGCGGACGGCACAACAGAAATCTTTGTGCAGAACAAGCTCTGCGGGTGGTCGGGCTCGACGCTGCAGGATGCGGCGTCCGGGTTTCAGGCGTCGTTCACGTCGTTCAGGGTCACGCTGACCGACGGCAGCGGCTTACAGCAGACCGCCGCGCTCCGTTCGCCCGAATACACCGCCCCGGAGTGCACCTTTGACGCGCCGGAGGGCAAGGTCTTTGCGGGCTGGACGGCAGACAGCGGATCGGGGCTCTTTCAGCCGGGCGAGACCGTCCGGGCGGGCGGCGACCTCACGCTGACGGCTGTCTTTGTCGATGAAGCACACAGCGGCACATGCGGCGAATCGCTGAATTGGGTCTTTGACGGCGAAGAAACGCTCTACATCACCGGTTCCGGCGATATGGAGGACTGGGAGGAGCCCGCGCTCGTTCCGTGGTATGCGTTCCGCAAGAGCATCCGCAGCATCGTGCTCCCCGAACTGATCACGAAGATCGGCGCATGTGCCTTCTACGGCACGGAGATCAAATCGGTCACCGTGCCCGAGAGCGTTGCGGAGATCGGGCAGAAGGCGTTCGGCTATTGCTTCAGCCTCACGGAGATCACAGTGCTGAACCCGCAGTGCAGCATGGATGAGACGATGACCTTCTACAACGGCTTCAACAAGGATGACGTCCCGGCGCTCAATGTGCAGGACAGAATTTACTGCTACTACAACTCGACGCTGTATCACGCCGTGCAGAAGATGAACGCCGCATCGCAGCGCCGGATCATTTCCGTCACGCTCCTCGCGGACGGCGCATCCGGCGAAATGAGCTGGGATATGCCGCATTCTGCGCAGTACACGCTGCCGCAGTACGGCTTCACGGCACCCGAGGGGAAGACCTTTGCGGGCTGGGAGATCGGCGGACAGATCAAACAGCCGGGCGATACCGTGCGCGTCACCGAATCGGTCACTGCCGCGCCGGTCTGGCAGATTCTCGCGGGCGATATCAACGCCGACGGCGAGTGCACGGTCGCCGATGCGGTCATGCTGACGCAGTATATCAGTGAGTCGGCGCTCTCCGGCACCGCGCTGACCGATGCCTGCGACGTCAACCGCGATTCTGCGGTCGACCTGCTCGATGTGCAGTCGCTGCTGGATGCGCTGGCAAAGCAGTGATGCACAATTTCCGCCGCGCCTGCATATACTGGAAGCAGCCGCGGGCAGACGCATATCCGCGATTCTTTCATACAGACTGATCAGGCGGTGACAATCGTCACAAAGCCGGGCTTTCGGGCAGCAGAGCGATCTGCGGGACAGCATCAAAAACGCCGTCCCGCAGATTTTTTATACCGCTGCATGAAAGAACCGAACCGCCGAAATCCGGACAGGAAGGTGATACCATGCACACCGAACACAAAACCAACGAGGATATCTTCCTCAGAACTGCGATGCGGGTCTCCGCGGTCAGCATTGCGGTCAATGCGCTGCTGTCGCTGCTCAAGCTGGCAGCGGGCATCTTTGCAAGATCCGGCGCGATGATCTCGGACGCGGTGCATTCCGCCTCCGATGTGTTCAGCACGGTCGTTGTCATGATCGGTGTCACGCTCTCCGGCAGAAAGCCCGACAAGGAGCATCCCTACGGGCACGAGCGCCTCGAATGCGTCGCGTCGGTGCTGCTCGCGGTCGTGCTCGCGGCGACCGGCATCGGCATCGGCTGGAAGGGCATCCGCACGATCATGCACGCGGAGGAACAGCCGCTGACCGTGCCGGGTCTGCCTGCGCTGATCGCCGCGGTCGTGTCGGTCGCGGTCAAGGAGCTGATGTTCCGCTATACGGCTGCGGCGTCGCGGCGCATCAATTCGGGCGCGCTGATGGCGGACGCATGGCATCACCGCTCCGACGCGCTCTCGTCGGTCGGCTCGTTCGCGGGCATTCTCGGGGCAAGGCTCGGTGCACCCGTGCTCGACCCGGTCGCAAGCGTCATCATCTGTGTGTTTATCGAAAAGGCTGCCATTGAGATTTTCCGCGATGCCGTCGACAAAATGATCGACAAGGCATGCCCGGATGAGCTGGTCGACAATATGCGCGCGGCGATCCTCAGCGTGCCGGGCGTCACCGGCATCGACGAAATGCGCACGCGGCTCTTCGGCGCGAAGGTCTACGTCGACGTGGAGATTCGCATGGACGCCGAAAAAACACTGATCGAGGCGCACAATACCGCGGAATGCGTGCACGATACGATCGAGCGCGATTTCCCGAATGTCAAGCACTGCATGGTGCATGTCAATCCCGACTGCGGTGGGGAAAAGGCGCAGTTAGAAGTTAGAAGTTAGAAGTGAGGAGTCAGGAGTGAGAAGTTAGAAGTCAGAGAGGAGTGTCTTGCGCGAACAGAGTATAAAGGAATTGACATATCCGCGGATTTATGGTACAATATAGACAATTCTGATGAAAGGCGGTGAACATCTTGTCCCAGATCAAACAACTGACAGCCCTTGCGCTGCTTTGCCGGGCACTGGCGTGGTTTCCGCTGTGGATGCCCGTGCTGGCGGTCTCGCAGCCGGAGCCGACGCTCCTTGCGGCAAGCGGGATTCTGCTGGCGGGCGGGCTGCTCTGTCAGCTCTGGCACCGCTTCCTCGCAGAGAAGATCTACTCGGATTCCGGGCGGGTGTTCCGGCTCAATCTGCTCGGGCTTCTGCTCCTGACCGGCGGCTGCGGCGTGCTGGTCCGCCTGCTGACACAGCAGACGTTTGCATCGGTGCTGCTCGCCTGTGTCACGCTCCCGGCGCTCTCGCACGGCGCAGACCGCGACCCCGGGCGGCTCTGGACCGATGCGCACTTTATCGCGCACCTGACCGGCGCAGTCGTCGGCGGGGCGCTGCTCAGTGTGGCCGATCTGCATGTCTCCGCGGCACTGCTGCCCGTTGTGATGCTCTGCGCCTGCGGATTTCTGCTGCTGCGCAATCAGACCATGCTGATCCGGCTGATCAGCCGCCGCAGCACGGGTCAGACCGATGTCCCCGCCGATATCCGGCGCAGCAACCTGATGCTCGTGCTCGGGTGTATTCTGCTCTGTGCGGCGGTGCTGCTGCTGCGCGGACCCGTGACCGCTCTCCTCGGGATGCTCGGGGACGCACTGAAAACGCTGATCCGGCTGATCTTTCTCGGGCTGAGCCGCCTGACCGCATGGCTCGGCGGCAGCACGCCGGAGGAGCCGACCGAGACCGAGGAGCCCGGCGGCGCGGCGCAGATTCTGCAGGATGACGGCTCGGCGCTGTGGTCGCTGCTGCTGATCCCGCTGATCCCGTTCGTCATTCACATCTGGAAGCAGTTCATCGGCGACTGGGTCTTCGATATCAGCGAATGGCTGCGCGATTTTCTCGCAAGGCTGCGCGGCGGACGTGCCGTCAGCGCGGCGGCACCGGGCGAGGCGTCGGAATTCACCGACACCGAGGCACTCGCAAGACCGCAGCAGAGCACCGACCGTTCCCAGAAAAAGCACTGGCTCCGCGATTACCGGAAATGGCGCAAAACACCTGATTCTGCTGAAAAATTCTATGAGGGCTATGCGCTGATGTGTCAGGCGCCCGCATGGGGTGATTCGCCGCCTGCACCGTCCGACACGGCACTGGAGATCGCCGGAAAGCGGGACGGAACGCTCGATGCAGTCACCGAGGCGCTGCACCGGAACCGCTACGCACAGCAGCCCCTGCCCGATTCCGCCGTGACCGAGATCGGCACAGTGCTCGAGGATATGGCAAGAAGCTGAAAGTCAGGTCGGAGTTAGGAGTTCGCAGTGAGGAGTGAGGAGTGAGGAGCTGTTCCTTGCCCCTCACCGGCAGAAGAAAAGGCGGCGGAACACCTCCTACCTCCTACCTCACTTCTCACTTCTCATTTCTCATTTCTAACCTCTAAACCTCTAACCTCTAACCGCGAAAGGAGCCACACACCATGCATCTGACCTCTGACGAACAAATCTACATGGTCAACGGGCAGTCGCTCTTCGGCATGGGCGAAATCCCGGAGAAGGACGTGCCGCGCCTCCAGCTGCTCGACGGCGGCACCGGGCTCAACCTCGAACAGCTCTGCGGCGACCTGCTCATTCACGCGGGGCGCCCCGGCTACGGCTCTGCGGCTTACCGCAGGGTGATCGAATATTTCTATCAGCCGGACATGCTCGAGACCGACGAGGAGCGCGCGCTTTATGACTGGCTCTGTGAGCAGCTCCGCGCACGCATTCCCGACATGACCGCGCCCGGCTGCTATCCGCCCGGCATGCTGCTCGGCGCGACATGGGACCCCGAAACGGTCTATGCGGTCGGCAAGGCGCTCGGGCATGAGGCGCGCGCCTACGGCGTGCATGTGCTGCTCGGGACGCCGAATGTCAATCTGCACCGCGACCCGCGCAACGGGCGGCTCTTCGAGGGCTACTCAGAGGACCCGTATCTCATCACGAAGCTCGCGCCCGCGCTGGTCCGCGGCGTGCAGTCCGAGGGCGTCGCGGCAAATGTCAAGCACTTCGCCGCGAACAATCAGGAGACGAACCGCGTCGGCATCAACGAATACATCCCCGAGCGCGCGCTGCACGAGCTCTATCTGCCGGGCTTTGAAGCCTGCGTCAGGTCGGGCTGCGCGACCGTCATGGCGGCGTACAATCAGATCAACGGCGTGCCCTGCACGGAAAACCAGTGGCTGCTGACCGGTCTGCTGCGCAATGAATGGGGCTTTGACGGGCTTGTCATGAGCGACTGGGGCGCGATCTTCCGCCCGGCGGAGGCGGTCAGCGCGGGCTGCGATCTCAATATGCCCGGACCCGTTTCCTCCGAGCCGCTCAGAAAATCGCTTGCAGCCGGACTGCTTGACCCGGAACGGCTCGCCGAATCGGCAGAGCGCGCCGTCACACTCGCGCGCAGATATGCGCTGCCGCCGACGGGACACATCGACACGGAAATGACCGGCCGCGCCGCATACAACGCCGCCGCGGAGGGCATTGTCATGCTCGAGAATTACCCGCGCGATCAGCAGAAAACGGAATACTGCTGCCCGCTGCCGAAGGAATCCAAGATTGCGCTGATGGGCACGCTCAACGGCGATCTGCTCTTCTGCGGCGAGGGCAGCGCGTGCATCCGCACCAACCGCAATTCGCGTCTGTGCGCCGAGCTGCGAAAGCGGTTTGCAGCCGCGCAGACCGGGCTCTATGACGGCGCTGACGTGCTGATCTATGTCCTCAACGTGTCCGGGCAGGAGGGCAACGACAAAAAAACGATCCGCATCCCGCAGCAGGAGCAGGAGAAGCTCAGCAAGCTCGGCGGCTACGCGAGACGCCGCGACATGCGCTCTGTGCTGCTCATCAATGCATCGGGACCGGTCACGGGCTGGGCGCTCAACAGCTTTGACGCGATGTTCTTCGTGTCGCTGCCGGGCATGCAGGGTGCCGCCGCGATCGCGGATATCCTCTGCGGCAAGATCAACCCCTCGGGGCGTCTGCCGCTGACCTTCCCCTACTCCGAGTATGATCTGCCGACCTGTCTGAACTTCCCCGGCGACGGTCTGACCGCGTATTACGGCGAGGGCATTTTCGTCGGCTACCGCTATTTTGTCACGTGGCATCACCGCGATATCGACGATGATTATGCCATGTACAATTTCGGCTACGGGTTGTCCTATTCGACCTTCGAGGTGAAGAATCTGCGCGTCACTGGCGGCGATATCGCGCACGGGCTCGATCTGGCAGCCGAGGTCGAAAACACCGGCAAGGCAGCGGGAAAGACCGTGGTGCAGGTCTATCTGCACGACCCGGTCTCAGCGCTGACAAAGCCGGTCTGCACACTGTGCGCGTTCCGCAAGGTATTCGTGGAGCCCGGGCAGACCGTCACCGTGCAGATGCATGTCGACCGCCGCGCCTTCGAGAGCTGGGACCCGAATCTCCGCGCATGGACGCTCGAGGACGGGCAATATATTCTCAATGCAACTGTCGGGGACGCCGACGCGATCGACTGGCGGAGCCGCTTTGACGCCGTGCTGCGCTATGACGGCGAATCGCCCTACAGCTGGGGCGAGGGCACGAGCATCCGCGAGATCATCGAAAATCCCGACCTCAAGGCGGCGCTGCAGAGCTTCATGCAGGTGCACGGGCTCCCGTGGGAAAAGGTGCTCTGGACCTATGAATACATCCCGCAGGAGCGCGTCGGCAAGACGCTGCGGAACGCCGGATGCTCCGCCGAAGCCCTCGCGGAATGGCTGCAGACGCTGCGGAGTATGCGGCATCTGAAGAGGTGACGGTATGGCATCCGACAAAGGCTATCTTGAATATATTCTCGAGCAGCTCAGCGGGGTCGGCGGCATCACGCACCGCAAAATGATGGGCGAATTTCTGCTCTATTCGGACGGGCGGCTGTTCGGCGGCATCTACGACAACCGCCTGCTCGTCAAGCCGACCCAATCTGCGCGCCGCATGATGCCCGACGCGCCGCAGGAGCTCCCCTATCCGGGCGCAAAGCCGATGCTTCTGGTCGAGCAGGTCGACGACAGCGCTTTTCTCGCAGCGCTCGTCAGCGCGATGACAGATGAGCTCCCGCCGCCGAAGAAATAGCAAGATCGTCATATTTCTGAGGCGCACACGATGACAGATCATCTCGCAAAAACCGGCAGAATCATCTCCGGCGAGATGGCGGGCTATGCGCTCCGCGCCGAATACAGTCCCGACACAGGCGGGTATGTCCTGTATTTTTCGCACGATTTCGCACAGCATTCCGCCGACGGTTTCGATGAATGGTATCCCGATCTGCATTCGCTGACGCTTCGGGTCAGCGGGCTTTCGGTCGCTTGGGACGCATGAAAACAGCGTGCCTGCATGCAAACCGGAGCTTTGCACGCTCGCGCAGATGCATGAGCCCATGCGCTCGCCGACGGATCGCGGGCGCCTCCATGCTGACGCCGCGCACGCCGCCGAGCATCCCGCAGAGGACTGCCGCGGGCAGCAGCGTCGGGAAACCGACCCGCCCGACGGCGAACCACCCCGCCAGATACCACAGCGCCGACAGGCAAAGCCCCGCGGCTGCGCCGTTCTGCCAGCCGTGCGACCGCATCCGCCGCGCCGTGCTGCGTCCCGCCGCATAGCATCCGAGAAGCACCGGCAGCGCTGCGATCCACGGCAGGAGCCGCAGCGGCAGATCGACGTATGTGAAAATCAACGCAGATACGAGAAATCCGGTGCTCGACACCGGAAGCCCGACCAGCAAAATGCCGCGTCTGCGCATGACGGTCACCCCCTCAGGGGAGCATATGCACCGGTCCCGGACAATAGAACGCCCCGCACCTGTTTTCACGCAGATGCGGGGTTTTTGGTGATAATGCACGCGAGATCAACGCGGGAGCATGCCCGGCTCATGAATCCTCCGCGGATTCGCTCAGGGAAACCTCCGAAAGCGCACAGCCCTTCGCCCGCGCGATTGCAGCAATATCGTCATATTCCGGCTTCGCGCGTGAAACGCCGAACCCGGACGAATGTTTGATCCGGACATCGCCGTCAGCCGTGTGCAGGGTCTCAGATTCGCGGTTCAGCATATACCGGCTGCAAACCGTTTCGCGGACACCGAGGGTTGTCGTGTGCCGGAAAATCAGCCGCAGCATTGTGTCACGGTCGGTCAGCTCGCAGAGCACTGTGAGCAGAATGCCCGGGCGCCCCTTCTTCATCATGACCGGCGACGTGAACACATCCCGCGCACCGGCAGCGAGCAAAGCCTCCTGTGCAAAGCCGACCGCCTCGCCTGTCATGTCGTCGAGATTGCAGCGAAGCTCGCAGATCTGTGCAGGCTGAAATTCGGTCTCGCCGAGAAATGCACGCACGGCATTCATTCTCGGAAACACTTTTTTTCCGAGTCCATACGCGATTTTTTCAGTGCACATGACAGGCATCGAAACAAATTCATCAACGTAATATTTCAGCAGCGCCGCGCCGGTCGGGGTGCAGAGCTCGCCCTCGATCGCGCCGCCATAGCACGGGATTCCGCGCAGCAAATAGGCGGTCGCAGGTGCCGGAACCGGCAGGATCCCGTGGGCACAGTGCACATGCCCGCTGCCGACATGCACCGGCGACGCGAGCACGCGGTCGGGTCTGAGCCATTCCATCAGCAGGCAGACCCCGACGATATCGGCGACCGCATCGGCAGTGCCGACCTCGTGAAAATGGACCGCACCGACCGGTTTTCCGTGCACCTCGCTCTCCGCCTCCGCCAGAAGCGTATAGACCGCAACTGACTTTTCCCGCACAGCTTCCGGGAGGTTCAGCCCGCGGATCATCGCCGCAATATCCTCCAATTTTGCGTGATGATGCGGGTGATCGTGGCGGTGCTCGCCGTCGTGGCGGTGCCCGTGCGCGTCGTGACTATGCTCCTCTGCGCCGTCAACCGTCACGCGCATTTGCAGTCCGCGTATGCCCGCCTGCTCCGCCTCGGTCAGCGCGACCGCGACCCCGGGAATCCCGGCGGAATTGACCGCATCGAGAAACGGCTGCGGGTCGTCGAGCAGCCCGAGCAGCGCCGCGGTGAGCATATCACCCGCCGCGCCCATGCTGCATTCCAGATAGATGGTCTTCATATTTTCTCCGTATTTCCGTTATTTTTGCGATATGTGCGCGATCATGGACGCCTGATACGCCGCACCGAAGCCGTTGTCGATGTTGACGACGCTGACCCCGCTCGCGCAGGAATTCAGCATCGAAAGCAGCGCCGACAGCCCGCTGAACGATGCGCCGTAGCCGACGCTCGTGGGCACAGCGATCACCGGGCAGTCCGCGAGCCCGCCGATCACGCTCGCCAGCGCGCCCTCCATCCCCGCGATCGCAATGATGACGCGCGCCGACTGAATGACCCCGAGGTGCGCGAGCAGCCGGTGCAGCCCCGAAACGCCGACGTCGTAAAGGCGCACGACCCGGCAGCCGAGCGTCTCCGCGGTGAACGCTGCCTCCTCCGCGACCGGCAAGTCGCTCGTGCCGCCCGTCGCGACGACGATGCTGCCCGGCGCGCTGATCTCCGGCTCCGCGCCGATGCGCCCGATGTGCCCGGGTTCGTGATAGAGGAACGACAGCTTTTCCGCGATGATACGCGCTTTTTCAGCGTCAACGCGCGTGACGAGAACGGTTTTCTGACCGCCCTCCAGCAGCGCGTTCGCGATGCCGACGATCTGTTCGGCGGACTTGCCCGCGCCGTAGATCACCTCCGCCGCGCCCTGCCGCAGACTGCGGTGCAGGTCGGGCTTTGCGTATCCAAGCTCTGCAAACGGCTGCTGCTTCAGCATCAAAAACGCCGTATCTACGTCGGTTTCGCCGTTTGCGACCGCGTGCAGAAGCGCGCGGATATCTCCCGCGTCCATTACAGGCGGCGAACCGCTGCGCGCACCGTGCCGAGCGGGTCCTTCACGATCAGCACAACGAGCCAGATCACCAGCCCGAGCACGACGACGCTGCCGCCGAGAAATGCGTCATTGCGCATGTCCTCGACCGCCGGCGTGAAATACTCCGCGCCCAGCTCGAGTAATTCGGAAGCCGCGTCGACCAGCCACATCAGCGACGCGCCCCAGTAGATCAGCGCGAGCGTGCCGACGTACATTTTGCGCGCGCGGTCGCTCAGATACCAGACGACGGTCGCAGCGATTGCGGCGAATGTGGAGAGCAATAAAGTCATACCCGTTCCTCCTCATGCACCGAAAGCACCGTATCTGTGTGTGTTTCGCGGCGGAAATGCTTCATGACCGCCAGCATCCCGCCCCAGACGGCAGTCACCAGCAGCGCCATCGCGACGCCATTGGTCGCCATTTCGCCGAGCACGTTTTCACCCGTTAGGAACGGGAAAACCGGCGACAGCTCGCCGTGCCAGACATGCTCGAACGCGAGCAGCGCCGAGCCGCCCCAAAGCAGCTTATTCAGCAGACCGAGCTTCTCCGAGAGCCGCATTTCGCCCTCCTTTGCGGGCTGCTCCCGCTTTGCAATGACCTTCTGCGCGACGGTCGTGACGATCGCCTCCGCAGTCGGAACCAGAAAACATGCCATGATATATCCTCCTATTCAGACCCGTGGGTCATTGATGCAGGGATTCGTTCAGGCTGCCCATGCGGTAGCCCTGCAGGTCGAGCGCGGTATAGCGAATGCCGAGCGCGCGGAAATCGCGTAGGATCGCATCGCGATTTTCCAGCACCAGCAACATTTCCGCGGGGTCGACCTCGATGCGTGCGAGGTCGCCGCCGTGCAGCCGGACGCGCAGCCGGTGCACACCCAGAGCAGACAGAATCTGCTCGGCGCGGTCGATGCGCTCGAGCTTCTCCGGCGTGATCTTTTCTCCATACGGCACACGCGATGCCAGACATGCCGCGGCGGGGCGGTTCCATGTCGGGAGCCCCATTTCCTTCGAGAGCGCGCGGATCTCCTGCTTGGTCAGCGCCGCCTCCTGCAGCGGACTGCGCACGCCGCGCTCCCGCAGCGCGCGGCCGCCCGGTCGGTAGTCCGCAAGATCGTCATAATTTGAGCCGTCAAAGACATGTGCCAGCCCGAGGCGCTCCGCCTCCTCACGCACAATCGCAAAGACCGCACGCTTGCAGTAATAGCAGCGGTCGGGCGGATTCTCGCGCACGCCGTCAATCGAGCAGGCTGCCATCTCCCGGAGAATGAGCTCCGCACCGAGCTCACGGCACAGCACCGTGACCTGTTCGCAGTCGCGTGCCGGAACGGTCTCTGACAGCACCGTCACAGGTATTGCCCGGACGCCCTCTGTTTTCAGCGCAGCTGCGAGCAGAAACGTCGAATCCACGCCGCCGGAAAATGCAATCGCAGCGCTCCCGGCATCGCGCAGAATAAGTTGTAAATCCGCATATTTGCTGTATAAATCGCGCTCCATACACATGCCTCCCGTATACTATAAACATTATATCATATCGTCCGCGCCGTGTCAATCATTTTATTCAGTTTTACCCTGTGCCGCGCCCGCAAAAAATTTCATTTTTCCTCTTTACTTTTACGCGATAATGTGCTAAAATATAAATATCAGCATTTGAAGGAGGGTCCAGCCATGTTTAAGCCGCAGGATCAAGCCAATCTTCAGGATCTTTACGAGGGCTTTTCCGTCCTCGAAACGCCCGATGAGGTCGCAAAATTCATGCAGGACCTGTGCACGCCGCAGGAGCTTGTTGCCATCGCACAGCGCTACCAGATCGCCAAGCTGCTCGCCGAGGACTGCCGCTACGCCGAGATTGTTGCGAAAACCGGCACGAGCACAGCGACCATCAGCCGCGTCAACCGCTCGCTCAGCATGGTCAGTTACGGCGGATATGCGATCGTCTTTGACCGGCTGAAGGAGAAAAAGGGCGAATCCGGAGACGATAAAAAGTGAGCAGCTACGGCGTTTTCGCGCAGTATTACGACGAGCTCACAAAAAATGTCTGCTATCGCGAGCGCGCCGCGCGCATGCAGGTGCTGATCGAAAAGTGGCAGAATCCCGACTGCCCCGAGCACATTCTGCTCGACCTCGCATGCGGCACGGGCACGCTCTCGGAGCAGTTTGCGCGGCTCGGCTGGGATGTGATCGGCGCGGACAGCTCGGCAGAAATGCTCAGCGAGGCACTGGACAAAAAATATGAAAGCGGACTTCCCGTGCAGTATCTGCAGCAGGACATGCGCGCACTCGATCTGTTCGGCACGGTTGCCGTAACGGTCTGCGCGCTCGACAGTCTCAATCACCTGCCCGATGCCGCGGATGTCCGCCGCGTTTTTTCGCGCGTCAATCTGTTCTCGGAGCCGGGCGCGCTGTTTCTGTTCGACGTCAACACCGCGTACAAGCACCGGCAGATGCTCGCAGAAAATGCGTTTGTCTACGAGCTTTCCGAGGCAGTGTGCGTCTGGCAGAACAGCCTTGACGACTTGGCGCCCGAGTATCCCGTCACCGTCCATCTCGACTTTTTCGAGCATCTCGAGGGCGACCGGTACCGCCGCAGCGAGGAGGAATTCACCGAGCGCGTGTGGAGCCCGGGGCTGATCGAGGAAATGCTCGCTGATACGGGCTTTTCGGTCTGCGAGGTGCTTGACGGCGACAGCTTTGCGCCGCCTGCCGACACGACGCAGCGCCTGCTCTATATCGCGCGGGCAAGCGGCGGGCAGCAGATGACAAGAGCAGACATTGCGCAATGAAGGCGCTGCTGGTAAACTGCGGTCCGGTGCGCGACGGTGCGACTGCGGAGATCATCCGCATGATCGCAGCGTCGGTTTCGGCGAAGTATACGGTGAAATCGGTCTGCATCGGCGATTACGCGATCCGCTTCTGCACGGGCTGCCGCAGCTGTCACGAGACCGCCGAATGCGCGCTCCCGCCCGACGGCGTCACAGCGCTGATGGCGGAGATCGCCGCCGCAGACGCGGTCATCTGCGTATCGCCCTCCTACTGGGCGGAGATTCCCGCGCAGTTCAAGGCGTTCATCGACCGGTGTACGCCGTGGAGCAACACGCACGAGCCGCACAGAACCGTTCCCGGCGGCAAGCGCGGATATGCTGCCGCACTGCGCACGGGTCTGAATCCCGCCGAATGTGAACGCATCACCGGCAGCCTTGCCCATTTTTACGGGCACCTCGGGATTCCGTGCTGCGGACGGCTCTGCCTGACCGGCGTCGAAAACAAGGCGGACGTCAGCGGCAAAACAGATGAAATTCTGCGCTTTTGCGAGAAAATCAATGGGGAGTGACAACAGATGAAGGGCGTGCTGAAACGCTATCTCTCCGCGGACGGCTCGGTCGTCTGCGCAGTGCTCGAGGGCACGGAAATGTGCCGTGAAATGGAGCGCATCCACAAGACCTCTGCGGTCTGCACGGCGGCGCTCGGACGGCTCTCGATGGCGGCATCGCTGATCGGCTACGGGCTCAAGAACCCCGACGATTCGGTCACGGTGCGCATCGACGGCGGCGGACCTGCGGGCGTGCTGCTCGCGGTCGCTGACTATCACGGAAATGTCAAGAGCTACGTCGAAAACACGGTGGTCGAGCTGCCGCTGAACAGCAAGGGCAAGCTCGATGTGGCAGGCGCTGTCGGCACGGACGGCACGCTGTTCGTCATCAAGGACCTCGGTCTGAAGGAGCCCTATTCGGGGCAGACCGCGCTCGTTTCCGGTGAGATCGCCGAGGATATCACGCAGTATTTTGCGGACAGCGAGCAGATTCCGTCGGCGTGCGGGCTCGGCGTTCTGGTCGATACCGACCTCACCGTCAAAGTCGCTGGCGGCTATCTGATCCAGCTGCTGCCCTTTGCGCCGGAATCGGCGATCACGACGCTGGAGCACAATCTCGAATCGGTCACCAGCGTGACGGCGCTGCTCGAGCAGGGGCTGACCGCGGACGACATTGCGAACCGGCTGATGGCGGGGCTTGATGCTTCGCTGCTCGACGAATCGCAGCCGGCGTATCGCTGCGACTGCTCGCGGGAGCGCACCGAGCGCATGCTGCGGTCGCTCGACGACAAAACCCTGCGCGAAATGGCGGAGGAGATGCCCGAGATCGAGGTCTGCTGCCACTTCTGCAACCGGAAATATGTGTTCACGCCTGCGGAGATTCAGGCGATGCGGAAGCCCGCCGAATAATTTTTCGGGAATTTTCAAAAAGGGCTTGACAAAGCAGCGATTTTGTAGTATAATAAATAGGCACTGCAAAGGCAGCTGCTTCAACGGGAGCATAGCTCAGCTGGGAGAGCATCTGCCTTACAAGCAGAGGGTCACAGGTTCGAGCCCTGTTGTTCCCATCATGGCCTGGTAGTTCAGTTGGTTTAGAACGCCGCCCTGTCACGGCGGAGGTCGTGGGTTCGAGCCCCATCCAGGTCGTACATCTGCGGATTTAGCTCATCTGGTAGAGCGCCACCTTGCCAAGGTGGAGGTAGCGGGTTCGAGCCCCGTAATCCGCTCTCATGGCGTGGTAGCCAAGTGGTAAGGCAATGGTCTGCAACACCGTGATCACCGGTTCAAATCCGGTCCGCGCCTCTTCGGAATGCCGATGCGAAAGCATCGGCATTTTTCTTTTGTGCGGCAGACCGTACGCCGGGCGTTGCATTTCAGGCGAAACTGTGGTATAATAGTAGCATCATATCCGATTCGGAGGTATTTCCCATGAAACTGCTCCTTGTCGACGGAAACAGCATCCTCAACCGCGCCTTCTACGGCGTCAAACCGCTCTCCAACAGCCGCGGCATCTTCACCAATGCCGTCTATGGCTTCTTCAATATCCTGCTGCGCGCGATCGGCGACGTGCAGCCCGACGACGTCGTCATCGCCTTTGACCGCCGCGAGCCGACCTTCCGGCACAAGGCGGTCGCGAGCTACAAGGCAAACCGCAAGGGCATGCCCGAGGAGCTCGCCCAGCAGCTCCCCTACACAAAGGATATCCTCACGGCAATGGGCTATGCCGTTGTGACCTGTGCGGGCTGGGAGGCGGACGACATCCTCGGGACGCTCTCTGCCGCCTGCGAAGCTGCCGGCTCCGACTGCGTCATCCTGACCGGCGACCGCGACAATCTGCAGCTCATCACCGGGCATGTGACCGTCCGCCTTGCGACAAACAAGGAGCCGATCAGTTATACCCGTGAACGCTTTGAGGCGGACTACGGCTTTCCGCCGCGCGGTCTGATCGACCTCAAGGCGCTGATGGGCGATTCCTCCGACAATATCTCCGGCGTCGCGGGCATCGGCGAAAAGACTGCCTCGCAGCTCATTCAGCAGTACGGCAGCATCGAGGCGCTGTTTGCGGCGCTGGAGCAGGGCGGCGATTTCAAGCCCGCCGTGCGCAAAAAGCTCGAAGCGGGCAAATCGGACGCCGAACAGAGCAAATGGCTCGCGACGATCGTCACCGATGCGCCGATTCCGACCGATCTGACGCAGTACGCGCGCAAACCGCAGAACACCGGGCAGCTCTCGGCACTGCTGACCGCGCTCGAGCTCTACAAGCTGATGGAGCGCCTGCACGTCGAGCCCGCTGCCGCGCCTGCCGCTCCGCAGGCGGATGCCCCCGCCGTCACGCTGCCCGAGGTCGTGCCGTATACCGACGAACGCCTTGACGCCGCGTGCAGCTCTGCCGAGCCGGTCGATTTTCTGCTGCGGGACAATCTGCTGTATCTCGCACATGCGGGCGCGGTCTTCCGCGTGACCGATGCGGCGCAGATCATCCGCTTTCTGACCTCGGAGACGCCCAAGCGCAGCTTCGACGCAAAGCCCGTCTACCGCAAAATGATGGAGCACGGCGACAGCGTTCACGCACTCGCGCTCGACTGCGCGATCTGCGGCTATCTGCTCAACCCGTCGATTCCCGAATACACTGTTGAGCGGCTCTGCGCGGGCGCGTCCCTCCCCTACCCTGCCGATCTCGGCGAATTTGCCGATATTGCGGCGCTCCCGGCGCTCTCTGCGGCGCTCGAGCAGCAGGTCATCGCGGAGGGCATGGAATCGCTGCTGCGCGAGATCGAGATGCCGCTGATTGAGGTGCTCGCCGACATGGAGCACACGGGCGTCCGTGTCGATGCGGAAGGCGTGCGCGCATTCGGCGACCGGCTCTCTCAGGAGATCGCGCTGCTCGAACAGGCGATCTACGCGCAGGCGGGGCGGCAGTTCACGATTCTCAGCCCCAAGCAGCTCGGCACGCTGCTCTTTGAGGAGCTCGGGCTGCCCGCGGGCAAGAAGACCAAGACCGGCTGGTCGACCAATGCCGAGGTACTCGAGGCGATTCAGGACAAGCACCCGATCATCGGGATGGTGCTGCAGTACCGGCAGCTGACCAAGCTCAACTCGACCTATGTCGAGGGGCTGCTCAGAGCGGTCGCGCCGGACGGCAGGATCCACACCTGCTACCGCCAGACCGAGACGCGCACCGGGCGCATTTCCTCGACCGAGCCCAATTTGCAGAATATCCCCGTGCGCACGCCGCTGGGGCGCGAAATGCGCAAATTCTTCATCGCGGAGGAGGGGCAGCTCCTGCTCGACGCCGACTACAGCCAGATCGAGCTGCGGCTGGTCGCACACCTCTGCGGCGACGAGAACATGCGCCGCACCTTCGCCGAAAACCGCGACATTCACCGCACGACCGCCGCGCAGGTCTTCAACATGCCCGAGGAAATGGTCACGAAGGAGATGCGCTCCGCCGCAAAAGCCGTCAATTTCGGCATCCTCTACGGCATCGGCGCCTATTCGCTCTCGCGCGATCTCGGCATCAGCGTCGCGAAGGCAGACCGCTATATCAAGGACTATCTGCGCTCCTTCCCGCGGGTCGAGAAATTCATGACCGACACGGTCGAGCACGCGAAGGCGACCGGCTGTGTCACAACGCTCTTCGGGCGCAAGCGCTTCGTGCCCGAGCTGAAAATGTCGAACAAGAACGTGCAGGCGGCGGGGCGGCGCATCGCGATGAACACCCCGGTGCAGGGCACGGCTGCCGATATCATCAAGCTCGCGATGGTGCGCGTCTGGCGGCGGCTGCGCGACGAGGTGCCGCAGGCAAAGCTGATTCTGCAGATTCACGACGAGCTGATCGTCGAATCGCCGCTGGACTGCGCCGACCGCGCCGCAGAGATTCTGCACACGGAAATGGAGGGCGCCTGCACGCTCTCCGTGCCGCTGACCGCCGAAGTGGAGAAGGGGCGGAGCTGGTATGAAGCAAAGGGCTGAGCTGCCGATCGAGCTGTTCTCCGCGGACAGCATTCACGGGGTCGCGGAGCTCGCAAAGATCTGCTTCTCGACGCCGTGGTCGGAGCAGATCTACCGCAGAGAGCTGGAAAATCCGCAGTCGGTCGGGTTTGTCTGTCTCGACGGGCAGCAGGTCGTCGGGTTCATCCACTGTGATTTTGTGCTCGACGAGCTGACGCTGAATACGCTTGCGGTCGCGCCGGAATACCGCCGGTGCGGCATCGCGAGAAGGCTGTGGGCGGCAGTGCGCGGCATGATGCAGGGCGTGTGCACGGTCTGCTATCTCGAGGTGCGCGAATCGAATCTGCCGGCGCGCACGCTCTATGAATCGCTCGGCTTTGTGCAGAACGGCTACCGCCCGCGGTATTATTCCGACCCCGACGAGGCTGCGGTGCTCATGGCTGCGGATTTAGGGTGTGTTGACACTAAGCCTAACGCACGTCTTTTTGGCTGATTTTGCCCCGTTCGTCGTTAAAAATCCTTGCCGGGCGACAGCCCGCCTGCGGATTTTTGCCTAGAACGGAACAAAATCATCTCAAAAATCCGCACATTATTATAGTGTCAACACACCCTAGAGGTGCCTGCGGCGGATTGAACCCTGTGACGGATTCCCCTTTTCATTCAGCAACAAAGACCCCCCTGTGCTTTTTCACAGGGGGGGTCGCTGTATCTGCTTACTGCTTTTCATAGACCGTGCCGTTGATCTCGACCGCCGCGACCTGACTGACATCCGCGAGGAACCCGAAGACGTCTCCGTGCCAATCGGCGTCCGAAAGTGTACGGCGGCTGCCGTCATTCAGGATCAGTGCTGCGTTTCTGATATTCATGAAGTCGGCTGCGATCTGCCCGGTGAGCTCAAAGCAGGAAAGGCGGACCGTATCGCCGTTTTCTGCGCGGTAATCTGCATAGGGCGTGTCCGTGTCGGGATTCAGCCTGAGTTTGATGCCCGCAAAATCATTCTGTGTCGGATCGTCTATCAAGCACGGCTCCTCGAAGAGCTGCGTGAGCAAACGGTCGGGGATCAGGCTCAGCACCATATCGCCGTAATTCAGAATATCGCTCCGGACCACGAGAGACTGATATTTGCCCCGCAGGTTCTCCGGTGTCGGGACGAAGGCTTCAGCATCGATGCCCGGCTCATTCCAGACATGACCGAATTCTGTGATATCGCCGATCCAGCTCGTCCACCCGTTCTTCGGGTTTTTTCCCCATGTGCACAAAACATCATGGCTGGTGATCTCCTCACCGTCCACTGTGGTGTGCGTGATCAGCGGAAGCTGATAGGGTTCGCCGTCCGGGGTCTCGACCGAGAACAGCAGCAGATGATTGACGCCGTCATCGAACTCCGCCTCGACCGTGACGCGCACCTGACCGTTCTCATAGACCTGCGGCTCGGGCAGCGCGGTGAGTGAGCTCTCGGCGCCCTTGCCGAACCATTTTTCAAGCAGGTCGGAATTGCGGTTTGCGGCTGCGGAAACGCCCGCCGCCATGCACGCGGCCGCAGCCGCCGCAGAGATCGCCAGCGCGATCCGCAGTGAACGCCGGACGCGCGGCTTCTTCTGCGGCTGCACGGCGCGCAGCACAGCCCTTGTGCAAGCCTGCTTCTCCCTGCGGCTGCCCTCCTCCGAGAGCGGCGCAAGACCTGTCATATACTCATACATTTCCTTCATGGTGATACCTCCTTTTCTTCACTGCTCCTCCAGCATCCTCCGCAGACGCTTGCGGGAGCGGTACAGAATGCCCTCGACGGCGCGCTCGGAGACTTCAAAATGCGCCGCGATCGCACGAACGGACTCCATGTAATAATACTTTCGGACGAACATTTCCCGGTCGGGCTCCTTGAGCGACAGCACCGCTTTCTGCAACGCCTCGGCATCCGCGTGCGCCTCCATCGCAAGGAGCACGTCGGCGTCCTCGGCGGCTGCGTCCTCCGGCAGCGCATCCCACGGCATTTCAGCGGTGTGCCTGCCCGCCGCTGCCAGCGCGCGGTACCGCGAGAGCGCCAGATTCCGCGCGATGCAGCAGAGATAGGCGCGGAGCTGCTGCGGCTCCTGCAGCGAACCGACCGTGCGCCAGAGCTGCAAAAAGCTGTCGTTGATGCATTCCTCCGCATCCTGCGGGCAGCGCCGCAGAATGGATGCGCAGACCGTGCGCACCGCCGGATAATACCGGTCGATGCAGAGACGCAGCCCCGTCTCCGGGTCGTCGATGAGCAGCTGATACAGCGCCGCATCGTCCATGCCGTTCCCTCCCTTCCGTTTCATTGAACGCGTTCAATAATACAGACGCAGCAAAACCGGAAATCACACGCGCGAAATGAAAATTTCCTGCAAAAAAAGAGAAACGGGCGAAATACCCGTTTCTCCTGTCATGTGTTCGCACTATTCCCCTGTCGGCATCGCAGTGATATTGACCTTCGGGAGCGGGCTGACCCACACGCCGCTGACGGTCTCCGGCAGCACGACGGTCACCGCCTGCGTGAAGGTGCCCTCGTCCGGCATGGTCGCGTTGAACAGGTTGACATACGCCTTGATATCGGCGGCGCTGACCTTCGCGACCTCCGCGGCAGTGCCGATGATCGTAATGCGCGTGCGCCCTGCCTGCACCGTGCAGTCATAGCCCGCGGGGCTGTTGATCGCCACGATGTCGCTGTTGGCGATCCAGCGCGTCTCCGCGATCAGGTCGGTCTCGTCGAGGGAGACATAGACCGTGCCGAGATTGGAGCTGTCCTCGTAGCCGTATTCGGCGAGCTTCGAGCTGACGTCAATCTTATAGGGCGTGCCGCCGAGCGAGAAGGAGCTCACCGGGATCGTGTCGTCCAGCTCCCACACGTCGTAGCGGTCGAGCTTCGCCTTTGCCTGCGGGTCGTCGGTCTTGATCGAGATATAGAGGTTGTTCTCGCCGTAGCCGGGCAGCTCGTATGCCTGATCGGTGTTGAGCCGCAGCCGCGCCAGCAGCGACGCGGTATCAAAATTCGACGCCGACGGCACCGAGATATTGACCGTCACCGGCAGGCGGCGGATATAGTAGACCGGGATCTTCACAGAAAACTGCACATTCTGCATGCTGAAGGGCGTTGCCGAAACGGTGCTGCCGTCTGCAGAAATCAGCGTCACGTCGGAGAGATTGGTGAAGGTCTTGGTCTGCTCGATCGACTCGCTCTCGGTCAGGTTGACCCGCAGATGATCGACCTGAGACAGCGAGGTCGAGGGACCGTAGAGCACAACGCTCGAGGGCTCGCAGGTGATGTTGTCCTCGTCGATCACGACCTCCTCGTCGGAGCCGGACAGATTCGGGTGCAGCACCTCGGTGACCGGAATCTCCTTGGTCTGGAACTTGTCCAGCGTCACATCGACCGTCGTGACCGACAGCGTGACATTGCCGAGCGTCGCGCCGTTCTTTGCGCGCACGCGGACCGGCAGGGTCTGCCGCCCGATCGCATCGGTGACGGCGTTGCTGTTGAAATCGACATACGCCTCCAGATCGCTGCGGTTCAGACCGCCGATGTTGGCACGTCCGCCCGAGACCGTCACGTCGACGCTGAGCGAATCGGTCTCCGGCGAGAGCACGCTCAGCCCGTAGGCGGCAGCGCGCGAATTGGAGATATCGACCGCGATCGGCAGCCCGCTGAACGAAACGGAATAGTTGCCGCTGACGATCGTCGCGATATAGACCCAGATGAAGAACGCCATCACGAAGGAGAGGATCATCAGCAGCAGGTCCGAGCGCGTCGGCTTGTGCAGCCAGTGCGGCTTCTTGAGGAACTCGTGCGTTTTCTTTGAAATGTCAGCCACCGTCAGACCTCCTTTCCGCTGTCAGCGGTCTGCTTGGCAGGCTCTGACTTCTCCGCAGGTCTGTGCTTTCTGCGGAAGGGCAGCAGGTCTCTGGCGTGCCAGCCCGATTCACTTTCCGGCGGGATCAGCGTCTTCCGCAGGAGCTCCTCGAGCATCCGCTTGGTATAATCGCGGGTGAGCACGCCGTTCTGTGCGACCGAAATCTGCCCGGTCTCCTCGGAGACGACGATGATCAGCGCGTCGGAATTCTCGCTCATGCCGATGGCGGCGCGGTGCCGGGAACCCAGATGCTTGTCGATCAGCTCCTCCTTCTGGGGCTTGGGCAGAAAGCATGCCGCCGCCCAGATGATGCCGTCGCGCATGATGACCGCGCCGTCGTGCAGCGGGGTCTTGGGATAGAAGATATTGCCGAAGAGCTCGACGGTCGGCTCCGCCTTCATCACGGTGCCGTTGAGGATCTGCTCGCCGAGCTTGGTCGAGCGTTCAATGACGATCAGCGCGCCGGTGCAGGTTCTGGCAAGCTGCGCCGCCGACTCACAGATCGCGGGAATCGCCTTTTCCCAGCGCTCCACGGTCGAGGCATCGGAGCCGAAGGTGAACCGCGACAGGCGGAAGGTCGTCTGTCCGAATTTTTCGAGTGCTCTGCGCAGCTCTGGCTGGAAGAGCACGATGATCGCAATCAGACCGGTGTTGAGCACCATATAGGAGATAAAGCGCATCGCCTTCAGGCCGATGAAATCGCTGACAATATAGGCGACGACGACAAATGCGATGCCCTTCATCAGCTGGGCGGCGCGGGTCTCGCGCACGAGCTTCAGCACAGCGTAGAGCAGATAGGACAGCAGGAGAATATCGACGATATCGACGATGCTGATCGACTGCACGACGTTAAACAGCGCATTCCAAGCGTTCCGGAACCAGTCAAACAATTCCTGCCGCCCCCTTTCTGTAAATCTGTTTTCCGCATTGTGTTCCGACGGCAAATCGGTATTTACCGTTCCGGAACGAACCGGGCTACCCTCACGTTTCCGTCCGTTTCATGGGACTGAATGACGAACCTGACAGCAGATGTTCCGATGCCTTTTCCCTGATACGCCGGGAATACGGTTCCGGACAGGGCGCTCCGTAAAAATCAGCGGTCCATCTTATAGTATAACACATTCGGGCAAAGAATGCAACCGCTCACAGAAATTTCGGCATTTTTTCCGATAGCCCCTCCGACTTTTTGGCAATGATGCCCACACAAAGAAAACGGCTCCGCTTTTCGGGGCGAAGCCGTTTCGGGAATGCTTTGGCTCAGACAGGGATATTGCCGGTGCTGTCCGCATTGAAGAACTGATTGCTGGTCTCGGTGTAGTAATCGTTCTCGTCGAGGGAGGTGAAGTCCTCGTCATCCGGGTCGGGCAGGCGTGCGCCGCAGACACCGCAGAAAATGTTCTTCTCGCTGTTTTCCGCATCGCACTTCGGGCACATCTTGTAGCCGCGCAGGGTGTTGAGCTCGAACTTCATCTTCTTGATGCGGCGGCGTCTCGCGTCGATGTCGTCGCACAGTGCACGGAAGACCGCCGGGTCCTCGTCCGGGTTCTTGTAGTAGCGCTTGCCGAGGTCGGCGAAGATCTCCACGATACGCTCCTCCTCATAGAGGATCTTGCGCTTGAGATTCTGAACCTCGGAGATGCTGCCCATCTTCTCGGAGACACCTCTGCCGGCGTCGCTGATCTTGTCAAATATGCTCATGTGAAACACTCCCCATATGCGGAGGGCAACCCCCCGCTGTCTGTTTTTCCCGCAGAAGCATCCGGCGCTCCTGCTCCTGATATTATTATACACTGTCTGCACAGAAATGTCAAGTGTCCGGCACGATATTTCCGCCGTGCCGGTGTCTTTTCGTGCATTTTGCCGAATGGAGCGGCGGCGGTACAGCGTCACGCGGCGCAGCAAAGATGATTGGTTTCGGGAGAAAACTCCTCCCTCCTGCCTGCTGCCTGCTGCCCGATGTTTAGAGCACATTACGCCCCAAGAAGGCGCGCCGGCGCCGTGTATGACGCGATATTGGGTGAAGGTGCCAAACGGCTCGCGGAGCCGACTCGCCAGCCCGGGCTCCGGGCTTATGCGCCGTAAGCCTCCTCGACGGAGAGCAGCTCGATGCCGCCTGCGGTCAGCGCACCGATCGCCGCGAAGTCATTGTCCACGCGCACCACCGTCACTGCCGTGCCGGGCACGCGGTTCACAAAGGCATACATGTATTCCACGTTGACATTTGCCCTGTCGAGCATCTCGAGCATCGTTGCGACACCGCCCGGGATATCCGGCACCTTGACCGCGATGACCGAGGTCACCTTGTAGGTCCAGCCGTTCGCCGAGAGGAGCGCTTCGGTCTCCTCGGGCTTGTTGACAATGACGCGGAGAATGCCGAAATCGCGGGTGTCCGCAAGGCTCAGTGAGCGCAGGTCGATGCCCGCGTCGGCGATCAGGCGGGTCACCTCCGCCATCTTGCCCTGCTGATTTTCCACAAAAATCGAAAACTGCTTGATCGTGTCCATGATGATTCCCCCTTTTCCGGTTCAGTCATGCAGCTTGCGGCGGTCGATGACGCGCACAGCCTTGCCCTCGCTGCGGGTGATGGACTTCGGCGAGACAAGGTGCACCTTCGGGCTGATGCCCAGCATCGTCTTGATCGCGGATGCAAGCGCACGCTCCTTGTCCTGCACGTCCTTCATCTTGTCGGAGAACTGCTCGGCAGTCATCTCGACGCTGATATCGAGCGTATCGGAGTTGTTTTTGCGGTCGACCTCGATCAGATAATTCGGCGAGTAGCCCTGCTCGATCAGCACGGTCTCGATCTGCGACGGGAACACATTGACGCCGCGGATGATGAGCATGTCGTCCGATCTGCCCATCGGCTTGCACATCTTGATGAGCGTTCTGCCGCAGGAGCACTTGCCGCGGGTCAGCTTGCAGAGGTCGCGGGTGCGGTATCTGAGCAGCGGGAATGCCTCCTTGTCGATCGCGGTGAACACCAGCTCGCCGACAGAGCCCTCGGGGAGCACCTCGCCGGTGTCGGGGTCGATGATCTCCGGGATGAAGTGGTCCTCGTTGATGTGCATGCCGGTCTGCTCCCCGCACTCGAATGCCACGCCCGGACCGGAGGTCTCGGTCAGACCGTAAATGTCGAATGCCTTGATGCCGAGCGATGCCTCGATTGAGCGGCGCATCTCCTCGGTCCACGGCTCTGCACCGAAGATGCCGGCTTTCAGCTTGATGTCGTCCGGCGTCAGACCCATCTCGTGCAGCGTCTCGCCGATGTAGGCGGCGTAGGACGGGGTGCAGCAGAGAATGGTCGAGCCGAGATCGCACATGAACTGGATCTGGCGCTCGGTGTTGCCCGAGGACATGGGCAGCGTCAGGCAGCCGACCTTGTGCGAGCCGCCGTGCAGACCCGCGCCGCCGGTGAAGAGCCCATAGCCGTAAGCGACCTGAACCACGTCGTCTGCGGTGCCGCCTGCCGCGACGATCGCTCTTGCGGTGCAGTCCTCCCAGAGATCGACGTCATGCTGCGTGTAGAACGCAACGACGCGCTTGCCGGTCGTGCCGGAGGTCGACTGGATGCGCACGCAGTCCGTCAGCGGGACGGCGAGCAGCCCGTAGGGGTATGCGTCGCGGAGGTCCGCCTTCGAGAGGAAGGGCAGCTTGTGCAGGTCGTCGACCGACTGGATATCGTCGGGGGTCACGCCCTTTTCCTCCATCTTTGCGCGGTAGTAGGGGACATTGTCCCAGACGTGCTGCACCTGCTTTTTCAGCTTTTCTGTCTGGAGTCTGCGCATGTCCTCGAGGGGCATGCATTCAATGTCCTCGTGCCAGTAGTTTGCCATTGGAATCATTCCTTTCGGTTTAAGTATATCAACAGTCAGACTGTATTGTCCTGTTATTCGGCGAGCAGGCGTGCCCGCAGCGCGCCGATCGACGAGCAAAATTCGCTCCTGCGGTCGGCATGCAGATCGGCAGCTTCGGAATCACATTCCTCGCCGCTGATCCAGCGGAGCGCCTCGGCTGCTCTTTGGCGGAGCCCGGGCACATCGTATTTCGGATGCTTGCTGAACAGCTTGGTTTCTGCCAGTGCTTTGGCG
>JAEEGL014230307.1_pt1 | contig 34392 bp, 19 predicted proteins | sample 9134231 | NCBI WGS metagenome assembly JAEEGL01 (sample SAMN16246548, study PRJNA631951) | gut metagenome | biome: gut microbiome; feature: rumen; material: fiber-attached | host: Bos | place: Iran: Karaj | collected 2018-10
CCATGGTTCTGTGCCGGGCCATTTGGCCCGGAGCGCCCGCAGACATTGGCCCGCCGGCTTTTCGCCGGCGGCACACAACCGCCGAAATTCCCCCACCTCGCGCAGATTCGCCGCGCGCCAGCGGCCCGCACCGAACTCACCGGTGTGTGCCGGCGGGCTTGCCCGCCGGCTGTGGATCCGCCCCGCCCACAAGCGGCGCCGCCCCATGGTTCTGTGCCGGGCCATTTGGCCCGGAGCGCCCGCAGACATTGGCCCGCCGGCTTTTCGCCGGCGGCACACAACCGCCGAAATTCCCCCACCTCGCGCATATTCGGCGCGCGGGCGGCGCGTGCTGTACCTGCTATCCCCGCCTGAAACGCCAGATGGCGCGGAATGAGCCGCCCTCGCAATCCGCCGCCAGGCGCGGGGCCGCGCGGCGTTCTTCCTCCCACATCACCTTGCCTGGAAGCATGCGCCAGGACAGCGGGCGCGTGGATTCCCAGGTCAGCCGCAGCCGCGCACCGTTCCGCGCCAGCGTGACCGCATCGTCCGCCAGCGTGGCCTGCACATCGGGCGCGCATGGGAAGAAAAAGGTGTAGCGGTGCTCGGCGTCCGCCTCAACCTCGTCCGTGACAACGCACTCCTCCGCCGCCCAGGCAATGCTGCGGCGCCAGCGCACGCCCTTCCATTCCGGCGCGGGAGAGACCGCCTGCAGCGCGACGGCGTGGCCTCTCCACTCCTCCGCCTGGATCTCCGCCTGGTGTCGGCATTCGCACAGTCCCTGGATGCAGGTGCACCCCGCCCCGTCCACGACCATCGTCGCGTGCGCCTCGGCGCTCTTGAACCACGAGCAGAAGTCCTCGTCGTCGTAGGAGCAGCATCCGCTCTCGACGACGAACGGCTCGCCGTCCGCCCACAGCGTCAGGCCGATCTGCCCGCCGTGGGCATGCGAGAACCGCCCGACCACGGGCGTCCCGTCCAGCGCCGCGAACCACTGCGGCGTATGGAGCAGCGCGATGTGCGCCTCGGACAGCACTGCCTCCTCCGCCACCGCATCGAAGCCAGGGCCCAGGCTCTGCAGGAAGCCGTCCATCCGCAGCGGATACCCGTCGTTCAGCACCAGCGACGTCCCGTCTGGCACGGTGAAGCCGCGGCAGATGGAGGCGGCCTTGTGGAAGCGCGCCTTTGCCTCGGGGGAGAACTCCGCGAGGCGCATCGCGTCGCGGCTGATCCAGGTCTCGAAGAGGTGGTAGGACGGGCTCAGGTCGATGAGCATCCCGTCCGCGAGGTAGTCGTTGAGGATATGGTATTCGACGATGCGGACGCCGCTCTTGCGATAGCGCTCCTCGTCCAGGAATACGCCCGCATAGAGGAGCGCCAGCCCGCGCAGCATCTGGTGGTTGCCCAGATGGAGTTCGCGCGCCTCCTCGCCGAGGAAGATGACCTCGGCGTTCTCCCGCACCATCTCCCGCAGTTCCTCGCGCTCCGCCGCCGTGACGCACTCGAAGCCGCGCAGGAAATGGATGCAGTAGAGCGTGTGCAGCACGCGCGACGCAGGCTGGAAGTCGAACCACTGGTATTCGGTGGCCCCCTCCAGGTTGCCGCAGTTGTAGTCCTCGTCCCGCGCCTTCAGCACGCGGCGGTTCAGTTCCACGATCTCCGCCGCCGACTGCGGCGGGCGATAGCGCCGATGGAAGTCCAGGAGCGCCTCCACGCAGCGCCGCGCCAGCGCCGCGTCCCCGTCCAGCCACGCGACACGCGCCAGCGGGACGACATAGTACATGCGGTTGATCCAGCACGAGCGTTCGATGGTCCGCCAGAATTCGAAGCGCAGATAGTCGATCGTCCCGTCCTCCTGGCGGAAAGGCGCCAGCGCGTCCTCCCCGACGATCCGCCGCACCAGTTCGCGGTCGCCGCCGCCCCCCAGGATGCCCTGCTGGATGAAGTGCCCGCCCCCGTCGAAGGGGTAGAGTTCGAAGAAATCGTATTGCCGCAGCAGTTCATCGTCCAGCGGCCAGAAGGAGGTGGTGTCGGTGGTTTGCATGGTGGAAAATGCGAAATGGGTGGCTGAATGCGGTTCGCCCCGCTAATGTAGCACCGTCCCCGACGGGAGTTTTCAGCGACGGGGAGGCTGGCGTCCAGGGTCGTCCCGTCAGATCTGGAAGCGGTGTTCGCCTGGTTTCAACGTGCGGGTGCCGTCGGGAAGCACCAGCAAAGCCTCCGCGTGCCTGGGGACGGAGCAGATGTATTCCCCGTCGAGGCGTGCGCTGCGGATGGGGCCGTAGTCCGAGTGGTAGGTGCAGTCGAAGTCGCCGAAGCCGCGAACGCGGAGCGCCGGCTTCAGAATGAACGACTGGAAGCCGCGATAGGCTGGCTGGATGCCCGCGAAGTAGCGGTAGAGGCAGGCGGAGGGATCGCCGAACATGATGTGGTTCAGCGAGGCGTCCCCGATCCAGTGCTCCCACAGGGTCGTCGCGCCCAGTTTCAGCCAATGCCCCCAGCCAGGGAACTCAGGCTGCGTGAAAAGCCGCAGCACGTCCTCCAGGAACCCCGCCTCCGCCAGCGCGCGCGGGACGTATTTCGCGCCGTAGATGCCGAACTCCGCGCGCCATTGCGCCGCGCGCACCCGCCTCCGCAGCAGCTTCACGGTCTTCGAACGCGGTGCCGCCAGCCCGCAGCCAATCGCGCACCCCAGCGCGGTCAGCGAGCCGTTCGCGCAATCGCCGTCTGGACGCATGAACGCGCGCCGAAAGCCGGCATGGATGCGCGAGGCCAGCGCACGCCAGCGCCGGTATTCCGCCCCCGGCCGCCCCAGCGCCGCGGCAAGCCTCGCCATCCGCGCCGCGCACTGGTAGTAGAAGGCGGTGCTGGTGCAGGCGACAGGCGGCGCCTGGCGTTCATCGTAGGGGGCCCAGTCCCCCAGCCCGAAGTCCACGATGCCCTCGTCGACCTCGTGCCAGCGGCAGTAGTCCAGCCAGCGCGCGAAGCCGTCGTAGTGGCGTTCCGCGAGGCGCAGGTCGTCGTGGAAGCGATACAGGAGCCACGCCGCCTCGAAGACGACCGCGTCATACGGCGGCCCCGCATAGCGTTCGTAGCCCCAGCCGCCCGTCGGCGCAATCGCGGGGAGTTGCCCGCTGGGGCGCTGCGCGTCCATCACCAGGTCGGTGAAATGCGCGATGGCGCGGCGGGTGTCGTAGTTCCAGATCCCCGCCTCCATCGCCAGATTCGCGTCGCCCGTCCAGCCGTTCTTCTCGCGGTGCGGGCAGTCGGTCGGGATGCCGGTGAAATTGCACAGGAAGGTATGACGGATCACCTGCTGCAGTCGGTCGAGTTCAGGATTGCCTGGGCACGTGAAGCGCCCCGCCTCGCGGAAGCCCGTGTGGATGAAGCAGGCCTCGACCCGCCTCACCTCCGCGCCCCCGACCGTCCAGATCTGCACATACTGGAAGCCGTGGTAGGTGAAGTGCGGACGCAGCCGCCGCGGCCCCTTGCCGTCCAGGATGTACTGGTCGGTCTGGAACGGCCCGTTGCGGTGCTGCGGGCGCAGCTGCAGCTGCTCCGTGTCCAGCGAGCCGTCAAAGCGCACGCGCTCGCCATACTGCACCCGCACGACGGCCCCCGCAGGCCCGTCCGCCTCCAACTCGCACCAGCCCGTCAGGTTGCGCCCGAAGTCATACAAGGTGAACTCCGCATGGCACCAGCGCTTCGAGACAGGCGCGAGCCGTTCCCCGATGACGCACTGCTCGCAGTCCTCCGGCACCAGCCGCCCTGGCGGCGGATTCGTGCGTTCCGCCGCCGCCCAGCCGCGGTCGTCGAACTCCGGCAGCGACACACCAGGCACATCCAGGCGCAGATCCTGCGTCTCGCCGTTGCGCAGCGAGTTCATGACCACCGCGCTCGGCGCCGCCTTCCAGGTGCGCGGCGAGGTCGCCGTCAGCACCCTGCCCTCCCCGTCCTCGATCTGAAGCAGGAGCGGCGGCAGGCTGCGCCACGGCGCCGACTCGAACTTCCAGCTGCACACCGTCGCGCAGTTGTACCACCCGTTGCCCAGCAAGACCGCGACCGCGTTCCGCCCAGGACGCAGCAGTGCCGTGACGTCGCGTTCCAGCCACGTGACGCGACGATCCAGTTGCGTCACCACTGGCGCCAGCACCTCTTCCCCCACGCGCGTCCCGTTCACATAGACCTCGCACCAACCAGGCGCCGCATAGCGCAGCCGAGCCCGCGGCGGCACCGTCTCGCACTCGAAGACCGTCCGCAGCCACGGCGCCCCCAGGCTTCGGTGAGCGAAAATCGTGGTCAATCCATCTGGCGCGGGCAGGCTCGACGTCAACCACTGCCCCTTCCATTCCACTGCATCCTGCACTGCCTTTTCTCCCTTGCGCATGCCCAAAAACAGTCCCCCTTAGTACCGCTGGACCTGGAACCAGGGGGCGCTGCCCAGTTCGGCGAAGGCGCCGTCGGGGCCGACGCGGAAGCGGTCGAACTCCTGGCCGTCGAGGTCGGTCTGGACGACGGTAATCCCGTCCGCGTCCACCGTCACGGCGAGGCCGGAGAGCTGGAGTTCGGGGGGATTCTTCGCGAGCGGCCCCGCCACGACGACCACGGGGAAATGGTAGTCCTCGCCGTGGTAGTGGATCTCGTAGCGCCCCTTGTAGAACTCCGCGGGATGCTGCCATGCGCGCACCGCGCGCTCGCCAGGGAGGCTGCGCTGCGGGAAATGCACGTGCCCGCCCAGCCACAGGTGGATGCGGCAGCGCGGATTCGGCCCCGCGAAGACGGGGTCGACGACCTGCCTGACGTGCGCGGGCATGTATTCGCACGGGTCGCCGACCGCCACGCCGTGCGCCAGCACCACGCGGTATTTCGCGGTCCTGCACTGCGGCAGTTCGACGGCCTGCTTCAGCCATTCGGCCTCGGCGGCGATGTACGGCTCGAAGTCGTGGAGCACGCGCGTCGAGGGCGCGGGGCAGCGTCCGCAGTCGTCGCAGAAGTCCAGGCAGATGAAGCAGACCTCGCCGTAGCGGAAGAGCCAGTACGCCCCCTGCCCAGGCGCGGGCGCGGTGAAATACTCGAAGAAGCGGTTGGTGTCGCGCCCGTAGATCTCGTGGTTGCCGCGCACGGGCACCAGCGCCAGGCGGTCCTTCGTCATCTCGCGCACGGGCATGATGAACTCGTCCATGTAGGCCCGGTCGAAGTCCGTCGTCCAGGAGACATCCCCCAGGAACGCGAAGAAGTCCGCCTGCCGTCCAGCAGGGCCGCCGAGCAGCCGCCGCAGGAACTCCAGGCGCTTCGGCACAGGCACCTGCACATCCGCCGTCGCCACGAAGGTGAACGGCCGCGCCGACGAGGGCGCCGTGCGGAAGCGCCCGCCTTCCGGCTGGACATCCTCGGCGTAGTCCCGCCCCTCGTCCAGCAGCACGGCGCGGTATTCGTATTCGCAGTCAGGCTCCAGCCCCGTCACGCGGATGGAGTGGATGCTGCGGTCGCGGCGGATCTGGCCGCCGAGATTGTCGTAGACGCGCCGCCATTCGGTTTCGCCCGCCTTGCGGACATCCACCCCCGCGGGGCACGGCAGCGCCGTGCTGAAGCCGATGGTCATCGCGCCCGTCGCGGCGTCAGGATAGCACACCCACGGCGCATAGCGCAGCGCGGGGCGGGGCAGTTCCAGGAGCGCGCCCGCGACGAAGACCTCGGGCCCGCCGCGCAGCACCTCGTAGACCACCTGGTGCTTCCCCGCCTCGAACTCCAGCGCCGTGGGGTGGTTCCAGGGCGAGTAGATGTTCTCCCCGTTGGCGCAGACCCGCGTGTCGCAGACGATCTTCCCGTCGAAATAGAGCGCCAGCCACCAGTCCGCGCCGACGCCCATCGTATAGCGCCCTGGCGCCGTCTCCTCGAAGTCCGCGACCAGCCACACGCGCCCCTTCAGCGGAGGCGGCGGCGCCAGCAGCGGCCCCAGCCTGGTCACGCCGCCGCCGTCTGGCCATGCAAACGGCTTCCCCTCGACGCGCCGCCCGTCAGGCAGCACCGCGACCTCGCCGATGGGGATTTTCTCGGGGTCGTACTCAGGCAGGTCCTCGGCATAGAAGAGCCGCCAGGTCCAACTGGCGGGAAAGGGCAGAAACGCATTGTTCATGGTGGATGCTCCCAGGTCATTCTCGCCCCCCTCCTCATGTCGGGGCTTACTATACACGCCCGCGACGGCCCCGCCAGCGGCCCCTAATAGCGCTGGATCTGGAACCAGGGGGCGCCGCCCAGTTCGGCGACGGCGCCGTCGGCCCCGACGCGGAAGCGGTCGAACTCCTGGCCGTCGCGGTCGTGCTGCGCGACGGTGATGCCATTTTCATCCACGGTCACGGCGAGGCTGGAGAGCTGGAGTTCGGGGGGATTCTTCGCGAGCGGGCCCGCCATCACGACCACGGGGAAGTGGTAGTCCTCGCCGTGGTAGTGGATCTCGTAGCGCCCCTTGTAGAACTCCGCGGGATGCTGCCACGCGCGCACGGCGCGTTCGCCGGGAATGCTGCGCTGCGGGAAGTGCACGTGCCCGCCCAGCCACAGGTGGATGCGGCAGCGCGGATTCGGCCCCGCGAAGACGGGGTCAACGACCTGCCTGACGTGCGCGGGCATGTATTCGCACGGGTCGCCCACTGGAACGCCATGCGCCAGCACCACGCGGTATTTCGCGCCCCTGCACTGCGGCAGTTCGACCGCCTCCCGCAGCCATTCGGCCTCCTCGGCGATGTAAGGCTCGATGTCGTGGAGCGCGCGGTGCGACGGCGCGGGGCGCGGCCCGTGGTCGTCGCAGAAGTCCAGGCAGAGGAAGCAGACCTCGCCGTAGCGGAAGAGCCAGTACGCCCCCTGCCCAGGCGCGGGCGCGGCGAAATACTCGAAGAAGCGGTTGCTGTCGCGCCCGTAGATCTCGTGGTTGCCGCGCACGGGCACCAGCGTCAGGCGGTCTTTCGTCAGCCCGCGCAGCGGCATGAACATCCCGTCCATGTAGTTTCGGTCGAAGTCGGTCGTCCAGGAGACATCCCCCAGGAACGCGAAGAACTCCGCCTGCCGTCCCGCGGGGCTGTCCGCCAGCCGCCGCAGGAACTCCAGGCGTTCAGGCGGCTTCACCTGCACGTCCGAGGTCGCCACGAAGGTGAACGGCCGCGCCGAAACGGGCGCCGTGCGGAAGCGCCCGCGCCCTTCGGGGGGCGCCGCCTCGGCGAAGCCCCGACCCTCGTCCAGCAGCACGACGCGGTATTCGTATTCGCAGTCAGGCTCCAGACGCCTGAGGCGGATCGAGTGGATGCTTCGGTCGCGGCGGATCTCCCCGCCGAGATTGTCGTTGACGCGCCGCCAGGCGGTCTCGCCCGCCTGGCGCAGGTCCACCCCCGCCGGGCACGGGTGTTCCGTGCTGAAGCCGATGGTCATCGCCCCCGTCGCGGCGTCCGGGCAGCATACCCACGGCGCATAGCGCAACTGCGGCGACGGCAGATCCAGGAAAGCCGCCGCGACGCAGAACTCCTGCCCGCCGCGCATCGCCTCGAAGACCAGCTGATGGCGGCCCGCCGCGCACTCCAGCGCCACGGCGTGGTTCCAGGGCGAGACGATATTCTCGCCATTCGCGACCTGCCGCGTGTCGCAGATGAGCCGTCCGTCCAGATGGAGCGCCATCCACCAGTCCGCGCCGACGCCGAGCGTGCGGCGCATCTCCGCCTCCGTCTCGAAGTCCGCGACCAGCCATGCGCGGCCGCGCACTGGCGGGAGCGGCGTCAGCAGCGGGCCGAGCGGAACCATTCCGCCGCCGTCTGGCCATGCGAACGCCCTCCCCTCGACGCGCCGCCCGTCAGGCAGCGCCGCGACCTCGCCGATGGCGATTGTCTCGGGGTCGTATTCTGGAAGTTCCTCGGCGTAGAAGAGCCGCCAGCGCCAACTGGCGGGAAAAGGCAGAACCGCATTGCTCATGGTCATTCTCACATCTTGAATCGGGGAGGCTGCTGCCGTACTATACACCCCCCGACTCCCCATCGCCCCATTTTTCCCGCCGCCGCGTGTAAAAAGCGCAATTGCGCGCACAATCCGCCATCCACCGTCTATAGTTAGGGCAGCGCCGTCTTTTCCAGCCACCTTTTCAACGATAGGAGAATCCAGAGATGAAACGAATGCTCGCCGTCCTGGCCGCGTTCGCGCTGACAACCGCCGCTTTCGCCACCCCCGCCGAGGAGATGCTCAAGGCCGCTCCAAAGACCGAGGCGGGCCTCGTCGCCATGGCCGACAAGGCGCCCGGCAACAAGCCCGCCCCCGCCGACAACAAGAATGCCAAGCCCACCCTCGCCCCCGTCGCCTTCGAGGCCCTCATCCTCGCCTATGCGGACGCCAAGGTCGACGCCAAGACCCTGAACCTGACCTACTCCTCCTATCCCGCCGAGGCCTTCAGTGCCGTCAGCAAGAAATACGCCCTCCCCGACAGCGCCGCCTTCATCCCCCGCCTGCTCGCCCATTCGGATCCGAAGGTGCGCGCCCGCACCGTCCTGCTGATGGAGGGCTTCCTCTTCGGCACCTCTTCCGCCGCCCGCAAGGCGGGCATCCAGCTGATGGCCGCCGAGAAGGACCCCATCGTCCTCAACGCCCTCATCCGCGTCTTCGCCAATGACGGCGCCAAGGACGCCGCCATCGGCAAGTTCCTTGTCGGCTGCCTCTCCCACCCCGATCCGCGGGTGCGCGCCCGCGCGGTGATCCAGTGCTGCTCCACCTGGAACTCCAAGACCCCGGGCTTCGCCAAGCGCGTCGCCGACATGATGAACACCGAGAAGGACCCCGAGACCCGCAAGGCCATCCTCGAGCGCGCAGGCCGCCTCGGCAACGAGGGGATCCTCCTGCCCGCCTACAAGACCGCGGCCCAGGACGCCGACCCGCTCGTCCGCTCCTACGTCGTCTCGGGGCTCCTGCTGTACTGGTGGGACTACCCGTTCCTCAGGGGCAACAGCCAGGAGGCCTACAACCTGACCCTCCAGGTCCTCAAGACCTTCCCTGGCGTCAAGAATCTGAAGTCCTCCGCCTTCGTCATGTGCAGCAACTTGAAGAACAAGCCTTCTGGCAAGACCTACGACGCCTGGAAGGCCCGCACCGCCGCCTGGTACAAGCCCGAGGAGGTCCGCGCCGCCCTCCTCCCCATCGTCGAGGACCAGGGCCTCTCCTCCGTGATCCGCGGCTCCGCCATCGACGCCATGATCACCCACGGCCTCTCCAAGGCCGACTTCGAGGCCCTGATGGGCAGGCTCGAAGCCGCAGGCGACCGCTACGTCCGCAGTTTCCGCTCGAAGGGCTCAAAGATCAAATAGGAGCGCCCCATGCCAGACCTCTCCTCCAGGCACATCCGTCTGGGCATCCTGGGGATGACCGAGGGCAACGGCCATCCCTACAGCTGGAGCGCGATGTTCAACCGCTTCGACCGCGAGCGGATGCCCCGCGAATGCCCGTTCCCCGTCATCCCGCAGTATCTCGCCCGCGAGGACTATGACACGATGGGCATCCCCAACGCGTCGATGGACTACATCTGCTGCGACCGCCGCGAGGACGCCGAGCATGTCGCAGGACTCTCCCTCATCCCGAACGTCGTCGACCGCCCCGAGGAACTCATCGGCAAGGTCGACGCCGTCATCATCGCCACCGACATCGGCTCCGAGCATGTGCGCCGCGCGCGCCCGTTCATCGAGGCGGGCGTGCCGCTCTTCATCGACAAGCCGCTCTGCGACAACCGCGCCGACCTCGAATATTTCACCTCGCTCTTCGCCTCAGGCTACCCCCTGCTCTCCAGCAGCAGCATGCGCTACTGCAAGGAGTTCCAGCCCTACTACCACGGCCGCACCCGCGAACTCGGCGACCTCCGCCTCGTGCAGTTCGGCATGCCCAAGAAGTGGGAGACCTACGGCATCCACGCCCTCGAAGCCGTCTACCCCATCTGCGGCCCGGGCTTCGAATCCGTCGTCAACACCGGCACTCCCGAACGCAACATCGTGCACCTCAGGCACCGCCGCGGCTTCGACGTCCTCATCACCGTCATCCGCGACCTCTACGCGCTGCCGCCGCTCTACATCGGCGGCACCCAGCAATCCGTCACCCTCGCCTGCAAGGACAGCTACAACAGTTTCCGCGACCAGCTGGTCGCCTTCGTCGATTTCCTCCGCACCGGCCGCAGGCCATTCCCGTGGCAGGAGACCGTCGAACTCATGAAACTCGTCATCGCGGGCATCGAAAGCCGCGAACAGCACGGCGCCGAAATCAAAATCTGGTAAAAACGACCATGAACGCACCACGCAGAAGCCGCATCCTCGACAAAATCCGCGCTGGCAAGAAGGCCATCACCTACAAACTGAACCTCTCCTGCCCCCGCGCCGCCGAAATCGCCGCCCTCGCGGGCTTCGACGGCATCTGGATCTGCCAGGAGCACGTCCCCACCGACCACGCCACCATGGAGGCGCAGATCCTCGCCGCCAAGGCCCATGACTGCGACACCATCGTCCGCGTCGCCAAAGGCCCCTACAGCAACTTCATCCGCCCGCTGGAAGCCGACGCCGCCGCCATCATGGTCCCGCACCTCATGAGCCTCGCCGAGGCGCGCGAGATCGCCCATACGACCCGCTTCCGCCCCGTCGGCCTGCGCCCCGTCGACGGCGGCAACGCCGACGGCCTCTACTGCCGCCTCCCCATGACCGAGTATCTGCGCTTCATGAACGAGAACCGCCTGGTCATCGTGCAGATCGAGGATCCCGAACCGCTGGCCGAACTCGACGCCATCTGCCAGGTCCCTGGCATCGACATGATCTTCTTCGGCCCAGGCGACTTCAGCCACGCCATCGGGCACCCTGGCGAATTCGACCACCCCGAAATCCACCGCGTCCGACGGCTCGTCGTCGAAACCGCCCACAAATACGGCAAGTTCGCGGGAACCGTCTCCGCACCGTCCCTCGAACAGTGCTATGACGAGGGATTCGACCTCGTCAACTGCGGCGCCGACGTCGCCGCCATCAGCGCCAACTGCGACGCCATCCTCCAAAAATACGCCGAATACAATCGGTGAAATCCGGACGCTCTGTTCCCCATACGGGTCGGCAATCGCCGCCATTTCCATGCCCGTAGTTGTTGCCACGGCGTCCTCGCCGTGGCGGTCCGCCGAGCCTGCGGTGACCAATCAGGCTCGCCACAGGGCGCAGCCAAGGCTTCGGAATCGATTGCCGCCCATTCACCGAGCCGCCACGGCGGGGCCGCCGTGGCAACCATTTTCGGAATCTTCAATCAGGCTATCGCCTACCCTCTTGGGGAACAGAGCGAATCCGGAAGATCCAGTCCCCTGGAACCCCGCGCCCCGATTACGACATGAAGCGAGAGATGAGCACCATCCGCACCATCCTACCCTGGGCGCGGCGGCGGCGCTGGTGGCTTGCGGCGGCGGGCGCGGCGGGGCTGCTCCTGCTCGCCTGGTGGCTGCTCCTGCGCTGGATGGACGCGCAGGTGGTGCCGCCCGAGGCGGTCGCGCGCTTCACGCCGTGCGTGCTCTTCTGCGGCGCGGAGGGGGAGCCGCTGGATCTGCATCGCGGGAGCGACGACCGCTGGTGGCTGCCGATTCCCCTGTCCGAGGTGCCCCCGCAGCTGGTCGAGGATGTCATCGCGGTGGAGGATCTCCGCTTCTACGAGCACGACGGCATCGACTATCATTCCATGATGCGCGCGGTGTGGCAGCTGCTGACCCATTGGCGCATTGTCTCGGGCGGCTCCACCATCACCATGCAACTCGTGAACCAGTATTGCGGGCACGGGCGCACCATCGGCTACAAGCTGCGCCAGATGGGGCGCGCCCGAAACTGGGAACGCACCCACACCAAGCACGAAATCCTCGAAGCCTATTTCAACATGCTCCCTTACGGCGGCAAACTGTACGGCATCGAGGCCGCCAGCCGATACTATTTCGGACGCCCCGCACGCGAACTCAACCGCGCCGAGCAACTCCTGCTCGTGGGACTTCCGCAGAGCCCGAACCGCTTCCGCCCCGACCTCCACCACGCCAGGGCGCTCTGGCGGCGAGACGTCGTCCTCCATATCCTCCAGCGCGCAGGACGGATGACCCCCGAGGAGGCGGGCGCCATTCGGCAATTTCCGCTCCGCTACCGCGACTTCAGAATCCCCTGCTGGCCCCACTCCCCCGACCGCGACTTCTTCAGCCTCGTCGCGCAATTCCACCCAGGACGCACCGAATACCACACCACCCTCCGCCCCGAACTCCAGCGCGTCGTCCGCGAAGAACTGATGCGCGGACGGAATGGCGCCCCTGGCGTCGCCGACGGCGCGGCCGTCGTCATCGAGACCGCCACGGGACGCGTCCGCGCGCTCGTCGGCTCCCTGCCCGACGGAGACCCCCAGACCGCGGCCATCAACGCCGCGATCTGCTGGCGCTCTCCTGGCTCCGCCCTCAAGCCGTTCCTGTATGGAGAGGCCCTGAACGGCGGCCTGCTCGTCGCCGCGACGCTGCTGGACGACGCGCCCCTGGCGCTTCCTGACTACCGACCAGGCAACTTCGACGGGCGCTTCCGCGGCAAGGTGACCGCGGCGGACGCGCTGGCGGATTCGCTGAACACCCCTGCGGTGCGGGTGCTGCGCGACCTGGGCGTGAAGCGGATGCTGCGCCTCCTCGCGCCGCTGGGGGTGCTGCCGCCGAGCGCGGAGAAGGATCTGGAGGCGACGGAACGGCGCGTCGGGCTGGCGCTCGCGGTGGGAGGCCTCGAATCGCAGCTGCTGGCCCTCACCGCCGCGTACGCGGCCCTGGGGCGGCGGCGCGGATGCACCTTCCTGGAGCGTGAGCCGCCCCCCGAAATGGGCCGCTACTGGGAGCCAGGCGCCGTCGACATGCTGCTGCAGATGATGCGCACCCATCCACTGCCAGGCGCCGAAGGCCTGGAGGTCGCCTGGAAAACAGGCACCTCCAACGGGAACCGCGACGCCTGGTGCTTCGCCGTCACCCCCGAATGGACCGTCGGAGTCTGGTACGGGAACCGACGCGGATCCCCCGCGAAGGCCCTCGTCGGCGGAGAACTGGCCGCGCCCTCCGCAGGACGCATCCAGTCCTTCCTGCACCACGGCGCGCCCGCGAAGTGGGACGCCGCCCCCGCCACCATCGAGACCACCATGCTCTGCCAGGCCACTGGCCTCGGCGCCACCTTCGCCTGCGACCAGACCCAGCCTGGCGCCGCCATCGCCGACATCCCGCTGCGGCGCTGCCAGGCCTGCCGCCTCAGGGAGGCCGCCGCCCCCCGCAGAACCAGCCGCCTCCTCGCCCCCGCCCCAGGAACCTACCAGAGCCGACGCGGCGCCCCCGTGCGATTCATCCTCCGCCTCCAGCCCTCCCCCGCCCATCTCTACCTCAACGGAGAGTATCTCGGCGAACGCGCCACTGGATCCCCCCTGGAACTGCCTGTCGGCGCCTGGACCATCGCCGTCTGGGGAGGCCCTGGATACGAGGCGACGCGCACGGCCGTCACCGTCACCCCGCCAGGACGCTGAAATGCACCGCACCTCGCCTCCATCCCCCCAGATCCCCGCTTTTTTTGCGCCAAACCTCCGTTTTTTCTTTCATGGGCGGTTGCAAAAAGACGATGACGAATTAAGGTAAGGACAGGATAATAAAGGCCCACTGGTGGCGATGGGGCGCATCCGCTGCGCCCCGCCCACGGCGATGGCGATATTCCGACAAAAGCATGATGGAATTGGTTGACAATCAAATATTCAGCAGCCTGCTGCACGACCGCTCGCAGGTGCTGATCTCCAATGGCGCGAAAATCGTCGCCGAGGGCGCGGAGAACTTCGTGCTCACCCGCCCCCTGCTCAGCCTCATCCTCTCCGAGTCCACGCAACTCGAGGAACTGCTCGACGCGTACGGCGCCCGCTCCAACCAGGAGTGGTACAGCTTCCGCATGCACGTCGCCATGCTCAAGAACTTCAGCAACGCGGGCTATGAACTGCTGCATCTGCGCCACACCATCCGCTCCTACGAGTTCCAGACCGCCCACCACGACTTCGAGAACGACACCGAGGGCGCCATCCAGTATGTCGCGGTCTTCCTCTTCTGCTCCCTCAAGCAGTTGATCGCCGACACCTACCGCTTCCACTGGCTGCCGCCCGAGGAGATGCTCGGCTACGACTTCTCCGAAAACCTGCCCGCGGGGATCCTCCCCAAGAACCGCACCCTCCCAGGCAAGGGCAGCGCCTCCCAGCTGGTCATCCACCTGGCCACCAGTTTCCTCAACAGCACCGAGGACGCCCGCTTCCTCGACAAGGCCTCCAAGGCCCACGGCCCGCAGTGGCGCGGCCTTGACTTCGACCTGCTCTCCGAGGCCTCCATCCGCGCCCTCGAAGGGAAGTTCCACAACCTCCAGTCCATCTACGACACCTACGTCTCCTACAGCAACGTCGAGGACAACGACAACTCCCTGCGCCGCCTCCGCGGCCACATCAGCGTCGTCCTCCATCTGCTCAAGGTCACCACCACCTTCATCCATTTCTACGAGCGCCACATCTGCATCCAGGGCGACGACCTCTTCTGCCACAAGCACTGCGTCCTCCAAAGCGACTGGTACCTGGAGATCATCACCCACTACCTGTGCCGCTACAGCTACGAGTTCCTCAGCAGCGCGCGCGACCTCTGCCAGCAGATGCTCAAGCACTACGCCGTCGTCGAGACCATCGAGGTCTCCACCCCGCCCTTCTTCGGCTTCCATGTGCGCCCGTCCACCCTCATCTCCTCCATCGTCCGACACTATGGCAGCGAGGTCAAGATGCTGCTGGACAAGGAATACGACGCCTCCGTCCCGATGAACCTCTTCCTCGCCAACGAGTGGATCAACCAGCTCAAGCGAAAATACGTCTACGAGGAACTCGCCAAGATCGACGACGAGCTCAAGACCTGCCAGGCGGGACTCGACGCGGGCGAACTCACCCACGCCGACGCCGTCCGCCGCATCATCCGCTCCCTCGCCAACCGAAACGTGATCCGCGTGCTCGTCTACCCCCTCGACGTCGAACCCCTCATCAAGGCCGCCGCCGCCCCCACCCTCCTGGAACTCATGCAGACTGTCATCGCCAGCCTGCACGCCCAGCGGGCACTCAGCATCATATTCTCCACCAAGGTCAAGTTCCGCGGCGACGTGCGCATCCTCAACGACATCCGCGTCCTCGCCGAGAACGGCTACGGCGAAAACGAGCACGGCGACAACATCCCCCTCCCCCCCGAGCTCGCCTATCTCAACCACTTCCGCCCCGCGAACTGAAGCGCAAAGGGGCGAGAACTCCAATATGCCCGGCCATTCCGGATTATCCGGGGCTTCCGGATTTTCCGGGTTATCCGGGGTTTCCGGGTTTTTCCGGCAGACCGCTTATTTCGCCAGCGCCATTTGCACCCGGAAGACGACGCGACCATTCTCGGGGGCGGTCTTGGTCAGCTCGACGCGGCTGCAATGCGGGTTCACGCCATCCCATTTCGGGTTCGGCTGCGTCGCGTCCCACACCCGCCAGACGCCGCCGCCCAGAGAGGTGATCATCAGGCGCTTGTCTTCGTGCGTCAACATCACGCGCCCGTCCTGGGGGGCACCGACCTTTTCGGACGTCGTCAGCCCCCAGACGACCGTGGCGCCCAACTTCAGCCCCTCCAGTTCGTCCGTCACCGTCACGACGCCCTCCGCCGTGAGTTCGATGGTGCGCCGCGCGCTCCGGCAGTCCCCGCTGTACAGCGTGCTCAAATCCATGACGGCGCGCGCAGGGGAGGCGCAGACCTCGGTGAAGACGGCTTGCCCCGCCACCTGCTGCAGATGCCCGTCAATCGCCAGCGTGTTATGGCTGAAATTGTTCAAGCGAAACAGTTTCCAGCGATCGCTGTCTTGCCGCATGTTCCACAGGCGCAGCCCCATCTGCTCAATGCGGTTGTAGTTCTCCGCGCCCAGATCCACCGCCCAGCGCACCTTCGCCGCCTCCAGGACAAACGAGCCGCCGTCCATGTGCCCGTGCGGTCCGCCGGGCGAACCGCCCTTGAGACCGACGAAGACCGTCTCCGATGCATTCCACGTGTTGCGCATCGTCACGACGGGCACGCCGCCGCCGCCGTTCCAGACCAGCGGCAGCGTCGGCTTCTCCGGGCGCTTCTCCGGGCGTTCGAAGAGCCAGAAGAAGCAATATGCGTGGAACCACCGGACATTGGCGGCGGGGTTGTCTGGCGGACACGTGTCCTTCCCGTAGCGCTCCAGGAACGCCCGTTCAAAGGACTCCGCCAGCTCCGGCTGCCGGAAATGCCGGGCGAACCACCACACCGACCCCAGCCGGCTGCGCCCCGAGGCGCCGCCGTCCGCATAGTTGAAGACCTTGCCGGACGGGCCAGTCATATAGTCGAAATAGGCGCCCGTCTCCCGGAAGCCCGCGAACTCCGACAAACCGAAGTCCGTCCCGAACGCGTGGAGCATGATGTCGAGGCCCAGCACATTGAAGCCGGTGCCGTATTCCCAATAGTTCGGCCCCTCCGGGTAATTGCCGTTCGGCGCATAGGCCCGCATCGGGATGGCGATGCGCGTGACCGCCTCGTGCGCGGCCTCCAGGCACACCTCCGGCGCCTTGTCCGCCAGCGCGACCGCCGCCGCCAGCATCCCCGTGTGGCAGACCTGCCCCCAGTTGTTCTGCGCCTGCCGCCACCACGCATCCTCCGGACTGGACTGCAGCCCCTTCTTCAGCAGCGCCTCCTCGCAAAGCCGCTTGTCCGCGTCACCGAGTTCGTCATAAAGCCAGTCGTAGCCCGTCGCCAGAGCCAGCGACATCTCCGCGACATCCAGGAAATGGTTCGGATTCCAGTCGCTGAACTGCGCGACCGCCCGCATCTCCGCGACGCACCGGTCACGATAGGTCGTGCGCCCCGTCATCCGGTAGCACAACGCCAGCGTGGAAATCCGATAAAGCGCAATGCGCGAAATCCCCAGTAGCCGACGCCCCTCCATCACCCGCGACACCGGCGCCGTCGGCAGAATCGACTCCGACAACACGCACAGCCGCGCCAGCATTGTCCGCCGAATCCCGGGTTTCGACGCCTCCGCCTTCAACGCCGCAAACTCCGCCGCATTCGCGAACAGCCTCGGATGACCAGATGACGCCACCCGCTCCAACCGCACCTTCACTTCCGACTTCGGCACCTTCAGCATCATCCGCTCCCGTTCAGGACTGATCGCCAATGCACTCATCCCCGCCACCAGCGCACAGACTGCGCCGATCATCCACTGTTTCCTCATCACCACACGCGACACAGACGTAAACCTCACTACAATTACACCTTAAAATGGGCAAGTCCCCATACGATATAAACGATTTGCAGGGGAGACGTGACAACATCCAGCACAAAGGCCGGCGGCCGAAGAATCACTTTCCACACCGTTTGGCTTGTATTTGGTCTACGGTATATTTCCTTCGCGCCGATGAGATCTTCCTTTGGCGAATATGCATAACAGCAATCTCTTTCCATTTTTAACGGAATCACCAATGAATCATTATTGTACGTATGGGACCGCACGACAAATGGCCCAGACAGATACTTGAGATCATCAGGATGGATGGTCAAGATGGCATCAACGACATCATCTGCTCCGGTCCTTTGGATTAGAGACTCGAAAGAAGCAGGCAAAAACAAACCATCAGAAGACGTTTTTGCATGGGGGCGGCACATTGCCTCATTATCCTTCTTTTTCTCAAAATCCACCATCCGAAAACGACAACTTTCCCGACATTTCTTGTCAGGAATGATAAGAATCTTTTTTAGAACGGCACTCGTCTGAGGGGTTGTCAGCGGATAAACTTGAGTTGCCTCTTCTTCATAAACTTTCTGCCAGATATTGAAAGGATCGCGTCTGGATGTCGTCCGCTTTTTCAAATAAACAGACAGACTTTTCCCATCCTGTGAAAATTCAGCCCGCCTTTCAAGAATCTTGATGTCCTCATAGCATTTATAGCATAAGTGCTCGGCCTCGCTGCTAAAAATCAGACAGCCATTGCACAATAAAAGCATGGCCAGCATGGACAGAAAACCAAATGTTTTCCGAATCCATGAAATTGACTTGGATTTCATTTCCAGTTTCATGAAACGCGATTTTAAACTGTGATAATATGGCGCGGCGCTCTCTTTCCGTTCATTCTCATCCGGGCGGCTGCCAGCGGCAGACGGCGAGCTGGCGCTGGAACGCGGTGAACTCGTCCCACGTGCACAGATGCACGACCTCGGCGCGCAGTTCGTGGGGGAAGCCGCGCCCTGAGAGATAGCCCGAAATGACCTTGCGCCCGAGAATCAGCGCCTGCTTCTCGCCGTATTCGCGCACCATCTCGGCGAGGTGCTCGCGCATCACGTCAAGCAGTTCCTCGCGGGAGGGCGGTGTCTCGTCGCACGTCGCGAGGGCGCGGAAGAGCCACGGGTTGCCGAGGGCGCCACGCGCGACCATCACGCGGTCGCAGCCCGTCGCCTCGGCCAGCGCCAGCGCGTCGGCGCGCGTGAAGACGCCGCCATTGGCGGTGACGGGGATCTTCAGCGCCTCGCGCACCGCGCGGATGACGCCGCACTGGACTGGCCCCGAATAGAGCATGCGCGCCAGGCGGCCGTGGATCGTCAGCCCGTCAATGCCGACCGCCTCCAGGCGCTGGGCGAGGGCGACGGTCGGCGCGGGATCCTCGTCCTCCTTGAGAATGCGCATCTTGACGGTCAGGGAGCCAGGCCACAAGTCGCGCAGCACCTTCAGGCATTCGACCGCCTGCACGGGCTCCTTCATCAGCCCCGCCCCCGCGCGTCGCTTCAGCACCTTGCGGACGGGGCAGCCCATATTGAAATCCAGATTGTCGAAGTGCCACGGCCCGTCCCGCAGCGCCTTCACGGCGAAGCGCAGGTCGGTCGGCACGCTGCCCAGCAACTGCACCTGGAGCCACCCCTCCTCCTCGCCGCGGTGCAGGATCTCCGCGTTGCCGTGGTTCCCGTGCACCAGCGCGCCCGCGTCGATCAGCGCCGTCGTGCCATATTCAAGGCCGAACCTCCTGCACATCCGCCGCAGCGGAAGGTCGGTGTATCCAGCCATGGGTGCGAGGGAGACTTGCATCGTTGCATGGCACCAAAAAGGACATCTGGGACATCTGGGACATCTGGGACATCTGGGACTCATGGGAGCAACCCAGATGTCCCCCCAGGGAGGGCCTCAGCAGAAGTGCGCCTTGATGGCCTCGGCGATCTTCTCGGCGGTGAAGCCGTACTTGTCCTCCAGCACCTTCGCGGGCGCGGATTCGCCGAAGCGGTCCAGGCCGATGGTCAGGCCGCCGCAGCGCACGTACTTGCGCCAGCCGTAGGTCGCGGCCGCCTCGACCGAAACGCGCTTCTTGCACGCCGACGGCAGCACGCTCTCCTTGTACTCCTCGCTCTGCTTCTCGAAGAGTTCCTGGGAGGGCATCGAGACCACGCGCACCTTGCGCCCTTCCTGGCGCAGGATGCCCGCCGCCTTCAGGGACGCGCCGACCTCGGAGCCAGTCGCGATGATCAGGATCTCGAAGTCCTCGTCGCTGGAGACGACGTAGGCGCCCTTCTTGACGTCCATCTTGGCGACGACCTCGGCGGGCAGGTTCGCGAGGCTCTGGCGGGTCAGCGAGAGCACCACGGGGCCAGTGGCGTCCTTGACCGCGTAGGCCCACGCCTGGGCGACCTCGTGCGACTCGGCGGGGCGCAGGACGGTCACGCCTGGCGTGCTGCGGAACATCGCGAGCTGCTCGATCGGCTCGTGGGTCGCGCCGTCCTCGCCGACCGCGTAGGAGTCATGGGTGAAGACGTAGACTTGATGGAGCCCCATGATGGCGGCGAGGCGGATGGCGGGCTTCATGTAGTCGGAGAAGACCATGAAGGTGCCGCTGAAGGGGATCGCGCCAGTGAGCGCGAGGCCGTTGCACATCATGCCCATCGCCAGTTCGCGCACGCCGAAGTGGAAGTTGCGGCCCGCGCGGTCCTCGGGCGTGAAGTCGCCGAAGCCCTTCATGTAGGTGTTGTTGCTGGGCGCCAGGTCGGCGGAGCCGCCCACCACGCTCGGAACCAGTTTCGCGACCTCCTGGATCATCGCGCCAGACGACGCGCGGCTCGCCAGATCCTTCTCGGGCACCGCCGCCAGCAGTTTCGCCTCCAGGTCGGCGGGGACCGTGCGGTTCAGCAGCGCATCCAGCAGCGCGGCCTTCTCGGCGTCCAGCCCCGCCTTCCAGGCCTCGAACTCGGCGTCCCACTCCGCGGCGGCCGCCTGCTTCTCGGCGACGATGCCGTCGCAGTACGCGCGGACATCCTCGGGGACGACGAAGGACTGCGCGGGGTCGAAGCCCAGCGCGGCCTTGGTCGCGGCGAGTTCCTCGTCGCCCAGCGGGGCGCCGTGGATCTTGGAGGTTCCAGCCAGGTTCGGGGAGCCGTAGCCGATGGTGGTCTTGCCGATGATGATGGTCGGCTTGTCCTTGCAGCAGTTGGCCAGGGTGATCGCCGCGGCGATCTGCTTCGGGCACTGCCCGTTGATGCGCAGCACATTCCAGCCGTAGGCCGCGAAGCGCGCGCCGACATCCTCGGTGAAGGCCAGCGAGGTCGAGCCCTCGATGGTGATCTGGTTGTCGTCGTAGAAGAGGATCAGGTTGTTCAGTTTCTGGTGGCCCGCCAGCGAGCACGCCTCATGGCTCGTGCCTTCCATCAGGCAGCCGTCGCCCGACATCACATAGACCTTCTGCTGGTCGAAGAGCCCCGCAGGCGCCCCCAGGCGCGCCGCGAACTGCTTCAGCCCCATCGCCATGCCGACCGCCGTCGCAAGCCCCGAGGCCAGCGGCCCCGTCGTCACCTCGACGCCCGTCGTGTGCCCGTACTCGGGATGCCCGGGCGTCTTGCTGCCCAGCTGGCGGAACTGCTTGAGGTCGTCCAGGCTGACGTCATACCCGAAGAGGTGCAGCAGCGAATAGAGCAGCATCGAGCCATGCCCCGCCGACAGCACGAAGCGGTCGCGCCCCAGCCATGCGGGGCGCTTCGGGTCGAAGCGCAGGAACTTGCTCCACAGCGTGAACGCGTAGTCCGCCGAGCCCATCGGCATGCCAGGATGGCCGGACTTCGCCTTCTGCACGCCGTCCGCGGACAGCAGACGCACGGTGTTGATGCTCTTCTTGATCGTCGCCTTCTCAGCGCATTTGCATTTCATGGTTTGCTCTTTGCTCCTGTTTTTCCTGGTTGGTGGTGTTGAACTTTTGGAAAGAAAGCCGATTGCCCCGAACCTCACTCGCTGTCGCGGACGGTGTTGCGGGTGGGGCAGCCCTGGCGGAGCCAGGCGTGGATGAAGGGGTCGAGGTCGCCGTCGAGGACGGCGCCGACATTGCTGGTCTCGTGGCCAGTGCGCAGGTCCTTGACCATCTGGTACGGCTGGAGGACGTACGAGCGGATCTGGTTGCCGAAGGCGTTGTCGCCCTTGTCGGCGTCCTCCTGCTTGATCGCGGCGGTGCGCTTGTCCTCCTCGATCTGGTAGAGGCGCGCGCGCAGCAGGTTCATCGCGATGAACTTGTTCTGGTGCTGCGAACGCTCGGACTGGGAGGCGACGACGATGCCCGTCGGCAGGTGGGTGATGCGCACGGCCGAGGAGGTCTTGTTGATGTGCTGGCCGCCCGCGCCCGAGGAATGGTAGGTGTCGATGCGCAGGTCGTTCTCGTTGATCTCGATCTGGATCTCGTCATTGACCTCGGGCAGCACGTCCACCGAGCAGAACGAGGTGTGGCGGCGCTTGTTGGCGTCGAAGGGCGAGATGCGCACCAGCCGATGCACGCCCTTCTCGCATTTCAGGTAGCCGTATGCGTACTCCCCCGTCACGGTCATCGTCATGTTCTTGATGCCCGCCTCGTCCCCCAACTGCATGTCGTTGATGGCGAAGCCGAAACCGTGCTTGTCAAACCAGTGCAGGTACATCCGCTCCAGCATCGCGACCCAGTCGCACGCCTCCGTGCCGCCCGCACCCGAGCGCAGCGTGATGATCGCGTTGTGCGAATCCATCTTGCCCGACAGGAAGCTCATCAGTTCCTCGCGGTCCAGCTCCGCCGACAACTTCTCCCACTCGGCATCCGCCTCCGCGTACATCGCCGAGCCGTCCCCCTCCTCCGCCGCCAGTTCCGCCAGCGTCGAGAAGTCGTCCACCGCCCCGCATACCTTGTCGAAGGACTCCAGCACCCCCTTCAGCGCGCTCACCTCCGCAATCACGGGCTGGGACTTCTCGCGGTTGTCCCAGAAGTCAGGACGGCTCATCGTCGCCTGCAGCAAATCGAGTCTCTCCCGCTTGCGGGCGACGTCAAAGATACCCCCTCAAATGCTCGACGCGCTGCTGCGCCTCGGACACTCTGCTCTGCAATTCTTCGCGAGTCATGGATGGCTGATGGTTGGTTGAAAGGGAATGCCCCGGAATTTCCCGCCTACTGCTTCTTCACCTCGTTGTCGACGCCGACCACGATGCTGCCCTCCTCCAGGCTTTCGAGGATGCGGGAGTTCTGCACCGTGAACTCCTTCTTGGTCGCGTTGTCCTCGCCGTTGTCGGCCAGGAACTTCTCGATTTGGGCGCGGTAGAGTTCCTTGATCTTGAAGCGGCGCACCTTGAGCGTGGCGGTCATCGTCCCGTCGTCGGTCGAGAACTCAGGCAGCACCAGGATGTCCTTGGGGCGCTCGTAGGCGGCGAGGCCCGCGGTGTGCTCCTTGATCTCGTCCAGCAGGCGCTTGTGCAGTTCCTCGTCGCGCCCCTCGTATTCCGCCGCGGCCTCCTTGGTCACATTGGCGCAGACGTAGAGGCTCTTGCACTTCTCGCCGATCACCATCGCCTCGGAGATCAGCGGCGAACTCTTGACGGCGTCCTCGACCGCCTCGGGATGCACCTTTTCACCGCCATAGAGCACGATCATCGAGCTGTTGCGGCCGTGCAGGAAGAGGAACCCGTCCTTGTCCATGTGGGCGATGTCGCCAGTGTGGAGCCACCCGTCGGCCTCGACGGTCTTGGCGGAGGCGTCCTTGTGCCCCCAGTAGCCCTTCATGACGCAGACGCCCTTGACCAGGAGTTCGCCGCGCAGGTCCTTGCCGCGGTTCCCTTCCTCGTCCTGGAAGGTGTAGTCGCCGCCGAACTGGGGTTCCAGCCAGCGCATGAGCTTGCCGCAGGAGCCCAGGCGGTAGTCGTGGATCATGTTGCTGGAGATGACCGGGGCGGATTCGGTGAGGCCGTAGCCCTGCAGAATCGGCATGCCGCAGAAGCTGAAGAAGGACTGCGCGTCGAGGTCGAGCGGCGCGCCGCCCGAGACGAACATCTTGATCCTGCCGCCGAGCGCCTGACGGAAGCCCCTGAAGACCAGCGGATTGTAGAAGCAGTAGTGGTAGAGCATGCGGAAGATGCCGCCGTTCCACTTCGTGCCCGCCGTGAAGATTCGGCTCGCATTGTGGATGGCGTTCTCCACCAGCGCCTTCTTGCGCGGCTGCAGGGCGTTGATCTTCTTGCGGAAGGCCGCCATCATCATGTCGATGATGCGCGGCACCACCAGCGCCACCGTCGGCTGGTACTTCGCGATGTTCACCACGAAGTCCTTCTTGTCCTTCGGCACGCACACGCGGAAGTTCGACTGGAAGGTGCAGCAGATCTCGCAGGTCAGCGCATACGCATGCCAATACGGCAGCAGCGACATCAGGCGGTCCGACTGGTCGACCTTGAAGGCCTCCAGCGCCGACCACATGTTCCACCAGATGTTGCGGTGCGTCAGCACTACGCCCTTCGGCAGCCCCGTCGACCCCGAGGTGTAGATGAAGACCGCGTTGCTGTCCAGCGCCTCGTCCTCGCTCCCGAACGGAAGCTCCGCAGGCTTCGCCGCGCCAGACGCCATCCCGACAGGCAGTTCCGCCCAGTCCAGCACAGGCAGCCCGCAGGCGCACTGCGTCGCCTTCTCCAGGAACGCCTTCTCCGTCAGCACCAGCGCGGGCTTGCAGTCGCTCAGGACGAAGGCCATCTCCTCGTTGCCGAGGCTCTCGCAGACTGGCACCGCGACCGCGCCCAGACGCCAGCACGCATAGAAGAAGCGGAAGTGGTTCTGCGACTTGTTCGCGATCGCCGCGACGCGGTCCCCCGCCTTCACCCCGCGCGAACGGAGCACCTCCGCCCACGCCTCGACCTCCGCCTGCAGCTGGCGGAAGGTGACCTCGGTGAAGCCGTCCTTGCAGGTCGTCATCAGGACCACGTTCTCCGGCGTCCGGGCACACCCCTCCTCGAACAACCTGCTCAAATGTCGCGCTTCAGGCATGACCTCACTCCTGCACAAACCCCATCCCCCTCCCCTGTCATAACGCAAAAAGCGCCGGGGCAGCCAATGCTGCGCCGACGCCTTTTGTCATGATGCAATCACAGCCGCGGCATTCATCCAGCCGCTGCCGCGGGCGCGCCGTTGGCGGCGCCCGCATCCAATCCCATTATTATTCGGCAACGGCGACAGCCTTCGCCACCCGCGCGGTCAGACGGGCCTTCTTGCGGTCGGCCTTGTTCTGGTGGATGACGTTGGTCTTCGCGGCCTTGTCCAGCATCGCGAAGCAGCGCGACAGGAGAGCCTTCAGCTCGTCCTTCTTGCCCGCCGCGATCGCGGCATCCAGGTTCTTCTCGCTGGTGTGGATCTGGCTCTTGCGGGCACGGTTCATCGTGCGCTTCTTCGCGTCGGCGCGCATGTGCTTCGCGGCCGAATGAAGACGGTGCGGTTTCTGGTTCGCCATGGAAACGAATGTCCTCTGTGGTGGTTATCAATGAGTCGAATGAAATCCTGATGAAAATCGTAAAGTCCTTTAATATGATGCCGAATCGCCATTTTTCAAGCCGTCGCCGCAACATTCCCCCAGTCCAGCGGACATGCGGCCGCGCCTTTCATCCGCCCTCTTATTCGCTCCAGGCGAAGACCTCGCATTCGCCAGGCCCGACGATGAGCGTGTCGGTGTATTCGTCGGCGGGGACGGCGGTCCCGTCCTTGCGGATGCGGGTGACGGCGCCAGGTGCGAAGGTGGTGGTCAGGCGCATGGTGGTGTCGATGCTGGCGTTCACGACGACGAGGTAGCCCGTCTTGCCCTTGGAGAGGCGGGAGACGACGGCGTCGTGGCCGTGGGTGTCGAGGCTCTTGACGGGCGGCGGCAGTTCCGCGGGCGCCAGCCGCGTCGTGCCAGGGGGAAGCGCCTTGCCAGTGTGGCGCACCCAGAGCACTTTGGAGCGCATGAAGACGAAGTTGCGCTTCTGGAGTTCGGCATTGACCTCGCGCACGAAGTCGTAGACGGAACTGCGCTTGCCGTTGGCGAGGATGGGGGCCTCGTGGAAGTCCCAGGTGTCGGTGGGCGGGTTCCAGTAGGTGAAGTACTGCAGGCCCTGCGCGCCGTAGGCCAGGTTGCTGTACATCTGGAACTTCAGCTGGGCGACGGTGGGGACGGGATACGAGGCGTGCGCGGTGGACAGCGCGAAGGCCCAGAAGGGCTTGTTCATCCGCTTCGCCTCCCGCGCGATGATCTCCAGGTTCAGATAGTAGGTTGCGCGGACGGTGTTGTTCACGATGCAGTAATGGTCGTAGGAGATGAAAGGCGTCTTGATCTCTGTGGAGCAGTAGCGGATGTAGTCGACGTAGGGCATGAACGGGTCGGAGGCGCCGTTCGGCAGCAGGTTCAGGTAGGTGAAGTGGTTTTTGTCGATGGCCAGGATGCGTTCGTTCAGATTGCGCAGGCCAGGGACATGCGCCTTGTGCGGCTCGTCCCGCAGGTGGTATCCCGCCAGCCCAGGATGGTCCATGACCAGCGGCACAATCTGCTCTGGATTATCATTCAGTTCATTGCACATGAACAAATTGCGAATTCCCACCGCCGCCGCGCAGTCGAGCGCGCGCTTGGCGTCCGCGAAACGATAGGTGTGCGGGAAACTCAGGTTGAAGCCGCAATCCTTCAACTCCTGGTAGTGCTCGACGCTGATATGCGCGGGCATGATGCAATACCAGGAGAGGATCGGGATCGTGTCCTCGCCTGGGAAGATGTCGAGTTGGCCATCGCGGACGGTCGCGGCGGACTTCGGGGCCGCCGACGCGGACGCCATCAGCAGTATCGCAAGAATCAGCAAGGTTCGCTTCATGATTGTGCAAGGGAAAGCAAGTGGCTTATGGCTCTGCTTCCAGCCCAAGAATGGGCCGGCACGGAACGCGGCACTCGGCTTCCGGCCCAAGAATGGGCCGGCACGGAACGGGGTCTGAAGTCTGGGGTCTGGGGTCCTAAAAGATGGGTCTGGGGTCTGAAGTCTGGGGTCTCCGATGGGTCTGAAGTCTGGGGTCTGGGGTCCTGGAAGATGGGTCTGAAGTCTGGGGTCTGGGGTCCCGAAAAGTTGGGTCTGGGGTCTGGGGTCCTGAAAGATGGGTCTGGGGTCTGGGGTCTGGGGTCCTGGAAGATGGGTCTGGGGTCTGAAGTCTGGGGTCCCGAAAGATGGGTCTGGGGTCTGGGGTCCTGGAAGATGGGTCTGAAGTCTGGGGTCTGGGGTCCCGAAAGATGGCTCTCGGCTCACTTCACCCACACCAGCGTGTAGGCCCTGAGCAGTCCCCGCGGCAGAACCACCGTCACGGCGGCGCCGGCGCGCGTGAACTTCAACGGCTGACGCCCCGCGAAGTCCGGCGAGACGGCGTAGGCCTCGCGCGCCTGAGGCGCCTCCAGCGTGAAGCGGATGTCCTCGGGGCACTGCGGCCATGGCTCGCCGATCGGCTCCGTGCGCAGGATTTCGCCGGGCTTCGGCGTCGCGGCCTGCCCATTGAGGAAATGCGCGACGAAGGCGTCGCCCTGTCGGTAGAGTTCCGTGAAGACGCGCTGCGGCGCCTCGACGCGCCACGGCACGGCGTCCTCCAGCAATCCCGCGAGCCTGTCGCGGCAGAGCTGCGCCAGCGGCTCGTCAAGCGCGAACTTCCATGGCTTGCCGACATCCTGCTCCTCCATGAAGAGGGCAGCCCCGAGGGCGCACGCCTGGTAGACGAGGCGCCCCTTGCCGCATTTTGCCTCGAAGACCAGCGGCCACGACCGCCCGTCCGCCAGGGAGCCCGTCAACGCGGAAGCCGCCTTCGCGGCCTTGCCAACGGGACGGCACCACGCGACGGGCTGCAGCGGCTTGACCGCGCCGATCTTCACCAGCCCGTCCCGCTTCGGAGCCATCGGCTGCACCTGGAAGCCGAAGTACGGCTCGAAAGGCCAGTGCGCGCGCGGATTGCCGAGTTCATCCCAAAGCCCCGTCACGCTCGTCAGCAGCACAGTGCCGCCATTCTCGGCGAAGCGCACGATCTCCGCGATGGCCTCGTCTGGCACGCATCCCGCCGCGCCGACGATCAGCGCCTTGAAGGGCTTCAGCCGCTCCGCCGTCATCAGATGGTCGCCGAGGATGCGGTACGGGATGTGGAGCTCCTCCAGCGTCTGCGCGATGCCCAGCGTCTCGTAGTGCATCGCGATGTTCTGGTTCCAGTCGCGGCTGTGCTGCGAGAAGAGCAGCGCCACCTGGGCGGTCGGACGCGCCGCCGCGATGTCCATGTTGTCGGGATTCGCGCCGAAGGCGATGAAGTTCGCCTGGCCGGGGCCGGGCTTCGCATTGATGAAGCCGCGCTGCGCCGCCAGGTTGCACGCCGCCCAGCCGAAGTACTTGGCGTTGTGGTCGGAGCCGTAGAGGAAGGCCCAGATCGGCAGTTTCGAGGTCTCGCGAAGCAGGTTGTACATCTTCCGGTAGGGGACCAGCGGGCGCGCGTTCAGCAGGCAGTTGCGCGGCATCACTTCCGTCCCGAAGTAGTTGACCGCGCGGTGGCACTCGATGAGGTCGCTGCCCTTCAGCAGCGAGCCGGTCGACGACGAGAAGCCATGGTGCGTCGTGTATTTGCACAGCACCAGGTCGGGGTTGATGGCGGCCGCCTCCCGGCGGAACTCCACATTCCAGTCCGCGAGTTTCACCTTGCGCCACTCCAGATAGGCCTTCCACAGCGGCGAGCGGTTGTTGTTCATGCAAGGATCCAGTTCGTTCAGCGGCAGCCACCACCCCGTGTCCTCGTGGAAGGCCCGACGGCAGTGCTCGCAGCCGCAGAAATACGGGAAGAAGTAGATTTCGTCATACTGCAGCCCGTCCACCCCCGCCCGCACCAGATCCAGCAGATAGTCGCGGTAGGTGCGCGTGAAGACGGGGTTCATGATGCAGAAGGCTGGCGCGGGCATCATGTCCGGCAGCGCCCGCACGAGTTCAGGCAGACGCTCCGCTGCCAGACGCAACCCGACGTTCTCCTGCCACAGCAGCGTCGCGTCGTGATGGTCGACGACTTTGATCCCGCGCGCGTGCGCCGCTTTCACCACCTGCGCCACCATCGCCTTGCCGCGCTCCAGGCTCCTCGGGAAACTGTGCCGGGAGTGCATCCCCGACACATAGACCGTGTTGACGCCGTCCGCCTGCAGTTCGTCCAGCCGGCGCGCCAGAAGCGCAGGGTCGGCGACCTCCGCCATCGTGTCGGTGTTGTAGCCGACCTTGCCCGTGACCGCCTTCTTCGTCCACGCCAGCCCCGGCGAATCGGGGTCATGCGGCGCGCTCTCGCGCTTCATCTTCTTCAGCGGCCCCTTCGCCTCCTCGCCCGGCACGGGCATCGGCAGGCGCGTGACCGCGATCGTCATGGGCGCGTCCGGACGCATGTCGGCGTTCTGGTAGAGGATGGTCGGCTCGTAGCCATCCGATACCCAGTAGCCGCGCTTGTAGGTGAAGTCCTCCGTCTGCGCCATCAGATACCCCGCGCCGATCGCCGAGACGAGGAACTCGCCCTGGAAGCGGATGTCGATGTCCCCCTTCGTCACCCAGACCGGCACCGCGACGCCCAGCAGTTCGCCCTTTGCGACGCTCTGAACGGGAAGCACATCGCGACCGTTGACCGTCATCCCGAAGCGGTTCGGCGCGCCGCCGAAGTTGCCGCACTCCACATTGAGGAAGTAGAGGCCCGGCGGCAGATTGCCGAGGCGGAAGGTCGCGTCCTTCCCCGACAGCGCCGAGTACAGCGCCCCCTCGGGCGCCGCGTTCAGCGCCTGGAACACCGGCGTGCCCAGCCACCCGTAGCCGCGCTTCTTGTTGTAGCGGATGCCGTCCGCCGTCTGGTACGTCTTCCCGTGTTTTTTCGCGCCGAAGGAGTAGAGGCGCGACGCCGCGAGTCGGTCGTTGTAGCCGTATGTCCGCCATGCGTGATGCGTCGGGTAGTCCTCCGCGAACGCCCCCTCGCGCAGCACGATCTTCGCCCCCGTCATGCCGCAGCGGTTGGACGGCATCGTTCCGCCGCCGGAGATCAGCACGCGCTCCCCCTCCCGCGTCACCGAGCAGATTCCGCGGATGGAGCCGGAGGCGTAGCCCATCGTGTAGTTGCAGACACCCAGCGGGTTGAAGTCGAAGACCACCCCGGCGGCCGCCGCCTCGCCCTCCCCGAAACACAGGTAGCGCCACTTCTCGCCTTTCAGCGCCTCCTCCGCGCGCCCCGACTTCGGCAGCCACTGCCGCCCCGTCTTCAGCAGCCCCTCGAAGGTGCATCCCGCAAGCGCCGGCCATGGCAGCGTCAGTTCCAGCCGGCGCGTGCATTCCGCCGCATAGAGTTCGGCCTCGCCCATCACAGTGATCTCGACCTCCGAGCCGTCGCCCTTGAGCGCGACCTCCAGGCGGATGCGGGTGTCGCGGTGTTCGCTCCAGCGGTTCCACACCCGCGTCCCGTCCTTCAGCGTCGCCGACGACGCCTTCGGTTCCTTCCCCAGCCCGCCGTCGTTCATGCCGATCCCCTTCACCGAGGAGACCAGGACCTTTCCGCGGTGCAGCACCTGGAATTCCCCGCCCTGCTCCACCACCGAAAACGCCCCCGCCAGCACCGACATCGCCAGCGCCCCAAAAAACAAAGCCCAAAGACCGCGCATCATCTCGATTCCTCCAACTTCCATCTTTCCCAGTGAAGCCACCCAGTCCCGCCAGCCAAGCCGTCCGGTGCCGGCGGCGAACAGCCGCCGGCGAATCCCCCCGGTGTCGCCAGCTAAGCCGTTCGGTGCCGGCGGCGAAAAGCCGCCGGCGAAGCCACCCCGTGCCGCCGGCGAAGCCACTCAGTGGCATCGGGGCGCCGAGTCAGCGCACCCACACCACCGTATACGCCTTCAGCAGCGCCTTCGGCAGGGTCACCGTCACATTCGCGCCGCTGCGCGTGAGTTTCAGGGGCTTGCGACCAGCGAAGTCAGGCGAGACGGCGTAGGCCTCGCGTGCCTTGGGGGCGGCCAGCGTGAAGGTGATGTCCCCCGCAATCGGCGGCCAGGGGTCTCCAGGCGGGTCATACTGCACGGGATCCCCCTTCTTGAGGGTGGCGCCCTGCCCGTTGAGGAAGTGCGCGACGTAGGCGTCGCCCTGGCGGTAGAGTTCCGTGTGCACTTTCAGCGGCGCCGACACCTGCCACGGCGTCGCGTCCTTCAGCAGGTCCGTCAGGAAGCCGCGGTAGAGCCGCGCGACGCCCTCGTCCAGTTCGAAGCGGAACTTGCGCCCGACATTGTCCTCCTCGCAGAAGAGCGGCAGACCGAGGGTGCACGCCTGGTAGATGAGACGGCCCTTGCCGCATTTCGCGGTGAAGACCAGCGGGAAGAGCTTGCCCGTCGTCCCGAAGCCATACAGGGCGGTCTGGCGGGGGCGCGAGCCCTTCCCCGCGAGCCGCCAGACGCTCAGCGGCGTCCGCGGGGCGATGGCCTGGGCGGGATCCTGCGCCGTCCCCAGTTTCACCAGGATGCTCCGCCGCCGGTCCTGCACCGTGAAGCCGAACCACTGCTCGAAGGGCCACTGCTTGCGCGGGAAGCCCAGTTCATCGGCGCGGCCCGCATTGCCCGTCAGATAGACGGTGCCGCCGCGCCGCGCGAATGCGACCAGCCGCGCCACGGTCTCCTCCGACATGCAGCCCGCCGCGCCCGCGACCAGCACCTTGCAGGGCTTCAGATTCTCCTCGGTCAGCGTGCGCTCCGTCACGATCCGATACGGGATGTGCAGTTCCTCCAGCGTCTGGGCGATGCCCATCAGTTCATGGGACATCGACACCTCCTTGTTCCAGTCGCGCCCAGCCTGCGAAAAGAACAGCATCACCTCGGCGGTCGGACGCGCCTGGGCGATGTCCATGTTGTCGGGATTGGCGCCGAAGGCGACGAAGTTCGCCCGCCCTGGCCCCGCCTCGTAGAAGGTGAAGCCGCGCTGCGCGCACAGGTTGCAGGCCGCCCAGGCGAAGTATTTGGCATCGTGGTTGCTGCCGTAGATGAGCCCCCACAGCGGAAGCCGCGTCATGTCCCGCAGCAGGTTGTACATCTTGCGGTAGGGCACCAGCGGGCGCTCGTTCACCAGGCAGTTCCTGGGCATGATCTCGGTGCCGAACCAGCAGCCCGCCCCCGCCGCCTCGATCAGGTCCCCGCCCTTCTCCAGCGCCCCCCGCGTCGTGGAGAAGCCGAAATGGGTCGTGTAGCCAGACTTCACCAGGTCGGGATTGATCTTCGTCGCCTCTGGCCAGAAGTCCACCCACCACTGCGCCAGCTTGGTCTTGCGCCAATCGAGGTAGGTCTTCCACAGGCGCGTGTCGCGGTTCATCAGCCGTGCGTCCAGTTCGTTCATCGGCAGCCACCAGCCAGTGTCGGCGTGGAAGGCCGCGCGGCAATGCGAGCAGCCGCAGAAATACGGGAAGAAATAGACCTCGTCGCATTGCAGGCCGTCCACGCCAGTGCGGCGCAGCAGTTCCAGCAGATAGTCGCGGTAGGTGCGCGCGAAGACGGGGTTCATGACGCAGAAGGCGGGCCCTGGCATCATGTCAGGGAGCGCGCGCGTCGTCTCGCCCAGGCGCTCCGCCATGACGCGGAAGCCGATGTTCTCCTGCCACAAGAGCGTCGCCTCGTGCTGCTCGATGACTTTCATGCCGCGCGCGTGGGCTGCCGCCGTGACCCTCCCCAGCACCTCCAGGCCGCGGTCGAGGTGGTCGGGATAGGTGTGGCGCGAGTGCATCCCGCCAGTGCGCAGCGTGTTCACGCCGTCCCGCTGCAGTTCATCCAGGCGGCGGTTCATGATGGCGGGGTCGGCGTATTCCGCCATCGTGTCGGCGAGATTGTTGAAGCGCCCGACCACCGCCTTCTTGATCCAGGCCACCGCCGCAGGGCGCGGAGGCATCTCCAAATGGTAATGGACAAGCGGCTTGAGCGGCCCTGCCTCCTCGCCGCCTGGCGTCGGCATCGGCATGCGCTCCACCGACACCGCCAGGACGGCGTTCGGGCGCGCCTCGCAGTTGCGGAAGATGGTGCCTGGCTCGAAGCCATCCGAGACCCAGTAGCCGCGCTGGTAGGTGAAGTCCTCCGCCTGCGCCATCAGGAAGCCTGTGCCGATCGCCGAGACCAGGAAGTCGCCCGTGAAGCGGACTTCGATCGTCCCCTGAGTCGCCCAGACAGGCATCGCCAGCGCCAGCAACTCGCCTTTGGCGACCGACTGGCGCGCCAGCGCCTCGCGGCCGTTCACCGCGATGGCGAAGGAATTGGGCACGCCGCCGTAGTTGCCGCACTTCACGGTCACGATGTGCATTCCAGGCGTCACTCCGCTCATTCGGAAGACGGCGTCCTTCCCCGCGACCGCCGAGTAGAGCGCGCCCTCTGGCGCCGCCTGGACCGTCCGAAGGGCGGGGGCGTCCACCCAGCCGAAGCCCCGCGCGGCGTCGAAGGCGGAGTGGTCTGCGGCCTGGTACATCTTTCCATGCTTCACCGCCCCGAAGGAGTAGAGGCGCTGGCAGGCCAGGCGGTGCAGATAGCCGAAGTCCCGCCAGGCGTGGTGCGCTGGATAGTCCGACGCGAAGGCGCCTTCGCGCAGCACCAGCTTGCCGCCCGTGATGCCAGGGCGCTCGGACAGGACGAGACCGCCCCTCATCCGCGCGTGTTCTCCCTCGCGGACAAAACTGAAGACGCCGCGGATGGCGCCGCCCGCATACGAACTCATGTAGTCCCCCGCCCCCAGCGGGTTGAAGTCGAAGACCACGCCCGACGCGGCGCCCGCGCCGCCCTGGAAGCACAGATAGCGCCAGAGCGCGCCGCCGATCTTGACGTCGTCCTTGGCCTTTCCGTCCAGCGTCCCCTTCTGCGGACGCCATGCGCGGCCGTTGCCCAGCAACCCTTCGTACGCGCATCCCTCCACCGCCTTCCAGGGCAGGCGGATCTCCACGAGACGGCGCTGTTCCTTCGCGTACGCCTCGCATTCGCCGATCATCGTGATCTCGACCTCGGAGCCGTCCCCCTTCACCGCCACTTCCAGGCGGATGCGCGTCTCCCGCGCCTCGCTCCAGCGGTTCCACACCCGCGTGCCGTCCTTGAGCACCGCCGACGACGCCTTCGGCTCCAGCCCCAGCCCGCCGTCCGCGAGCGCCACCGCCTTCACCGAATCCAGCAGCACCTTCCCGCGGTGCAGCACGCGGAAGTCCCCGTCCTGCTCCTCCACCGTGAACGCACCCGCGCCCGCCAGCGCCGACAGTGCCAGCGCACAAAAAGCCACGGCAAAAAGATTTCGCATCATCTCGACTCCTCCATCTTCAATGTTCCCCCTTGCTGTTGCTTAAGATACTATAGCACGCGGAGAAATAACCGACCCAGCCGACTCTGCCGACACGCTGGCTCTGCCGACCCTGCCACATCGGTCGGCCGCGCAGGAGCGCGGCCTCCCGCGCGGCATTCGGCACGCCTGGGCGGCTCAGCGCATCCACACCAGCGTGTACGCCTTCAGCAGCGCCTTCGGGAGAGTCACGGTGACGTTCCGCCCGTCGCGCACGAGCGCCAGCGGTTTGCGGCCGGGGAAGTCGGGGGAGACCGCGTACGCCTCTCGGACCTGGGGTGCGTCCAGGGTGAAGACGATGTCCTCGGCCAGCGGCGGCCAGGGGTCGCCTGGGAGTTCGGCCACGATGCGGTCGCCAGGCTTCATCGTGTCGCCCTGCCCGTTCAGGAAGTGCGCGACATACGCGTCGCCCTGGCGGTAGAGTTCGGTGTGCACCTTCAGCGGGGCCTTCACCCGCCACGGGCTGGCGCCGCGCAGAAGATCCGCCAGGAAGGCGCGGTAGACCCGCGCCAGCCCTTCGTCGAGTTCGAACTTCCAGACGCCGTTGATGGGTGCGACCTCATCGCAGAAGAGCGGTGCGCCCAGCGCGCAGGACTGGTAGACCAGCCGCCCCCTTCCGACCTTCGCCTCGTAGACCAGCGGGATGGCGCCGCCCTTCTCGTCAAACGCCCACAGCGGCGACTGCGCGGGCGCCCGTCCCTTGCCCGAGACCCGCCAGCGCCGCAGCGGC